>k87-318893_pt1 | contig 25431 bp, 19 predicted proteins | sample MGYA00084031_6733416 | MGnify analysis MGYA00084031
GAACGCTCAAGGCGGGTGGCTCCTGGCCGACGCCACCCAGGCCCTGGGGGCGGTCCCCCTCTTCGCCGACGAGGCCGACATGATCGTCGCCTCGGGCTTCAAGTGGATGATGGGCGTCCACGGCGTCGCCCTCCTCTACTGCGACCCGCAGCTCGCGAATCAGCTCGAACCGCCCTTTGCCGGCTGGCGCTCCGTGGCCGGCAGCGGCCGCGATGCCCACCGCGCTCCACTCAAAGAGGGGGCCCTGCGCTTTGAAATGGGCATGCCCGGATTTCCCGCGCTCTTCGCTTTGGAAGCGGGCCTCGCTTACCTCCAGGACCGGGTAGGGCTCGAAGAGACGTGGCGTCGCGTCGAGCACCTCGCGGGCCATCTGCGCTCGGCCCTGGCCCAAATGGGCCTGCCGGTCATCACCCGGGAAGATCCGGCCGAACGGGCCGGCATCGTCTGCCTTCACGATCCGCGGGCTCGCCAGGTGGTGGCGGCGCTCAAAGAGGCGGGCGTGTACGCCTACGCGCCCGTCGACGACGTGATCCGGTTCTCCCCGCACTTCTTTAATTGTGATGAAGACATCGACCGGTGCATCTTCGCGATGCGCCACGTGATCCGGAGCCGAAGTGAATGAGGAGGCCCGCTTATGCCTACCTGCTATGACGCTCGAAGCGTTCCCGAAAGCGTGGTGCGGCGCGTCATTGACGAGCGCCAGTACCTCACCCGTGCGGAGAGCGAAGACTTTTTGCGCTCCCTGGCGGCCGCCTGGCAAAGCCGGCGGCAGCAGCGCCTTTGGAAGCGCGATTACAGTTCCGTCGCAGCCTACCTCGCCTCGGTGGAGGAGAACCGCCGGCGCTGGCAAGCCGCGATCGGCGACCCCGGTGCGCTCGATCCCCCGCCGCCCACGGGCGAAGTGACGTGGGAGCCCTTTTTGGACGATGACACGATGCACGCCCGCTGGATCTCGGTCCCGGTCTCCGGCACCATGCGAGTCCGCGCGATTTTGGCCTTGCCCAAAGGGCGCCCCGGGCCGCTGCCTCTCGTCCTGGCTCAACACGGCATCAGCTCCTCCCCCGAGAAAGTGATGGGGTTCGACGACCCCGGGGGGTACTACGCCGCCTACGGCCAGGTGCTGGTCCGAGAGGGTTACGCCGTCCTCGCTCCCAAGAACGTCTCCGGCGTCGAGGCGCGCGGGCGCCTGCAGCGTCTCTGCCTGATGCTCGGCTTCACACTGTGGGGACTCGAGATCTATAAGCTGCGCCGCCTCCTCGACGTCGTCCTGGCTATGGAGGAGATCGACAGAGAGCGGGTGGCGATGTGGGGGCTGAGCCTCGGCGGAGCGTACACCCAGTTCATGATGCCGCTGGAGCCCCGCATCAAGGTGGGGATTACGAGCGCTTTCTTCAACGACCGGTTCCGCAAAATGGCGGTGGACGATCCCCGCTACAGCTGCTTCCTCTCCACCAAAGAGGAGCACGTCTTCATTCCGCGGTGGCTGGTCGAGTTCGGGGACGAAGACCTGGTCTCCCTGGTCTGTCCCCGTCCCTTTCAAATCCAGACCGGAAAGGGGGATGCCATCGCGTGGTGGCCCTTCGTGGCCGAAACCTTCGAGCGGGCCCGGGAGCATTACGTCCGCCTCGGAGTCCCCGAGGCCATCGAGTTCGACCTGCACGAAGGGGGGCATGAGGTTCGCCTCGCGTCGGGGCTTCGCTTCCTAAGACGGTGGCTCTAGTCGCCCCAGCAAGCCAGCGCAGCAGCCGGGAACACAGCAACGGGAGGTCTGACAACCCATGAAGGCTCGCACTGTCCTTAAGGCGATCGTCGCTTTGATCGCGCCGCTTCTTTTCGCCTCCTCCGCCTTCGCCGTCACTACGATCCGCTACCAGTACAACTGGTACGCGATCACCCGCGAAGGGTACAACGAAGCGTTTGAGGCGATGATCGACGCGTTCAACCGCTCGCAAAACGAGATCCGTGTCGAAGGCTTTGTCGTTCCGGGGGGCGACGAGCGACTCATCACCTCCATTGCGGCGGGAGTGGCGGCCGACGTCGTGCACTTCGAGCTCTCGTCCGTCATCGATTTCGCCAGCCGCGGCCTTTTGGAGCCCCTCGATCCCCTCTACGACTACGAGTCGATCCAGCGCGACTTCTTTGCCGCCGACGCGGCCGAAGTGATGTGGAACGGCAAAGTATGGGGCTTGCCCGGCTACACCAACGTCCGGGGCCTCTTTTGGAACGTCGACATTCTGAACGAGATCGGCATGGACAGCTCCCGCGGCGCTCAGAGCCTCGCCGAGCTGGAGGAGCTGGCCGCCAAAGCGACCGTGATATCAGGCGACGGCCGCATCACGCGCCTGGGGTTTGCCCCGTGGCTGGGCGGGTACTATCCGGCCGGCTGGTTCTGGAGCTTCGGCGGGGAGATTTACGATCCCGAGACCGGAATGCCGACCCTGACGCGCCGTGAGAACATTGAAGCCTGGCACTGGGTGCAGGAGTGGGCGCAGCGGTACCCACCCAGCCAGTTTAATATGACGACCCAAGGCCTTGCCGGCGCCAACGGCATGTTCGCCGCCGGCACGTTGGCGGCCACCATCGCGGGGGACAACACCGTCGCCAGCTTGCAGGCGGTAGCCCCCGACCTCAACTTCGCCACCGGGCGGGTTCCTCACCCTCCGGGCGGGCGGAACGGCACGTGGGGAGGCGGCGTGGGCCACGTCATTCCCAAGGGCACGCAGCACCTGGACGAGGCCAAGGCGTTCCTGGCCTGGATCGCCAAAGAAGGACAGCGGATCCTCTACGAGCACCTGGGCGAGTTCCCCACCAGCATCGCGGTAGCTCAGCCCATCATCGAGTCGCTTTCCAGGGACGATCTGCGGGTGCCTCTTTTCGACCAGGTGGCCGAGCGCAACCCGCGCCCCCCGCTTTGGGCGCCGGTGATCCGGGCGCTGCTCAGCGCCGAGTCGCGCATTTTGTCGCTGTCCGAGACGCCCCAAAACGTCCTCGAAGACTTGCAGCGCCAGTTTGAGCCGCAGTATGAACGGTTAAAGGCGCGCTAAGGCTCGCGCGCCCTTGTGCGTAGGAGCGCGCCTCGCTCCCCGGTGCAGCCCGGTGCGAAGAGCCCTTGCCATTGGGCCTTTCCCCGGAGAGCGAGGCGCGCTGCGCCTTAACACAAGCGGAAGATGCGCCGGAAGTTCTCCTGCGCGATCGCCTGGAACTCCTCGGGCGTCGTCTGGTCCGCCCGCGCCTTCGCCGCTCCCACCGCGGTGACGAAGAGGGGTGTGTGCGTGCCCACCAGTAGGCGGCCGGCTCCCACCCGCTGGAGCGCTTCAGCCAGCAGCCGGCCCGATTCGACGAAGGAGAGCTCGAAGGAGAGGTTCGCGCACGGCGCTAACTGACGGAGCTCCGCCATGTACGCGCCGCAAAGGAGAATCGGAAGCTCCGGATGGCGCTCGGCGAAGACCGCGATGTCTGCCGCCGGAACTCCCTCGCTTTGCATCAAGGGATGGCGGGAGCGCTCGTCCTCCATCCGCACCTGCACTGCCAGCGCGAGGCCTCGCTCGGCCAGCTCCCGGGCCAAGGCGTCAACCTCCGGGCTTTCCGCCAAGGAGTAAACATGATAGTTCGGCACAATTTTTACGGCCCGGACTGCGCTGCCCCCCAGCTCGAGGACCTCCGCCAAATGCTCCCGCCACGGCGCCTGGGTCGGATCGATCACCGGCGCCAGTACAGTGACGAAGCCGTCTTTGTCAATCCCGGCGACGTCGCGGAAAAAGGCTCGATTGGCCGCCATCGGCTCAGGATGCAAGATGGCCTCGACCGGCGACAGGCACGCGCCCCGAAAGCCTTCCGCCTTGAGAGCACCCACGACGTGTTCCGCCGTCCGCTGGGGATAGGCTCGAAAAGCCCACACGCCGACGAACGCGCTCGCATCAAACATGGCCGCGCCGCTCCTTTCCGCCCTGCAGGCCCAGGATGCGCTGGGCGTTTCCGCCGAGGATCATGGCCTTGGCCTCCTGCGAGATGGCCGAACCGGTCACCCTCGCCTTTTGCACCGTAAAGTCGCGCAAAGGCCAGTCCGACCCGAACAGGACCCGCTCGGGTCCCAACTCCTGGACGGCAAACTCGACGAGCCCGGCATCGGGCTGGCCTCCCGAGGTGTCGACGCAGACATTGGGGTACGGTTTGACGTCAAGGATGCCGCGCCAGCGCACGCCGGCGAGGTGCGCCATGATAATGGTCACGTCCGGGTGGCGGCGGGCCAGGTCTGCGATCTCGCGGGGATTCGATTCGTTGTACTCGTACCTGGTCATCTTGTACCATGCGTGGTGCAGCACCGGGATGCCGAGCTCGGCCGCGCGGCGCATGATCGGGTCGAGACGGGGATCGCTCGCGTGCACCGAGACCCACAGCTTGATCCCGATCATATTCCCACGCACGATGCAGCGGTCGATCTCCGCCAGGGAGAATTCAGGGTCGTGCGAGGGATTGAGGTAGCAAAAGGCCATGAAGAAATCGGGATCCGATTCGACGAGCCGCATCCCCAGGTCGTTGCTGGCCCGGATGTCATCGGGGGAGGGGTCGCGCCCGCCCGTTCCCAGGTTAAAGAGGTAGACAACCCGATCGACGCCCGCGTGGGCGGCGAGCCGCTTGGCGTCCTCCACCTCCCGGGGGTTGAACTGCGCCCCGGGGGACTGGGTGTGTACATGCACATCGATGACCATCGCGCTTTGACACCCCTTTGCTACGGCGATCGTCGAAGCGCCGCCGCACGCTTACAGCCTAAAGTCCCGCACGATCTGGTTGACGGCCTCTTCCGCCTGCTCCAAGGCCGTGGAGATGCCGATCTGATCTTCGATGGCCTGCTGGAGATAGGTCCCCGCCGCGGCCCGGAAAGCCACAAAGAGCGGGTGCTTCGAGCCGTACGTGGTGATGCGCTCGCCCAGCAGGGCGAAGAACTCGTCGGCAAAGGGCATCCCGGCCAGCGCCGGGTCCGTCGTGAGCGAGATGCGCGCCGGCAGCGACCCGCCGTGGGCCAAAATGTAGCGAGCCATGTTTTCGGGGCGCACCCACGCCTCCATGACGCGCCACGCGGCTTCCTTGTTTTGGCTGGTCTGCACCATAAAGAGCGTGCCGGCGTTGTGGTGGACGATGCCGGTGTCCGGCGTCGGACCGACGATCGGACGGAACGCGACGGCCACGCCAAGCTGCGCGATCTGCTCGTACAGGGATTGGGCATTAAGCGTCGGGGCCAGGTGTTGGATGGCCACGGTCCCCTGGGCGACGCCGGTCAAGTCGGTGCCGCCGCGGGAGCCGGGCATGCCGAGGCGGTACAGCTCACGCAGGTGCTCCATCGCCCGCTGCGCCTGGTCGTTGCGCAAGTTCGCGCGGTTGCCCAGCGGGTCGATCGTCGTGGTTCCCAGCTGCTCCATCGCCCGTTCCAAATCGATGTAGGCGAAGATCGGGGTCGACGAGCTCCGGTATCCGAACACCTCGATCGTCCCGTCCGCCCGGAAACGGGTGAGCGAGCGCACGGCGTTCTCCAGCTCGTCCCACGTCGCCGGCAGGTCGACGCCCGACTCGTTGAGCAGGTCCAAGTTGTAAAGGTCGACGTTCGTCCACACGCTGAAGGGGAGCGCGTAGGTCTTGCCGCCGTAGCGCACTCCATCGAGGATGGCCGGGACAAAGTCGCCCAGGTCCGGCATCCGCTCCAGGTATCCGTCGAGCGGGGTGGCGATGCCGTTCATCACCCACTCGCCCATCGTGTTGCTCGACTCATAGACTACGTCGGGCGCATTGCCCGCGGCAACGGCGAGGACGAGCTTCTCCCGCTGCTGGGAGACGCTGGGGTGCAGGAGCAGCTCGAGGCGAATGTCGGGGTTCGCCGCGTTAAACGCTTGCTCGAACTCCGCCGCCCACGCGTTCACGCCGGTGGGTTGCGACGAGAGCCACATCACGACATGCGTCTGGGCAAATGAGCCAAGCGGCGCGGCAAGCACGAGTGCAATCACCGCAATGAAGCAACCAAACCCGTTCGCAGCGAAGCGATTGAATACAGACTTCATCGTGGCACCTCCATCGGTCTTTGGTCCGTCCTCCGCTGGTATCAAACCGCCGGTTCTCGTCGTCAACGCCACAGGCCGCCGAAGCGCACGGCCCCTAACTGCAGGGCGAAATCGCCGCCGCCGGGCGTTACAGCAAACCGCAGCAAGCGTCCGCTCAAGCCCCCCGGAACGGTTCCCGCCACCTCGAGACGGCGCCAGGAGCCGAAGTCTTCCCGGAGGCGTATTTCGTAGGGCACGTCGGCCCAGGCGCCGCCGTCGGCGGAGACCGAGACCGCGATTACGCGCTCTAACGCCGAAGCGAGCGCGTACGGTGCGTAAAGATCGAAGGAAAACCACTCGATCTCAGGCTCTCCCGCGCTGTCCGGAGGCGAAAGGCTCTGCCACACGAGAAAGCCGGGGCCTGTTCCCTCGTACACCATCCGGCTGCGGTCCGGCACCCGCGGCTCTTCACCGGCTGCCACGTGACGCCACCCGGGCGAGCGCTCGCGAATGAGCGTCCGGTCGACAAGGCCGAACATGGTCTGTACGGGCGGTTCCAGCTCCGTCGCGCGCTCCCAGCGGTTGTGCACCGTAAACAGAACGCGGTGCCGGCGCAGCGCCCCGCGGTCATCCCACGCCTCAACGCTGAGCGTATGGAGGCCGTCGGAAAGGGCGAACGTATCCAGGACCAGTGCGCCGGCGGCGGGCGCTTGCCCGGCGTCGTAAATCGTGCGCCCGTCGACCGCCACCGTCACGCCCGCAATCTTCCGGTCCGGCGCCGCCCACACGTCGAGCTCCACAGGGAGCAGTCCTCGCACCCGCGTGGTCTCGCGCAGGTCGGGCGCCGGGCTGCGCACGCTAATGCGCGGCGCGTCCTGTCCCATCCCGGCTTCACGGCGGGCCCGCGCCCAGTTCAGGCGGGCCACCCCCAGCAAATCGCCGACGTAAGCCCGTACCCCTTTGGCCGCATAGATCCGCTCGACCGCCTCGACGAGCTCCGGCGCCCAGTCGGCCAACACCAAATACCGGGCGGCGACGCTGTCATCGTAGTAGGAAGGAGCGCCCGATCCGTCGACGTACTGGGTCAGGGCCGGGGTGCCCTCGGGCCGCAAAACCAGCATGTTTTCCGTTACCGTGCGAGCAAAGCGCTCCATGTCCTCTTCCGTGAAGACGATCCCGTTTTGAAAGGCCAGGAACGCGAACTCGACGTCGATGGCGGCGTGGCTCACGTCGGAGGCCGTGGGGCGGGGACGCAAAGCCGGCGTGTGGAGCGAAACCCCGTCTTCGGGCGACCACCCGCGGTACGCGTATCCCTTACTCCACCAGTAAGGCCACGTGTAGCCGCCGCCGGGCAGGAGGCGCAGGTCGCCGTGGAGCGTGCGAGCCAGCCTTTCCGCGCGATCTCGCCATTTCGGATCGCCCGTCACCGCGGCCAGTTGAATGATGCTCCGGCCGACGGCGAGGGAGTGGTTGTGCGGCTCCTCAACCCCGTCCATCCACACCGGAGCGCCGCGGGGGATCACGTACCAGCCCTCACCTTCATCGTTCTCGCGCCAGTTCTCCTCCAACAGCTCCAAAGCCGCCCGGGTTGCGGCGATGTAAGCATCGGCCCGCTCCTTGTACCGGGCGACCGCCTGCAAGGCCGGGTCTTCGTACACAAGGCGCGCGAAACTGATGAGGGGAAACGTAATCCGCCCCTGGTGAACGGGCCACAGGTAGGGAGGGGGTGTGAAAGCAAAGGAACCCTCGGCAAGCGGTGTTCCGTCTCGCGCCGGTTCGGGCCGGCGATCCTCTGCGTACAGGCGGACGCTCCCCCACGGGTCGGCCAGCGTCGACGCCAGCAGCGCCGAGACCGCGTATCGCTCATCCGCAGGATCCATGGACAAGCCCTGGAATGTGTGGTCGTACCGGTTCTCCGGGTTTTCGATTCGCAAGTCAAAGAAGCCGGCTCGACCGGCCACCGGCGCCACGTGCGCCCGGGTCGCGTGATTGTTCCCCGTGGACGCCACGCGCAGGTACAAGGCTTCCCGCCCGTGCGCGTCCCGCAACACCGCCTCGCCGATGCTGTAGTGGCCTGCGGCCTGCCAGCCCGGCAGGGACAACCCCCGGTAATCGGTCCAGCCCCGCTCGCTGTCGCGGCCGGCGAGCACCGCATCGGCGTGATCGATCAAAATGTCGAGATACGCGGTGTCGCCCGTCGCCTCGTACATGACGAGGTACGCTTCGAGGGCGTACGCCTCACCCCATGCGAGCTGACCCGTCCGGTTGTCCGCCCGTTTGTACACGTCGCCGCCGTTGATGCCGCGGTTTAGCGCGTTGAACGCCGGGGGCGTATCGAGGGGGTTTCCGCCCGCGGCGGCGAGGGCTGCGGCCGCTTCGCTCAGACTTAGGCCAAGCCCCACCAAGATCACCCATGCGGCCAGGGCGGCGCCGGCGCGCACCAAGAGCTGCCTCACACGACTCGCCCTTTCAGCGCCGCGAGGGCCCGGTCACACCGTTCGAGGGTCTCCGCGATGTCCGCCTCCGTGTGGGCGAAGTTGGGGTAGTTGACGCGGTAAAAGCTGACGCCGTGCTCGTAGCAAGCGTCGAAGAAGGCTTCCAGCAAAGCGTTGCCGCGGGAGCCAGGCTCCAGCATGACGATACTCGAGCACGGAGCGAGCCCCTTCGCTTCAGCGGGGAAGTCGTGTTTTCGGAAGATCTCGTTGAGACCGTCCATGAGCTGCTGTCCCCGCGCCCACAGGTGCCCGATCACATCGTGCTCCTCGTAAATGGCCAGGGTCTCAAGGGCGGCGGCCAAAGCGATCGTCTCTCCCGCAAAGGTAGAGCTGACGGGGATCGTCGCCGCAAGGGCCATCACGTCCGCCCGGCCGCAGATGACGCTGAGGGGAAAGCCGGCGGCGATGCCTTTGGAGAAGACGGCCAGGTCAGGCTTCACCCCGAAGAACTCGCCGGCGCCGCCGATGCGCAGCCGAAAGCCCGTGACGATCTCGTCGAAGATCAGCAGCGCGCCGATCCGGTCGGCCAGGGCGCGCAGCTGCCCGTAAAGCGGGTGCCCGGCATAGATCTCTGCGTAGGGCATCGCGAGGGTGATCGCCGCAACGCGCTCTTCTCCCAGATCGCGAGCCGCCGCCTCAAAGGCGGCGATGTCGCCCCAAGGCACCGCCCGGGTGAGGGCCGCCACCTCGGGAGGCACTCCTTTCTCCATCCCTCCGGCGGTGTTGTTCACCCACCCGTGGTACCCGCAGCTGATGATCGCGGGCCGCTTCGTGTACGCGCGCGCAAGGCGGATCGCCGCCGCCATCGCCTCGCCGCCGGTCTTGAGGTAGCGCACCTGCTCGGCGCACGGGATACGCGCCACCAACTTCTCGGCCAGCTCCGCTTCGAGCGGCGACGGGTGCCCGTACAAGGTGCCGAGCTGAAGTTGCCGGATGACCGCCTGGTTTATCCGGGGGTTGGCATACCCCAACGTCATTGGACCTAAGCCGTTGCGGTAATCGATAAAACACCGGCCGGCCTCATCGTAGACGCGACACCCCTCGCCGCGCACGATGCGCGCGGGTTCGTGCGGGCGAATCTCCCGGTTGGGAACCTTGGACATGGTCACGGTGCCGCCGGGCAAAAGCTCTTTGGCCCGCTCCCAGCGCTTCCACATCGAGTCTACCCTGTTCGTCTCCAGCTCCGCCGCCATTCGGCTCCCCTCCGCCCTTTGCACGGAATTTTTTCGCAAGGCTGCGTACCTCCCGGCGCCTTTACCGTCCCTGCTGCAGGTGTTCGTAGACGCCCTCCAGCTCTTTCAGGTGAGCGATCGCGTAATCGGGCACGGCCTGCTGCCACCGCTCGATGCCGTAAGCCGGCACGTTGAGCTCGCGCTGGAACGCTCGCGCTGCCACCGCCGCGAAAACCGGAGTGCGGGGACGCTCCCACGGAGGAACATCGGGCAGGGCGTCACGAAGGGGCGGGTGCACCCAAACGCTCAGGCTGCCCGCCCGTTTAGCCCCGAAAACATCGTGTATGAGGGAATCGCCCACGTGAACCACGCAGGCCGGTTCGGACCCCAGCGCCGCGGCCGCGCGCCGGAAGATGCCGGGCGACGGCTTCACCTCGCCTACCCGGTCGGGGGCGACCCGTGCATCGAAGTACGCCGCGATGCCCAGCGCCCGCAGGACGGGGAACTGGTACGCGTCAAAGCCGTTGGAGAGCGTCACCAGGCGCACTCCGCGCGCCTTGAGCGCGGCAAGGATCTCCCGGGCATAAGGGTGCAGGCCGATGTAGGGCGGAGTGCACGCCCCTTCGACAAGGCCCCGGACATCGATCGGCTCTTCGTATCCCAGCTCCGCCGCAACCGTCCGGACGATGTCATCCCAATCGTACGCCTCCACCAGCCGGCCGGCGGCAAGGCGCGCCTTCGCCTCCGCGACGATGAGCCGCATGACGGCGCGCTCGACATCGCTAGCGAAGTGGTCCACCGGCGGTTCGTGGTTGTGGACGCTGAGGCTCTCCCCGGCGCTCTGTTCCCATCCTCCGGGCTCTTTACGCAGGTACGCCGGCGCCAGGCGCCGACACACCTCGGGGAACACCTTGCGCTGAAACGGATTGATGTGCAGTACGCCGTCGAGGTCGAAAGTGAACAGGATCATGGCGCTACGCTTTCAATGTCCTTTCCGCAATCCCTGCCAAACGCGCGCCACTCTAGAAGCGTCAAAGCGACGAGCCGCCTCGGCTCCGGCCGATTCGTGGAACGGCGCGCCGGCCCGAATTCGCCGGCCCACTTGACGGAAAGGCCCAGGTGCTCTCCGTATTCGGGGCTTGCCGGTATGGACGCGGCTGATCCACACACCGGCAGCCTGTGCATCCCTTCCCGCACCGCGAAACAGACCCGCAAGCGCTGGGATGCGCCGCGCCACACCCACCGCTCGGCCCAAACCCCGCTGCGCTCCTCGCCGGTATCCGGCCTCCATGGCTGCCATCGCCCCTGGCTGCGGCTTCGAATCCGCCACTCCAGCCGGCGCACCCCCGAGGCGGGCGCCACTTCATCGACGATGACAAGCGCGTCAGGAGCCAAAAGGCAGAAGCGCCGGACGAAGCGCTCCAGCTGCCCCCGGTACGCGGGACCGGCGTCGACGCGCACGACGGGCCCGCGCGGCTTCACGTCCAGCCCAAAAGGTGCAAGGAGTGCGCTGAGCGATTCGGTCTTTTCCAACTGAGGCGGAGGCGGCTCCTCCCCCGTGGCGCAAGGCTTGCCGTCCACCACGAGGGTGCTGTGTCCCAGGTTGCTGGCAGTGTACAGATGGAGGGCGCCGGGGTCGCCTGCGACGAGCCCCGGCGGAAACGCCATGTCGAAGACCGCGTACCCGGGATCCCAGACTAACCACTCCCCTCGGCTGTAAAGCATAAAGGAGCCGGCGTCGCGGTGCCCGTGGGGCAAGGGCTTTCCACTGCGCACGGCCAGCAGCGAGTCCTCCGCTCGCCATCCCGTCCGGACCGTCGCGATGCCCACGTCAGGGAAGAGAAACGTGGTCCGCTCCTTGCTCGGAGCCTTGGCCGGAACGTCAACCCGGTGCCATACCAGCCGCATCAGCGCCGAAATGCTGATATCGGCTCGCACCCGCGGGTTGACCACGCGCTTGATCCGGTCAGCGCCGCTTCGGGCCAAATACCACTGCGCCCGGGAATCGCCCCGCTCGGCGGCCCAATACCGAGCGTACAGCTGGAGGCTGGGAGGGGCACCGTCCAAGTCTCCGTCGTCGCCGAAGTTGGCGGCAAAGGCTCCATCCGGGGTGAGCAGAGCAAGGCCGTAGTCGAGTATCTCGCGAAAACGCCCCTCCGCCGCCAAGTCGATGCCCATCAGCCGGTGAACCGCGCTGCAGTACAAGGCAAAAAGGTCGGCCATCCACCCGCCGTAGCCCATCTGCTCCGCCAAGGCGCCTCCGGCGTGGATGTGGCGATCGAACCACGCGCGCAGCTTCCGCGTCGCGAGTTCGACCCACTGGCGGGCGCGAGGCTCCACGCCGTGGAGCGCAAGAGCCCCGATCCCCAAGGCCGCGAGCGCATGTCCAGAACCGTTCACCCAGCTCAGCTCGGCCACATACCCCCCGGGCCTTGAGGCCTCCCGGGCCAACGGATCGAGCCCCTTCTCCACCAGCGCGGCGGCAATGAGCGCCCGCTCCTGAGGGGAGAACACGTTGCTGCACCAATCGTAGACCATCGCAACGGCCAAGGTGAGAAACCCGGTGTCGAGACAGACACGGTAACGCCCGTTTTGAAAGTCGGGATCGGTCCAGCTCCGCCAGGAGCAAACACCGAGGGTGAGCCGGCGCAAGCGCTCCTCCCACCGCTTCTCCGGTTCGACGACGCACATGGCGGCACAAAGCTCCAGGTGGTTTGCCAGCTCGGAGGCGATGCCCGTCCAGTACGGCCACTGCGGACTTTCGGGGTGGGACGGAGGCTCCGGCGCATCCGGTAGCGGCGTCCCGTAAAGCTCGCCGTAGGTCGCTGTCCACTCTCGCCGCGCGAATGCCTCGGCTCGCATCCGGATCTTCGTCCACAGCTGGCGTCCGCTCACCCCGAGCGTGCCCCGTTCGTCGCACGCGCTGCGCCGGCGAAGCTCCGGAATGTCGGCCCCGGTGAACCAAAGGCGGGGCCCCAACGGCTCGCTAGCCACGCCCTTCTCCTCCTGTCACTGGGCGTACGCGTTGGCAAGGACCTTGTCGATCTCTTGTTGCGCCCGCAGCAAGGCCTCCGCCACCGACCGCTCGCCCGTCGTCGCCGGCGTGATCTCCTGGCGCTTCGCCGCCTGCCAGACGGCCCAGTCGGGGCTCCATTCGCCGTCCTCCATAAACTCGACGGACTGAGCCAAAAGCTGCTGCATGGGAGTCAAGTCGATGGCGCCGGTCACCCGGCGTGTTCCCGGCAGGCTGTACGGGCTGTGGTACGACGTCCAAAAAGCCTCGATCGTCTCCTGAGAGAGGAGCTCTTTGAGGATCGTTAAGACGGCCTCCATATCCTGGCCCGGCCTTCTCATCACTTCCCAGACGTTGGAGCCGCCGTACACCACCCGGCGGACAGGCCCCTTGGGGGTGAGGGTCACACCCCAGTCGATATCCTCCACCGGTCCGATGGTCCGCACGTAGTACGACCCATCGACGGAGATGCCCACGTTCCCGGCATGAAAGGCCGGACCGATCGCCGCGGACCGGTCCTGTAGGATCAGGTCGACAAAAAACTGGGTCGCCGCGGCCGCTTCAGGCGAGTTAATGGCGGCGCGCCTGCGGTCTTCGGAGAGAATCCGCCCGCCGAAGGATTTGACGATCAAGTCGTAAACGGTGTGACCCAGGTTGAGGTTGAAACCCCAGATCTCGTTGACCCCGTCTCCGTTGAGGTCGCGGGCCACCTTCCGGGCGGCGTCCCGGACGTCGAACCACGACCACGCTTCGTCCGGAAACGGCACCCCGGCACTGGAAAGGAGCGACTTGTTGTAATACATCACGGTGCCAACGATGTCGTAAGGCAGCCCGTAGATGCCGCTGCCGTCGGGTTGAGGCCAACGCACCTCATTCCATGGCCCGGCCCAAAAGTCTTCGGGCGCAAGCTCGGTGTCGCGCTCGATGAACGGTGCCAGGTCGACGGCTCCGCCCCGGATGACGTGGCCGAAAAGGTACGTGCCGGCCGTGTCGATGATGTCGGGCGCCTGTTCCGTCCCCATCACGACGATCATCCTGTCGAAGAAACCCGGGTACATCTGTACCTCGATCTCGATGTGAGGGTACTTGGCCTGCCAGCGCGGCAACAGCACGTCCCGCATGATTTCGTACCGTTCCATACTGTACGTGGCGACGGTCACTGTCGCGGCCCGCGAACTGGCGGCGAACACGGCGATGCTCAGCGAGGCAATTCCGAGGACGACCCAAGCCCGGCACTTTCTCCGCACTCGACTCCACGCCGTCAGGATCGCTGCAGCCATGAGACGCTCCTCCCTATGTCTTTTCGCTTTGTTTCTTATAATTGAGACTGCCGACGATTCGCATATCTGGCGCAAGCCTTTTCCTTCCTCTCGGCGCAAACGCGCCATGCCGCGGCCTGCATGGTTTGGACTATCCCATGCACGAGCCGGCGCGAGGGTCGCGGCCTTCCGTCGCCAATTTAGGAGCGTTACAGGGAAATCTTGTGTAACTTCACCAAAACCGCAAGAAAGTGAGGGTGCACTCAACGTGAAGAAGCGACTTCTCTTAACGCTCGTGGCCGGGCTTGTCGTCTCGCTCACGCTGTGGGGAACGGCTCTCGCCCAGAGCACCGTCCGCATCGGTACGTACTCTATGCCTCGTTATGAAGTACTGACAGAGACGCTGCTGCCCAAATGGCGCGAGAAGTACCCCGACATTCAAATCGAAGTAGAGCTCTTCGCGAACACGTCGGACATGCAAAACAAGCTCACCGTCGCGCTGGGCACCGATCTGGTCCCCGACCTGGTCGACACCGCCGGCACCCTCTTTTTCTCCCACGTCGTCGTAGGCGGCGTTGTCGACTTGGCCCCGTACCTTGAACGGTACGTGGACATCAATGACTGGCTGCCTCACGTGGTCGAGGAAGTGCGCTATCCCTTCGGCACGGGAACGGGCCTGTACGGCCTCTCCTACGAGTGGGTCGGCTCCGTGCTGGCATACAACCGGGACCTGTTCAGCGCAGCAGGACTCCCCTTCCCCGATGAGGATTGGACCTGGGATGACCTGCGGGACGCGGCGCGCCGCATCGCCCGCGACACGTCGGGAGACGGCATTAACGACGTCTGGGGCTTCTACATGCCCAGCCTGGACAACCAGCGCTTCGACCCGCTGGTCCGGGCGTTCGGCGGCCAGGTGCTCTCCGAGGATCGCCGTCAGGCGGTCTTTGGGCCGGGCGCCGACCAGGTGCTGCAACTTTATATCGACATGATTCACCAGGACCGCTCCACACCTCCCGTCGGCCTTTCAGCGCCGTTTGCCCAGGGGCTCAGCGGGATTTATGTCGGCGGGAGCTGGGAGATGCGCGCAGTGGACGCCTCCGACATCAACTACGGGGTGACGATGGTCCCCAAAGGGCCTGTGACGCGCTCCATCTACGGCGGCTCCAACCTCTGGGTCGTCATGAAGCGCCCCTCACAGGATCTCGACGCCGTCTTGCGCATCCTGGCCGAGCTGGTGGATTACGAGAGCGTCGCGGCCACGTCCAGCGCGTACAACCTGCCGACGCGCCGCTCGCTCATCGCCCAGTGGGAGCTCACGCCGATCTCTGAAGTGCTCGCACTCTCCGCGCCTTATATGCGGGACGGCGAATGGACGCCGGACTGGTCCTTGTGGCAGACCCAAAAGCGCAACGAGCTCACCCCGGCGCTGACCCTTGAGCGGCCGATTCCCGTGGCGATTGAGCGAGCGATCGAAGCCGTAAACCGCGTCCTGGCGGAAGCGTATCGGGAGTAACCAAGCGGAGCAGGAGGAGGCGCATGTCAATGACCGCATCCGGCCGACTGCGCAGCTTGCTTCAGCCCAGCCCAGAAGTGACGATTGACACTCCCGAGCGCTGGTCGAAGCGGCGCGAAGAGCTTAAAGAGCTGATCCTCAGCTACTTGGGCCGGCCTCCCTATGAGGAGGCGCCTCCTCCCGTGCCCCGCATCTTAAAGACGACCGACGGCCCGCACTACCGTCACGTCTACCTGGCCTACGACGTCTCGCCGGGTGAGGAAGTGCGGGCTCACCTCCTCATCCCTCCTCCCACGCGGCGCAAAGGCGGCGCCGCCGTCCTTTGCCTCCACGGCACCTCGCCCGAGGCCAAGGACACCCAGCTGGGCGCGGGCAGCAAACCGGGCCGCGACTGGGGGCGCTTCCTCGCGACCCACGGGTACATCACCCTCTCGCCCGACCACCTCTGCGCGGGCGAGCGGCTCGAAGAAGGGTACGCTCCCTACGACACCGCCCCGTTCTACCGCCGCCACCCCCACTGGTCCGCCGTGGGCAAAGCGATCTGGGACGGCCAGCGGGCGCTGGACGTTTTGTGCGCGCTGCCCGAGGTGGACGCCGCCCGCCTCGGCGTGGTCGGCCACTCCCTGGGGGGCCACGGCAGCGTCTTTGTCGCTGCCTTCGACGAGCGGGTGCGGGCCGCGGTCTCCAGCTGCGGGCTGACGACGTGGACCGGCAATCCCCTGCGCCTCAAGTGGGCCCGGGACCATTGGTACTCCTACATCCCCGCCCTGCGCCCGATCTTCCTGACGGACGAAGAGCCTCCTTTCGACCTGCATGAGTTCGCCGCCCTGATCGCGCCCCGGGCGTTTCTCAACATCTCGGGGATGAGCGATCCCACCTACGGCAACAATGAGACCCTCCCCGAGCTGGGCCTGCGCCTGTTTGAACTCTATCAAATGCTGGGCCGCCCCGAAGCCTTCGCCAACTTCCTCTTCGGCGCCGGCCACGATGTCCCCGAGTACAGCCGGGCCTTGACGCTGGCTTGGTTCGACCACTGGCTGTGCCAGTGAGAGCGAACCGGCGCGCACTTTTGCCGAGTCCCCCGCCGGTCGTTGACATTTCCGCAAAGTTTTAGAATAGTTTTGTAACGGTAACATCAATCCAAGCCCTGGAAGGTGGACTCGGTGGACAGACTTCGCCTCGCGCTCGTCGGCGCCGGTCGCAGAGGGTGCGGCGCCCACCTGCCGGTGATCGCCGCTTTGCAGGATGCCTTTGAACTGGTCGCGATCTGCGACCGCGATCCGGAGGTCGCCCAGCGCGTCGCCGCCCAGTACGGCGCCCGCGCGTTCACGCACGTCGCCGAAATGGTCGAGTCGGTTCAGATCGACGTCGCCGACGTGACGGTGCCCGCGGACGCGCACCATCCCGTCGCATGCTTTTTAGCGGCGCACGGCATTCACTTGCTCGTCGAAACGCCGATCGCCGTCACCCGGCGGACCGCTGCCATGATGATCGAGGCCGCGACGCGGCACAACGTGGTGCTCGAAGTCGCGGAGAACCCCTACCGGGCCCCCGTCGAGCGCCTCAAACAGGCGGCCATCCGCGCCGGGACCATCGGGGAAGTCTCCCGCATCTATCACGTCTTTCGCGAAGGCGGCTACCACGGCATGAGCAGCGTCCGCATCAAAGCGGGAGCTGATCCGGTCGCTTTGTTTGGCAACCGCCACGTGACGCCGGTGACCGAGATCGTCGACCGGGCGCACCGGCGGCATACCGAAGAGCGCTGGGATCTCAGCCTGATCGACTTTGCCAACGGCGTGCAGGCCTTGATGATCTACTCCAACCTGGTTCACGCCCGGGCGCTAGGGCGAGGCCAGGGAGCCATTTCGCAGATCGACGGCACCGAGGGAACCATTGTCGGCGATCGTCTTTGCATCGTGCCGCCTGAACGCCGCGATCGAGGAGCTCAGGCCATCGAGTACGAACCGCAGCGCCGGGAAGAGGTGCAAGGCGGCGTTCGCGTCCTGCGGGAGATCTTCTACGAACTCCCGGGCGGCACCATCCGCTGGGAGAACCCGCTGGCCAAATACCCTTTGACCGAGAGTCAAATTCCGGTAGCCGACGAGCTGATGGCCGTCTACGCCGCCGTCGTCGACGGCCGGCCCCTCGAGTACGGGGCCGAAAGCGGATATTTGGACCAAGCCCTCAATCTGGCCGCAGAGGAGTCCGCCCGGCGCCAAAGGGAGGTGCTGCGCTTTCCGCTCCCCGACCGCTTCGCCTGCGAGGAGCAGATCGAAGCGCGCTACTACGAGCAGTATGGACACACCGTCGATGAAATCGAGGCGCTCCTGGACGTTCACTTTCCCCGGATCTGAAGCTGCGGGTGGATCGGGTGGATTTTGAACAAAAAGGAGGTCGTTTCCATGTACAGAAGATTGACGCGACCGGTGTGGCTTGCGAGCCTGCTCGTCGCGGCGCTTCTGGCCTGCCTCGTCGGGGCGGCGGCGGCCGAGCAGAAGGTGGTGCGGTGGCGCTTTTGGGGCGGCGCAGCCGAATGGGAGAAGAACGAAGCCATCGCCGAGGCGTTCGAAGCCCGCCGCCCCGATATCGACGTGCAGCTTGAACTGCACACTGACGGAAACTACCACGACAAGATCCTCGTGGAGCTTATTGCGGGCGTCGCCCCCGACATCTTCGTGGTCCACCACCTCCTGGCGACCACCTTTCACAGCGCCGGCGTCTTAGTGGATCTATACCCCTGGCTTGAGCGAGCGGGCGACGACTACGATGTGGACGACATCTTCCCCTCGCTTCTCAAGGCCATGGAGCGCTCCGGCGAGCTCACCGCGCTGCCGACGGGTTTTACCACCATGCAGGTTTGGTTCAACAAGACGATGTTCAACGAGGTGGGCGTGCCGTTCCCCTATGACCGCTGGAATTGGGAGCGCCTCCGGGCCGAGGCCCGCAAATTCGTGCGCGACGCGGACGGCGATGGGACGGCGGACCGGTGGGGGCTGGCCATCAATCGAGGCTACGAGTTCCTCACCCCGTGGATCGGCGCCAACCACGGCAGGACGGTGGACGACGTCGACAACCCCACGCGGATACTCCTGGATACGCCCAACGTGCGGGAGACAATCCAGTTCCTCTACGACCTGATCCACGTCGACCTGGTCGCCGCGCCGCCCAGCGCGGGCGGTGGTCACAACCTCTTCTACAACGCGCAGATTGCGATGTGGCCCTACTACTTTGACGCGTACCGGTACCAGACGTACGTCGGCGACCAGTTCGAATGGGACGTGGCTCCTTTCTTTGAGGGTTACCACGGGCCGGCCCCCCACCCGCTCATGGCGGGCGGCCTGACCATGTCCCGCAACAGTCCCAACCCCGAGGCGGCCTGGGATTTTCTCAAATTTATCACCAGCGCCGAAGGGGAGCGCATCAGCATGGCGTACGCACCGGCAATTCCGGTCCGCCGCTCGACGATGCTGGACTTCTTAAGCGATCCGGCGCCGCCGGCCAACAAGCGGATTTACGCGGAGATCCTCGAGCCGGGCCTGAACGCTCCCTGGGAGCGGTTTAACCGGTGGCTGGAGTATAACACCGTCATCAACGAGGAGTTCGCACCCATGTGGGAAGGGCGCATCTCGGTCAACGCCGCGATCGAAAACGCCAAACGGCGCGGCGAAGCGCTGCTCTTTGGCGAACGCTGAAGGCACCGCTCTCCAGGCGCCGCGCAGACAGGAGGGACGTCCTTGTGAACCCGATCAAGGGAGCCGCCAAACGCATCTGGGCGCCCGAGCGCAAGCAGGTGCGCGACCCGGTCACCGGTGCGCCGCTGTGGCAGATGACGGACGCGCCTTGCATCAACCACAACCTGTACTTCACGCACCCGGACTGGTCCGCGGACGGCGCGTGGATGCTCTTCGTTTCGGACCGGTGCGGCCAGTTCGACCTCTACGCCCTCAGCGAAGAGACAGGAGAGATCCTCCGCCTGACCGACGTGAGTGAGCTCAACGGGTTCTCCGCCGTGCCCGCCCGGAGCGAAAATCTCGTCTACTTTACGGCGGGCGGCGCCGTCTTGGCCGTCTCCGTCCCCGACGGCGAGCTCCGGACCCTCCTGCACCGCCCGGGTCTGCGTTTTACCGGCTGCTCCCTGTCACGCTCCGAAAAGAGGCTCGTTACCACGGCGCACGCCGACGGCCGCTGGCGGATCTTCGTCGTGGAGACGGACGGCTCCGGCTGCGAAGAGATTGCGGCGCTCTCCCACAGCGCTTACCACGCCCAGTTCGCCCCCTTCGACGAGGAGCTGATCCTGTACGCCAGCGACATCACTCAACGGATGTGGCTCATCCGCTGCGACGGGAGTGAGCACCGTCCCCTCTTTCGCCACGCACCCACGAACTGGATCACCCACGAGTCGTGGCTGGGGGAGAGCGGCGAGGTGATGTTCGTCCACTGGCCCTTTGCGCTGCACGCGATCGACATCCGGACCGACGCCGTGCGGCAGATCTGTGCGATCAACGCCTGGCATCCGTCGTATCACCCCGAAGCGAACCTTATCGTCTGCGACACCACCTGCCCCGACCGGGGGCTTCTCCTGATCGATCCGGCGACGGGGAAATACCACACGCTGTGCCACCCTCAAAGTTCTAACGGAGGCACCCAGTGGGCGCTGACGGAGCCCGCGTCCGGAGAAGTGACGGAGCGTACGTACGGTCCCCAGTGGACCCATCCTCACCCCTCCTTTGACCGGACAGGGAAGCGGGTTACGTTCACGTCCGACCGGACCGGGCACAGCCAGGTGTACCTCTGCCAAGTCGAAGGGAGCGAGCCGGCGTGAGCGGCGCCGAAACGATCGAGTTCTCGGTCGGCCCCGAGCGGATCTCCATCGCCGCCGGTGACCGGCCGGTAGGCAGCTACATCTATCAGGGGTGCTGGCGCCCGTATTTTTGGCCGCTGTGCACTCCCGAGGGCAGCGTCGTGCGCGGGGTCAGCGCCCGGGAACACCCCAATCAGTACGGCGTCTCGCTCGCCTACGGCGGGCACCAAACTCCGGAGACGACGAGCATCTGGAGCGATTACGACGAGCCGCCGTACGGGCCTTGCGGCAAGATGCTGCACCGCGGCTTCAACGCCGTCCGGCGCCTCGATGCCCGCACGCTCCTCATCGCCCAGCAGACGGTTTGGGTGAACGGGCGCGGCGAAGTCTTCGGGGGCGACGTGCGGGAGCACGAGCTCGTCCTCCTCGATGGGGGAGAGCTCCTGCTGAGGATCCGCCAGCGCGTCCGGCGACCGGGCGATCCCGTGCCCGGAAATCTCCTGCTCAGCGCGCGCGTGGCCGATTCGATCCGGGTGAAAGCCCTCTACAACGCCGAAGGCCACGTCCCCGGCGAGATCCGCAACAGTGAAGGGGCCGCCGGCGAGGAGGCGACGCGCGACGCCCGGGCCCGCTGGTGCAGCTACTGGGGCCGCGTGGGCGATGGGCACGCGGGACTCGCGCTCCTCTCCCATCCGCTCAACCCCGAGCATCCAGCCAGGTTCTTCACCCGAGAATACGGAATCGTCACAATAAACCAACCCTTCAACCCAAAAGTGGACGAGCTCGTCGTACGGTGGGGCGCATTCATCTTTCGGGGCCCGGCGGACCCAGGCCGCATCGACCGGGTATACCAGGAGTTTGCCCAGTCGTGGAGGTAATCAACGGGGGCGCCGGCGCCCGCCGCCCCTCTCACTGCGGGATTAACTTACCGACGCACGGTAATGTCCCGGGGTGCACCCCGTCTCCTTGCGGAAGAGGCGGCAAAAGTGCGAGACGCTCGCGAAACCCACTTGCCGGGCGACTTCCGTGACGGAAAGGTCGGTCTGCGCGAGCAGCAGGCGAGCCCGGGCTATGCGGCGCGCCTTGATGTACTGGGACGGAGTCAGCCCCGTCGCCTTGGTGACGATGCGGTAGATCTGCGAGGGATTGTAGTGAAACCGGCGGGCGATGGTCTCGACCGAGAGGGGCTCGTCCAGGTGCTCCTCAATATACATGAGAATCGCGTCCGCCAAGCGATGCGCCCGGGCGCCGGAGCCGCCGGCCGCGGGGGCCGAAGCGGGCGTCTCCTCCGTGAGCTGCAGGCGCGCGAGCAGGATTTGCAGCTCGGCGAGAAGCAGTTGGATCATGCGCTCGTATCCAAGCCGCCGCTCAGCGGCCTCGGTTGCCAGCTGGTGAAAAAGCGTCTGCAAGCGCTCGGCCTGCTCCGGCAGCACCCGGAAAATCCGGGCCGTGCCCTCTAAAGAGAGCGTCACCTGATCGTAGCCGCCGGGATCGAGCCGGAGAGGGGCAAAACTCTCCGGCAGAAAACAGAGATCCCAGCGGCTGTACGTGCTCTCCATCACGACGTGGTGCGGGATGCGCGAGTCAAAAAGAATCAGCGTCCCGCTGCTGTAGGGAAAGGAGCGGTCGCCCAAGACGAAGGTGCCTTGGCCGTCCTGACAGTAAAGGAGCCCTGTGCCGGCATGCCGGTGGCGCGCAGAGCGGTAACCGCCAGGTGAACGCGTGTGACGGCAGATGATGCCGTGGCGGCGGAGAGAGTCAGTGACCCAAGGGTCGTCTTGTAAAACGAGGTCCCCTGGAACCATCCGTATCCCTCGCCTTCGTGTGGCAGCCGCGGGTGGTTTCCACACGTTGGCGGTGAGTTCCTGCGCCTTTGGGGGGGCCGGAAGGGACTTCCAAGCCAAGGCCTAGTGGGGGCCTGCCGGTTTGAACTCTTCCCCGCATGGACCCGCGCCTTGGTTCTCCTCCCGCACCAGGGGCGTGCCGTCCCGGCGGTACAGGGGCATGTAATACCGCCCGATCTTTTCGCACGAGATGCCCGCATAGTGGCAGATGAACGACCGCCTAAAGCGAGTGGCCGAACGGTTCGGGTACGAACCGTGGATGACGCTGCCGTTGAAGAAGAGGACGTCACCCGGTGCGAGGGGAACCGGCACTTCCTCCATCCCTTCGGGCGGCCGCACCAGGTGAGTGGTGAAAGACTCCGACGGGTCAGCCGTCTCGGGGCAGACGATCTCCATCCCTTGCGATCCGGGGACGACGACCATGCCGCCGTTCTCCTCGTCGGCCGGATCCACGGCGAGCCACGCCGCGATACAGGTCCCCGGTTCCACCTTGAGGTAAAAGTTGTCCTGGTGCAAAGCCTGGCCCCGCGCCCCGGGAGGTTTGAAGTAGAACATGCTCTGGGCCGCAATCGCCTCCTCGCCCAGGAGCACCTCAAGAATGTCCATAATCCGCGGGTCGAGCATGTACCTCATCGCCAGCGCGCTGTGGCGGTGCGGGTGCATCATGCGCGGGTACACCTTGAGGGGATCGTCCGCATTGGGGTCAGCGGTGAAGCAGCCGGGGATCGACCCCAACTTGTGAAGTTCCATGAAGTGTTCCTTAATCGCCTCGACTTCCTCCTGAGGAATCAGCCCCCGGGCGACGCAGTAGCCTTCTCCGTCAAAGCGCTCCTTCATGGCCTGCGCCACGTTCATGGCCAAAGCCATCGTCTCGATGCCTCCTTCTCAATCGGCCAATCGGCGGCCCTTCGCCCGGCGCAATCGCCGGCCAGGGCAACGAACCGCTCTTGAATAACTCTATTTTCTGTCATCACTGCAGGATTCTCGTCTTTTTTGCCTAAAGACGGTGCCTACCGGAAAGCTACTCGCGATCCGGCCGATTTCCTTGGCCGATGTTGAAGAACGCGATAAAAACGCAGCAACCAAGTGTGTGGAGGGATACCGATGCTCCACCGGCGCAGGTTTGCCAGTTTCATTTTGGGGTCAGGACTTTGGCTGATCACGTTGGCGCTCGCCGGACTGGGCGCCGCGAGCGCCAACCGCCTCGAAGTGTGGGATTGGTGGGGACGAGGAACCGAGCTCTCAAAAGCATGGTTCGAACACGTGGAGGCCGAGTTCAAGGCGCGCTATCCCGACGTCGAGCTCGAGTACGTCCACGTGAGCGGCACGACCGCCCTCTACGACCGGCTGGTCGCCGCGGCAGCCGCCGGCGTCTCCCCTGACGTGACCCAAATCTCCGTCGCCTTCGCGCGGGGCCTGTACGAGGCGGGGCTCCTCCTTCCCCTCAATGATTACATCGCCAAGACCCCCGAGCTGCAGATGGACCAGTTCATCCCCGTCGCGCCGATCTTCAACCAAAAGGACGGGATCATCTACGGCATTCCGCACAACATCGACGCCAACGCGCTGCTGTACAACGTCGACGCCTTTGAGGAGGCGGGGCTGGACGCGAGCGTCTACGCCATCGATTCGTGGGAGACGTTTAAAACCTACGCGCAAAGGCTCACCCGCCACTCCAGCACCGGCGACGTGATTCGAGCGGGCTACGACGCCTCCGTCAGCATGCTTTCATTTCAGAACTGGCTTTACGCCAACGGCGGCAACTTTTACAACGAAGATTACACAGCCCTGGAAGTGGCGTCGGACGCCGGCATTGAAGCGCTCGAGTTCTTAGTGAACCTGCGCATGCTGGGCCAAGTGCTGCCGCCCGGAACGGGCTACCCCCTCGCGTCGGGACGGACGGCCATTTACCTGGGCGGCACGTGGGACAATCACCACCTTCACAACGAAGCGCCCGATATGCGCTTTAGGATGACGTCCCTGCCCCCGGGACCGCGCAGCACCCAGCGGGCCGTCACCGGCTGGGTGAACATGATGGCCATTCCCCGCGGCGCCAAAAATCCCGACCTCGCGTGGGAGTACCTCAAGTACTACACCGGGCTTCAGGGTCAGATCGACATTCTTCTGGTGCACCGGCGTGCCAGCGCGCCCCGTTACGACCTGTACACCACCCCCGAGTGGGCCCAGGCGGTCGCCCAGTTCCCGTACCTTGAAACGCTCCCCGAGATTTACCAAGTCGCGCGGCCGTACCCCTTTGTGAAGTACGCTGACTTGAGCAGCATCTTTTCACCGCTCATGTCTCAGGTGGCAAACGGCCAGCTCGCTCCTCGCCAAGCGCTCGAAGAGGCGCAGCGGCGCGGAAGCCTCGTGCTAGGGGAGAATTAGTTCAAGGTGTGCTCTATGTTCCAACTTTAAGGCGGGCCCACCGGATCGAGGCCCGCCCCCTTTCAACGCATCCGCTGACGGGATTTTGAGACTTCGCCTACTCCGCGCCCAGCAGCGCGTTAATGCGGCGGTGTGCGTCCTCCAGCGCCGAGGCCACGTCCATCGTCCCCGACACCAGCGCGCTGCGGTACGAGTTTAAAATGGAGCGCGCCTCGTTGGCGCGAGCGCCGATGGGCAGGTGGTAACTGGCAGGATCGAGGACCGTTTGTAAGATGAGGTTGATGTGCTCGGGCGGGTTGATCACAAACTCCCCGTACCGCTGGGCGACGGGAAGCAGCGCCGGCAGCCTGCCCGTGATGGCGGCAAAGCGCTCCATCGACTCGGGCTCCGTCGCCAGGAACTTGATCCACCGCCACGCTTCGGCGGCACGCTGGCTCGTCCTGATGATCTGGAAGCTGTTGGTGACCGTGTACGAGGCCCGGCTCACCGGCCCTCGCGGCTGCAAGGCGACGTCGAAGCGAATTCCCGCTTCGTTCAGCGATCGAACGGCCGAAGGCCCCGAAGTGAGTCCCACCGCGGCCGTCCCTTGCGCAACGCCGAACCACCCGTCTTCGAGGACGCCATGCACCCGGTACAGGTCGATGAGCCACTGGATCGCCCCGACCACTTCAGGGGTGTTGAGGCGGCTTTGCGTGGGATCCTTGTAACGGTCGAAGAGCATGCCGCCGGCTTTGCGCACGACGTCCATATGGTCCCAAAGCCCGGGCAGGCCCGTAATGGCCTTACGGTCAAAGACGCCGTCGTTATCCGTGTCTCGGGACAGCTTCCGGCCCACTTCGACCAGCGCGTCCCAGTCCCAGCCCTCGCCCAACTCGTTGGGGTTGGCCAGTCCCGCCTCCGCAAACATGTCGATGTTGAAA
>k87-177198_pt1 | contig 25318 bp, 26 predicted proteins | sample MGYA00084031_6733416 | MGnify analysis MGYA00084031
TATTCATTCTCGATATTAATTAAACTAACAGATAACTTCCAATACACAATCAATTACTTTGAAAGACGCCTATTTTTAGGTGGCGTCTTTTTTGGGAGAAATTAGAAAAATGAAAAAAATAAAAAGCTACACCAGTATTTGGGCAGTTGAAAAAGTCATTTATGCGATAAATGACTTTCAGCTGCCTTTTCCTGTGTCCTTTAACCAAATGGCTTGGTTTGTTTTATCTTTACTGTCTGTCATTGTATTTGCCCACGTGCCTCCACTATCGCTGATAGAGGGGGCATTTTTAAAATATTTAGGTATACCAGTGGCAGTGACTTGGTTTATGTCACAAAAGACATTTGATGGCAAGAAACCGTTGGGATTTTTGCGATCCTTTATCGGTTATCACTTGCGATTTAAGGTTACATTTGCTGGTAAAAAAGTAAAAGAACAGAATAAACAATGGGATGTGGTCATCACCCTTGTAAGGAGCGTGAATTATGTACCCGATCAAATATATCGAAAATAATTTAGTTTTCAACCAAGAAGGGGAGTGCTTTGCTTATTACGAGCTGACTCCCTATAATTATGCTTTTTTGTCTCCTGAACAGAAGTATCAAGTACATGACAGCTTCCGGCAATTGATCGCCCAAAATCGTGAGGGAAAGATCCATGCCTTACAAATTGCTACAGAAAGCAGTATTCGCGCTGCTCAAGAACGGTCGAAAAAGGAAGTTGTTGGACGACTAAAAGAAGTTGCTGGACAAAGGATCAATCTTCAAACGGAGGCACTGGTATCTATGATTGGAGATACTCAGATTGATTATCGGTTCTTTATTGGTTTTAAGCTGATTGCTACAGAAGAGGTAGTAAATTTAAAAAATTTGAAAAAATCTTTTCTATCTGGACTGCAAGATTTTATTTATAGCGTGAATCATCAAATGATGGGCGACTTTGTTTCCCTATCGAATGAAGAAACACGACATTATACAAAGCTTGAAAAATTAATGGAAAGTAAGTTGGCTCGAAGATTTAAAGTTAGAAGACTGACTCCGAGTGATCTCGCGTATTTGATTGAACATATTTATGGAAAAAAAGGAACTCCCTTTGAAGAGTATGAATTTGAGTTGCCAAAGAAGAAGTTTGGATCCAAAACGTTGATCAAACGTTATGAGTTGTTGCGACCGACTCGTTGTCTGATTGAAGAAAAACCACGCTATTTACGAATAGAACACGAGAATCATGCAACCTATGTAGCCTACCTGACAATTAATACCATTGTAGGCGAGATGGAGTTTCCTTCATCTGAACTGTTTTATTATCAGCAACAACAATTTACCTTTCCAATCGATACCAGTATGAATGTTGAGATCGTGACGAATAAAAAGGCATTAGCCACCGTTTATGGGCATCTTGATGTGTGTGGGTTTGTTGTTTGGCGAGGATAGTGAAGGAAGTGGTAGTTCTGGGACATCTCCAGGAGGAAGTAGTGTTTCAGAAGAGGTTTTGAAAAACCGCTCAATGGTGGAAAAATATGCCAAAGAATTAGATATCTTAGAATATGTCCCGATTCTTTTGGCGATTATTCAAGTGGAATCTGGTAGCACAATGGAAGACGTCATGCAAAGTTCGGAGTCAGCCGGCTTACCACCTAATTCATTAAGTACCGAAGCATCCATTAAACAGGGATGTCTCTATTTTTATTCCTTGGTTAAGCGCTCCAAAGAACTAGGGTACGATCAAGATAGTATTATTCAGGCCTATAACTACGGTGGCGGGTATTTGGACCATGTCGCGATAAACGGGAAAAAGCATAGTTTTGCTTTAGCCGAATCTTTTTCAAAGGAAAAATCAGGCGGTCAAAAAGTCGATTATCCCAATCCTATCGCGATTAAAGAAAATGGTGGGTGGCGCTATAACTATGGGAATATGTTTTATTGCTTATTAGTGAAGCAATATCTAACTACTACTCAGTTTGATGATAAAACAGTTCAAGAAATTTTTGACGAGGCTTTTAAGTATGAAGGTACTGACTATGTATTTGGTGGTTCAAGTCCCAAAACGGGTTTTGATTGTAGTGGCTTGACTCAGTGGTGTTATGCCAAAGTTGGTTTGAAACTCCCTCGGGTCGCTCAGGATCAATATGATGCCACGACTCACATTGATCTAAAAGATGCCAAGCAAGGTGATTTGGTTTTCTTTCACTCAACCTATGATGCCGGTACTTATGTGACTCATGTTGGGATTTATGCAGGAGACAATCGGATGTTTCATGCAGGAGATCCAGTGGGATGGACGAATCTAACAGAAAGCTATTGGCAGCAGCATCTTATTGGAGCAGGACGATATAAATAAGAGAAGAGGGGAATAATAATGAAGATAAAAATTGAACGGAGCCAAAAGGATAAGACCCTAAAAAAGAAGAAAGAACGAGTTGTATCCGTGGGCAAGCATCGAAAAATGGTGCTTGCCCTTTGGTTTTTATTGTCTTGTAGCCTTGTTTTTGGTGTTTATAAAAATTTCACCGCTATTGATCAGCATACAACTCATGAAAAAGTGGTAGTGAAAGAGAAGGTAGTGAATACTTCTGGCGTTGAAAGTTTTACGAAGGATTTTGCGAAAGAATATTTTTCGTGGAAGAATAACAAAATGGCTATCGAAAAAAGAATGAGTAATTTAGAACAGTATCTAACAGAAGAGGGAATTAATTTAAGTCAAGATATGGTTCGAGCCGATATCCCGACTAGTTCTGATGTTGAGTCAGTGAAGATTTTAAATGTTGAGAAACGTTCAGATAAATTTATTGTTTCATTTCTAATCAATCAGAAGATATCCAAAGGGAAAAAAATACATCAGATTTCTTCAGCATATCGAGTAGCGATCTTTGAAGATAAGAAAGGCAATTACATTGTGACTAGCTTGCCTACTATGATCGAAAAGCCAGAAAAGGCAATATATAAAGAAGAACAAGTGGAGAGAGAAACAGAAATTGATGCTAAAACAACAGAAGAAATTACCGGATTTCTAGAGACATTCTTCAAAATTTATCCAACGGCATCAAAAAAAGAACTTGAATATTATGTTGAGAATGATACGATGCAACCAATTGATATCAATCTTAAATATGTGGAACTGATTAATCCCATTTATCAAAAAATAGGAAATTATGTCCATGTTAAAACTGTGGTAAAGTATCTTGATGATACCAATAAGACGACAAATTTTTTTCAATATGAACTTAGTTTACAAAAAATTGAGAATTGGAAAATTTTTGGTGAATGATTTATAAATATTATTTTTTATGAGAAATTAAAAATCTAATAATGTAATTAAATGAGTCTAAAACAATTAATAAAGCGATATGATATCATTTTGTCTTAGACTCTATTTATTTTTAGTTTATATTCCAAAAAGGAGTGTACGTGTTCCTATATATAATGTGTCTTGCACCTTTCGAAGTGTTGCAAGAATTACATAATAATTGTAAATTTGTTGCGTCATTAGTACCACCACAATTTAGAGGAATTATATGATCAATGTGATAAGATTCAATCATTGGGTTGAAAGACGGTGCAACTACTTTCCCACAATTTTGACAAATCTCTTTATCTCGGAAAACTAGTCCCTTTTTTAGCCAAGCCGGCCAATATGAAGGTCGTTTTATTACACCGTCCCTTGCCAAATAATTAGGAAAATCTTGTTTGGTATGAAATTGAATATAAGTGGATATCTGTAATCCAATTACAGCTAATAAATCTCGATCAGTATATAAAATAGTGAAAACTTCATTAGTTAGTCTATCGATTCCTTGTTCATAAAAAATAGATTTCATCTTAATCAGATGATCAGATATTGTTTCTTTATCAATAGTCGTGGATTTAAAATCAATTTCACCACGTTCGGCGTCATAATGTTCTAGGTACTTAAAAGTTGAAATATTTGAGTAATTAATACTGTATTTTTTTAGTATTGAAAAAATTTCAAATAGTACAACTTCATCAAAGTGTTTGTCGCATAAGTACCTTTGGTTTTCAATAATAGTGTCCTTAATATATTCATGAAGAATTGTCCAACGCTGAGGTTTTGCAAAAAATCTTTGATACCAGTTATTCCATTCATCGAACGTCAGCCATTCCTCCATGCTCCTTTCATTGCAGTTTTCAATTTCCGCGTATATTTGATTTGCATAACCAATTGCATCTTTCGCAGCCCATTCAAACATTTCAATACCTCATTTCATCAGTTATACTATCACATTATTATACAGTGGAGTTAACAGTAAATAAAGCTAGAATAATCAGATAGGTACTAGATATTTTATTGCTATGTAATTGACAAAATTGAATGAAAAAGAAAATTAGAAAGTAATAGGATATTGCTTACTGCATAAGATCATATTGTTAGGAGGCTTAATTTTTTGATTTCGTTCTTCTTCCAGAGATTATTAAAAAAAGGATGAATTGACTGCTATTAAAAGTGAGGTAACAGACACGATGTACCAAATTGGTGGAGCTAGATATCGGCTTATCGAGTTTTATCTCATATACTAGTATTCTTCAAACGTATCTCTGACTGGCAATATTATTTGCTATATTTGTTTTTAGGTCAATAATGGCTATTTTGGTCAATAAAAAGTCAATAAAAATTAGAAGATTCAATTTATTAGTTCCAGCTAATAGAAATAGAAGCTAAATTTGACGTTTATGGAAATTTTCACTTATATTAATTAATACTAAAACTTATGTTTTTCATCCAAGAAAAGAATGTCACTTAAGAAAAGTATAGAAATCGTTCTAAAACTATTTAAATATCAACAGCAGTATTTAAATAGTTTTAACTATAAAATGATCATACACTGCTGTTGATATTTAAAAATTATAGTTCAAAAGAGTATTTATTTAAACATTGATGCTTTTCTAATAAACAATCCTATTACATTTGAAATGATATTCAATAACAATGCAATCAATAATGCTCTCGGGACCACCCAAAATTTAAATAGGATTGCTAGGAAACTGAATATTATTTCAATGCTGATGACCTTAATCTTATACATTCTGAATATCTTAAACCCTGTATGATTAATTGGGTTATTTGCATGATCCACTGTAGGCAAAATAAGTTGTAGAAATGCAAATATTATAATAAGTGTAACTAAAAGGTAAGGTGAATACATTTCAAACCAAGATTGAAGCAATGAATACACTAAAATTGTAAAAATAGAAAAAACGAAACAGGGTAAATCTCTTTTTAAATGAAAACCTCCTGTCGTATTTCTTAATGGAATAAAAAGGATTACAAAACAAGTAATTCCCAATAGATTATGATTCACAACCCCTATAAAAGTACAAGCTAATAGGAATATTACGTAACGGGTTAATTGACTTAAACCAAAAGTATAAATTTCTCTGTCTTCTGTAGAAATTAAATTAGTCTCAACTAAGCGCAAGACAATATGGTTGGAAAAGTTGTTAATCATATACCATTACTAGAACTTTCTTAATTTTTTTATTTTTGAGGGAAGTTTTGGTTGGCCATACATAAAATTACACATTGTGTTTGCTTCATAAGTTGCCACTTTCAATGCTGCTTTCTTGATCGCTTTCAAAGCTGGATTTTTCAAATTTTTCATCATTTTCTTTTGACTCTTCTTCATATATTTTCATCAGAACGACTGATGCATGGTAAGTTTCACCTTCGATCCAATGTCTATATAATCCATTCTGTTCACTAACAATACTCTGAACGCTTTTTAACCCAATTCCTCCTTTCATCCGCCATCTTCTTGTATAAATTTCACCACGATCAAAAGTATTGTCAATGTTTATAATGAGATTATTGTTAGATAGTTTTAGTAAGATAGAAATTTTTCGTTCAAAATCTTTTTGTCTAATACATGCATTAAGTGCATTATCAATTAAATTTCCTAAAATCGAAGCGATAATTGAACTTTCTATATGGAAATCAGCTGGAATAAATGCTTTGATTTTCATTTGTATATTATTTTCTCTCGCTTGTTGTGTTTTTTGATTCAATAAATAATTGAGAATAGGATTATTCGTATAAAATTTGGTTTGCGAATGATCCAGTTTTATGATGGATTTGTTTATATAGTTTAATGCCACATCATAGTTTTTATCCTCAATATAGCCAGCTAAAATGAGATACTGATTTTTTAAATCATGACGCATCATTCGAATGTTTTTTTCTTTATTTTCCAAGTCAGTAAAATATTGAATTTCTTTTTTTACAACAACTTCACTAGCTTGTTTTTGAGACAACTCGATAATTCGTATTTGTATCAATTTAAACATGAACAAGTTAAATATAGTCATTGCCACAATTCCAAAATCTATTCCTAGAACTCCAATTACCGGTAAAGAAAAGCTACTATGCCACCATAATGTAATCGTACATAAAACAATTATTGACGATATAGGAATGATAGACATCATCAATACCATTTTATCAGGAAGTTTTGGTATTTGTTCAAGTTGCTTATGAGACAACATCGAAAAGATTATACTAATCAATATTACTCTTAAAACACTTGAAATTAGAGATCCGCTAAAATATTGAGTAATTGATGTGGCAGAAGTAGGAAACCAATGTTGCTCAGAAAAACTTTGTTGAATAAGACCTGCAATGTTCTCAGAAACTAGGGCAATACTCATAAATACACAAGGCCAAAGTATAATACTGCTTTTTTCAACTTTCATTATGATTCCAACAAAAATATAAATAAGTAACGATGAAATTAAGTTAATGGGTTCTCTTAAGCCCAAATTTTCAAGTATAGATATAAAAGCTGAGTATCTTAATATTAAGCAAATAAATACTAAAATTATCCATTTATTCGTAGATTGTGTAAGACCAGATTTTTTATAGATATAAGCCATTAATATACAGTCAATGATAGTGAAAATAATATTCATAAAATAAATTAACATAAATTTTATACTCCTAACATAGCTAGGATTTGTTCTTTGCATTGTTCATTGAATTTTCCACTAATAGGTAATTCTTCAGAACCATTATGAGTTTGAACAACAACGGCTCTTTTTTTTACAGCTCGAATATAATATGAGTTGACGATATATGAAGTATGAATCTGCACAAAGTTGTCACCCAATTTCTCTAAAAGTGTTTTTGTATCCATATAAAAGGATTTACTACCGATTTTTCCATGCATAATTACTTTTCGTTTCTGTTTCTCAAAAAAATAAATATCGTTTGTGGCAATAACAAAATTAGTTTTTTCACTTAAATAGGAAAATTGATTTGGAAATTCATTCAGATGACGAATAGCCTTTGTCAAAATTTCCCAAGTTTTCTCTCTATATAAAAGTTTTAACAGATAATCAAATGGTCGTACTTTAAAAACACTTTCCATATATTCTCTATGACTAGTAAAAAAAATTAAGATGGCATAGTCATCTCTTTCTCTTATTTTTTCTGCTAAAGTAATTCCATCTAAGTTAGGCATATCAATGTCTAAAAAGTAAATATCGTATTTGTCTTTTTTCAGTTTTTTATACAATTGATCACTGTCCGTATAAACATCAACGTCGAACTTTAAATTCGGATAACATATGATTTGACGTTCGGCTTGTTCTAGAAATGAAGGTTCATCGTCGCAAATTGCTATATTTAACATGCGTTCATCTCCCATAACTATTTAGTTCTATTTTACACCAAAAACGTATAATTTTAGTAACTTGTAACGATTTTTCGTTTGAATGTAACTGTTGACAGTTTTATAGATTGGAATTTTATTAATGAAATGAATGTTTATTTTTCGTTACATGTAAATTTGTTTTTGTTACACATTACGTTCAAACGATTTCTCTTTGATAAACTATTAATGTAATCAATACAACAGATAATTAAAAAAATTATATATATGGAGGGGATCAAGTGGAAGGTAACTATTCAATGGGGGATTTACTTTTTTTCACAGATTCGAAATACGATACAGATAATTCTAAATCCTTTTCAGTACCGATCCCTAAAAATTGGGAGGAATTTCGTGAAAGTGAGTGGACATATATAATTCCTCTAAAAAACAATATGCAACGTCAAGGATGGAAAGTCCATATCAGTTGAACTCTTGAATGTACAGATGAGATACTAACGATTGTCTCTGAGTATTGCTATAAAAAAAATGTTGTTTTTAAGCATTTATCAACAGTTAAACGTTTTGTTAATCGCAATGGAAAACAAATGCCTCGAGAGCATGCTGGAAAGTTCATCACTTGTTATCCTGATGAGTCAATATTAGAAGAATTTCTGGACTATTTAGAAGACCAATTACATGATTATCCGGGGCCTTATATTTTAAGTGATAAACGTTGGGCAAAAGGACCGATATATTTACGATATGGAATGTTCAAGAAAGGTTCGCCAAATAGTGAAGGAATCTTTAGTGATGAACTTGAAATAGATGGAAAAATGGTCACTGACAAAAGGGAAACTTTCTTTGTGAGACCTGATGATAGTGTAACCCCTGAGTTTCTAAAGCAGTGGCTAAATGTGAAAGAAGATGCTTCATTAGACTCAATTCCTTTTGAAATAGAAAGACCGATTCGATTTTCAAACTGTGGCGGTATCTATGAAGGATACTATCCTGAATCGGGAGATGAATTAGTTTTTATAAAAGAGGCTCGCCCATACACAGGAATTGATGATACGAGACTAACAGCAGTTGATAAGCTTATTACAGAAACGAAAGCATTAAGTCAATTGCAAGATATTCCACAAGTTCCAAGATTATTGTGGGAGGGGAAAATTTGGGAACACTATTATCTTATCATGGAAAAAATTGAGGGAATAACTTTAAACCGATGGATTGCTAAAAATTATCCGATTTATTTAGAGGGTAAGCCTAATCTTGCAACGGATTATCTTAATCGAGCCCATAAAATTGTTAAAGAAATAGAAAAAATTTTCGAATCATTTCATGAAAAAAAAGTTTTCCATCAAGACGTTCATCCGAGAAATTTCATTATTGACTCTGATGATTTTCTTCATGTAATTGATTGGGAACAGGCTGTTTTTGATAGTTCTAACAAAAAATATCATACAGTGGCTGCTCCTGGTTTCAGACATTGGGGAGAAAAGACACCTACAGAAATAGATTGGTATGGTGTTTCGCAGATTGCTCACAGTCTTTTCTTTCCAGTCGTTATTCAAAGTGACCTTGTTTATGGTTTTTCTGAACAACAAGAGAAATCTGGGAAAGACTTGTTTCTTAAGCTTGGTGCAGATGAAAAAATATTGAAGGAATTCTTACTAACACTTCAAAGATTAAGGGAGAAATCAGGAACTGTCCATGTATTAACTGAGCAGAAGAATCTACATCCATATTTAGAATCCAATAATAAAAATAACGATTTTGAGAAACTAGAAAAAGAATTGATTCAAGGTTTTGATAAAACGATAAGAAGGTGGAAATATTCTTATCGAAATTTTCCTGTTCACTATTATGGACTAACTGTTCAACATGGTATATCATTCTCTGATTTGGGTATTTTATGGATCTATCATATTGCTAGTAATAGAATAGGTGTAACCTTGTCTGATGATTTCAAACTATTGCAAAATAAAATAATTTGTAACTTATTTACTGAAATAGATAATAATGAAGTCGTAAATTATGGTTTTGGTGAGGGGATCTCTGGCACCTTATGGTTAATGTATAAATTGGGTCTGTCTCAAAAAGCATCTGAAATTTTTCAAGAAAAATTTGAATATTGGTGGAAACACACTAAGAGTAAGAATATTTATGATGGTCAAGCTGGTATTATGTTAGTAGGATTAGAATTTGCGAGTGCGGGATTATTTAAAAAAGCTTTTGAAGAACATTTTTTGAGTTTAGCAATGACTTTTGCTGAAGAATATTTATCGATTCCAGATAATTATTCTCCTATCGGAAAGGGTAAATTTGCATCTAATGATCCGCATAAAATTGGTGCTGGCTTACTTTATGGTCATGCTGGAATTGGCTGGCTTTTTGCAGAGCTATATAGATATACTAAGAAAGATATTTTTCTTACAGGATTAGATTGTTCTATTAATAATGAACTTCAAGGATATTATACAGATCAAAAAGATATGATGCAGTATTCACAAGGGCACCGAGTCTTGCCGTATTTGTCAATGGGAAGTGCTGGTCTAGGTATTCTTATATCAATAAATGCTGATATTATTGCTGATCATCATTTAAAAATACTGGAATCATTGTATAGAGCTGTCGATGCAAATTTCTGTGTATCACCAGGTTTATATAATGGCTATGCAGGATTAAAACTAGGTCAATATTTTATGAACAAGAACCTACAAAAAGTTTCATGTTTTGAAATAAATAAGTCTACTTGTTCCGGTCTTTCTCAACATTTGATAAAGTTTAGCGATGGGTTGTGCTTTGCAGGCGACAATGGTATGCGTATAACTACAGATATTGCTTCAGGTTTTGCTGGTGTAATATTGGCTCTTGAGTCTATTACATCAGATGATTTTATATTGTTACCAAAGTTGATTAAAGAAAGAAGGTGATGAACGATGGCTACAGAAATTTTAAAGTTTCAAGTCCTTGAAATAGAAGATGATGTAATGGATGGAGAATTAGGGGGACGGGATAGTGCTGTTAGTGTCAGTTGGTGTGATAATTCTCCAAGTAATCTAAGTTTGGTTTTCTGTTAAACCAAACAATAGGAGATGGATTAAGTATATTAAAAAAGACAGAAATAATTGAATGATTTTCTGTCTAGCACCATATGTGGCTAGAAGTCTGTGTAGTGAACAGATTTTTGCTAACAATCTAATAAATAGAGAGGAATTGAAGAATAATGCCTACAGAAATTTTAAAATTTCAGTCACTTGAAATTGATGATAATTTGATGGAAGAAGTTGAGGGTGAACGTGGTAGCACTGCAAGTTGGGGATGGTGTGATACAACACCTAGCCATATTAGTTTAGTAGGTTGCTGAATTACGCCATCTCTATGGTGAAGTAGTGATTGATCTACTGCGCTAAGACTTTTGTAAATTTATATTATTAGTAATACTAAGAATTAAGAGTGTCCTAATTAGTTTATATTTTTAATAGTATATTAAGTTGGTGTTGTCTTAATTACTGTAATGTAAACTAATTAGGATGATTTGTTTATGAATAAAGTGTTTTTGTAAGTATATCTAAAAATGCATTTCTCTCATCCATTTATTTTGTTATATGTAGTTAATTAGTACATATTCTTTTTTATGATTAAATTTGTTATTTTCCATAATAATTAGACTTAAGAACGATGGCGATATTTTTCTATTATGGTATTGTGACAGTAATGATATAAAACGTTATAGGAGACAGACCGATGATTAAACTTATTACGAAACAATTCGTGCAATATTGGAAGATATGGTTTTCTGTACTACCTGTTTTCTTTGCATCAGGGTTAGTTTTTAACACTTCTTTTACTATAATAAATGGAATGAGGGGAGTAAATAGTGTCGATATTAATGATTATAGTGTTTTCATGCAAATGCCTATAATCACTGGCGCTGTTATATTACTTCTATTAACAACCAATACAATGAAACAGTGTATAGATTTTTTTGATGAAACAAATGATATTCTTCTTCTCTTAGGTGGTTCACCATTACAATTGAGTTTCCTAATGACAAGTCAAATGTTATTGATTGGTATTATTGGTACCTTTATCGGAAGTCTTTTTTCTATACAAGCAGCACAAGCATTTTTTAGTATTTTACCTTCATTTTCTGCTAGGCAATCTTTTTCTCATTTAACTCTTCATTTGTCTTGGAGCGTCATTTTTATTACTCTTTTGCTTCAAATTTCGATCATTACTATTACCTGTATGCGTTATTGTCTTAAAAACTTCAAAAAAAGAAAGGGAATTCTTTCCTCGTACAGTGCGTCAATCAAAAGGAAATTTAACGGTAGTTTTTTTGGAATACTTGCTTTAATCATCAGTGTAGTGGGAACATTTTATTTATACTTAAAAAATGTTCCAGATCCATCGGTTTTGAAAGAATACACGCAAAGTATGAGTAACTCGATGAATGTATTACTTCTTTTGTGGCTTTCTTTACTTGTCGCTATGAATTTTTTAGTACGACCAATATTTCGAGCAATAGTAAATAGAATTGTTGATTTACCTGAAATATCAAAGTATCCAATGGTTCGTATTGCATTTTACAATATACAATACAATGTAGAAGGTTTGGTTAAATTAATTCGCCCGGTTAGTATCATCACTTTGCTGACGGGAAATTTTATTGCACTATTTCTTAATACAAGGCTATTGATTGATGGTGCTAATAGCGGCTCTTATATATCTGATTTAATACTCAGTCTTGAATTTTTGTTTGGGGCTCCAATAATTATTAGCTTAGCTAATATCTTTGCATCGATTTGTCTGTTTAGAATGAAAACAAAAATTGAATCAAAAAACTATTTTTACACGGGATGTACACCAAATTGGATTTTCAAAACACGAATTATTGAAATTAGTTCAATCTCAATAATTTCTATATTGACTACTTTAGTCGGAACCATCTTGTTTGCGGTTCCTCTTCTTAGAGTCACATACCTAGGAGGAGGCAATATTTTCAAAGCAAATTGGTCGGTTAATATCTTGTTAGCACTTGGGGCTTTTCTTTTGTTCAGTCTTTTCTTTATTTTGATTTATTGGTTTGAATATAAACTGTTAAAAAAATACGTTGAGTAAGCTTTGTAATAAATCTAAAGTGGTTAGATCATTTCAGGTAAATTTATCCATAATAAAAAGCAAGAAAGTAGGTGAACATCAATGATTTATAATAAAAAAAAATTTGTATCGACTATTCAATCTTGCTTACTTGATTATAAAAAAGTTTATAATCATAAGGTCCAAATCAATGATTACATTTACAGCTTTGAAGATTGGAAATTACCGTACTCTGGAAGCATTAGTGTACAACTGAATGATGCAAATAAAGAGCTAATTATAACAGAGTCCGAAAGAATTCATTTAAAAAAATCTAAACTGCTTTTCGATGTTCGCTTATATCCTAATAAACAGGTACTAAAAGTAATTCTTGATCCAGTTCACTTATTTCGAACGATGATTTCTATTTCTGATAGTAATTATATAATTGAAGTAATGGAGTTGAATTCAGAAAAAGTAATGACTACAGTTCTAACCAGTCTTGATCATTTTCCTGAGTTTGAGTTACACACAGATCGTATTGTTTTTATTAGTCATACAGAAGACGGACGACCAAATAAAATTTTAGAAAAGAATTTCGAACAATTGGAAGAGAAAGTCTGCTATTGCGAAAGCAGGAGTACACATCAATTAAAACTAATTAAAACATCTTTATCAAATCGATCTTTGTTTAAAAATAACGTAGAATACTTACTTTTTTCATCTGAAGAAAAAAATCCTATCCAAGTTATTTGGCCCAAAAAAAGTGAGCGAATTGCTCATGTTATAGGATTTACAAAGTATTCAACAGACTACATATTATTTATATGTAGGAAAGAGAAATCGGTGAATCACAAATTAATTCTCTATAATTGCAATGATAAAAAATATCAAATTATTCCTACAAAAAAAAATATAAGTGTTCTTACTGTTGAAGCGAATCATACCTATATTTTCCTTCGTTACTTTAATGAAAATAAATTGAATTCTGGAATAATATCCATTGAAAATTTAGTAAACGCTAAGGTTGATTTTATCGAAGATACTTTCAGCATTCCGTTACAAGGTGATGCTCACCTTTGTAAAAATACTAATGATGAGAGCTTGACATACCTATTTTGTGAAGACGGTTGTGTATCTAATATGTTATATTCCTACAATCCTAACCTTTCCGAGAGATTAGTTTTGGTTAAAAGCAACCAAAATATACCCAATCTTAACGTAAAAAAGTTTCATAGCAAAATTTTCTATGTAAGATCTGTTGTTGATGGGATGAAAATACCGTTAACAATATATTGGAAGGGAGACTCAAAACAATTACCCAGAAAACAACCTGGTATCATTTATGTCTACGGATCATACGGTTCGAGAGAACAAAAAGGAAATCTTGAGCCCATGATGATAGCGATGATAGAACTTGGTTTTGTTTATTGCATTGCTCATGTTAGAGGGGGCGGATATTTAGGCGAGAAATGGCATCATATGGGTAAAACTTTGAATAAGTGGAACTCAATTCACGATTTTTTGGACTGTTGTCATTATTTAATTGACGAGGGAATAGTGGCTTCTGACAGATTGTCGTTAATTTCTTCTAGTGCTGGAGGAATAGTTGCTGGAGCTAGTCTGAATGAAGAACCGAATTTGTTTAAATCTATGTTACTAGCTTCGCCATTTCTTGATCCTTATAATACTATGCTATATAAACGTGATTATTTATCGCATATGGAAGTAGCAGAATGGGGAGATCCTTCTACTGATTTAAAAGTACGAAAATATATTCATTCGTATTCACCAATGCAAAATGTGAAAAAAGCCAAAGGATCAAAGACAAATTTATTTGTGGTTTGCGGAGAAAATGATAAGCAAATTTCAAATGAAGATGTGAAAAGTTGGCTACAAAAACTTCAAGCGTTAGGGGTCTCTTCACATTTAGAGATTAACCCAAAAGCTAGTCATGGGGGATTGCCTCAAGGAGACATTAAAGCTTTGACAAAAATTCTAGTTGATTTTTTATATTCCGTTATCAGTTAGTAGGTTTAGTATTATTAAATTTTATGGAGGTTAATTTTAATGAGACAGATAGTTATTTCAATAACAAAATTAAAAAAAGAAATAGAGCTTGCTAAAGGAAATCTTTTACAAGTGCTTGCTGATATTTCTTTTGATGTAGAGCAACAAGAGTTTGTGTCAATTGTAGGACCTTCTGGTTCAGGGAAAACAACGTTGCTTTATTGTATTTCTAGCTTATTACCTCCTACAGATGGAGAGGTGTTAATCGATGGAAAATCACCTTATGGATGGAGTGCAGCGAAATTAGCAAAGTTTCGCCGCAAAAAAATTGGCTTTATTTTTCAAGATTTTCAACTGATTCCTTCATTGTCCGCTTATGATAATATGGTACTTCCAGGAACTTTAAATGGTCACAAAATAAAAAAGGAAAATGTTTATTCTCTGGCGGAACGATTGGAATTAAAAGCGGATTTACACCAACCTATTGACGCTCTTTCAGGTGGTGAACAACAAAAGGTTGCAATTGGTCGCACAATATTAGCGGATCCAGATATATTATTTTTAGATGAGCCTACTAGTGCATTGGATACTCACTCACGTGTCCTTATTATGGAAGTATTGAAAGAATTAGTAAGCAAAGGGAAGACAATTGTTATGGTTACTCATGATTTGGAATTAGCTAGTCAATCTTCAAGAGCAATTGTTTTAAAGGATGGACACATTCATAGTAATATAAGTTCACCTACCTTGGAAACATTGGTGTTTTAAACATTATTTCTCTGTTCGTTGTTTATGAATATGTATTATCACGTTCTATTCATAATAAAAAACATTGAAAAGAGGCACATGATGACTATCTTAAAATATGGTTCAAAATTATGTTTAGCAGTATTTCTGATCTCGACAAGTTTATCTAGTTTACAGTATATCTTCCAAGCGTTTATAATAGGAAATTTTATTACTGCAGCTACAAATGCAGACCTGAATTTTTTTGTGAAAAATGTTACTTTTGCTGTTGTTGGTATACCTCTATTTGGAATCGTTATGCTGATTAATGTAAGTGCTCGAACAAATTATGTTAAGTCTGTCAATATAGAAATAAAAGAACGCGCAATTGAACATTTGATCCAAAAAGATATACATGAAGTTGATGTTTCAAGTGATTTGTCGTTTATTATGAATGATCTGAAATTATTAGAAACAAATGGCATAAACGCTGTACTTTCAATTTTAACAAGTGTGATTACCTTTCTATTTGCTCTTTTTTCTTCACTGAAATACGATATTTGGACTACTGCTGCTTTCTTTTTAGGATCGCTTATTCCACTGGTTATTTCGAATGTGACCAAGAAACAGATCCGAGGAAAATCAGAAAAATGGTCGGAAGAAACCTCTAGATTTCTTTCACGGTTAAAAGACTTTTTAACAGCTACACGCACAATAAGAACTTATCAAGTAGAAAAAGAAATGGCAGCACGGGTGTCACATTATGCAAGGGAATCAGAAAATGCTCTTAAAGATATGAATCAGACAGTGGGTTATACAAACGCGGTCGTAACTGTGTTGGCTACACTATGTGCCTTAACACTTCCGTTTGGAATCGGTATATTACGAATTATAAACAGTAGTCTAACATTAGGTGCATTTATTTCTGTAGTACAATTGTCAAATTATTTGAATAAACCACTCTTATCAGTACTTGAGATGCGAAATCAATTACAAACTACGCGAGACATTCAAAAACGGGTTGATCGAGTTTTAAAAGATAGCAAAACAAATCGTTTATTAGAACGGAGTGATTCTAAAAGAGCATCAATATCTATATCTCCATTTTCTAAATTAGAACTACGTGATGTAACTATTCAATTAGGCAATAAAAGAGTGATTAGTCGGCTCAATCTAACCATTAACGCTGGAGAAAAAATGCTAATAATGGCACCTTCGGGATTTGGAAAGTCAACGCTTCTTGGTGTCTTACAAGGAAATGTTCCGATATTAGAAGGGGAATATTTGTATAATGGAATTTCAACTTCAAATTATACTGTTTCTCAATTAAGTGAGCAATTCTCATTGATTTTGCAAACACCATTTGTGTTTAATGATACGGTTCGTTTTAATGTAACTCTTGATCATTCATTTTCTGAAGATAGCATTTTTACTGCACTTGATCATGCAGGGATGAAGCAATTTATCTCGGAAAAGGGATTAGACTACATAATAGCTGAAAATGGGCAGAATCTTTCAGGAGGAGAACTACAGCGTATAGAAATAGCAAGAGCTTTTTTGTACAATAGACCGATTATATTGGCGGATGAAGCAACTTCTTCTTTAGATAATATCACAGCAGCACATATCAGAAACACTTTTATCAATAGTCCTAATACGTTGATTGAGGTAGCTCATAAAGTCTCACAAGAAGAACAACTACTTTATGATAAAGTATTAAAACTGGAAGGAAATGAATGATTTAAAATAGTTGTTTTCAATAATAAAATAATGTAAACGTTCTTAAATGGATAGGATTTGGTGCCACTAATTGAATAAATTTTACTGACCCCCAGTGTATAGGCAATTTAGTCTGTACACTATTTTTTTCGGAAAAATTTATAAACTTCGAAAAATGGACTCGTTCAGATTGTAGTAGTAGTGGAAAGAGGAAAGCCATATGTTGAAGTCTCTATTTGGTTTTTAAAGGAGGAAATTCAATGGTTCATTCGTTCGATTCACATATTTCTCATACTTTTGATAGCTTTTGTAAAGCAATAGTTCGAAATGAAGCAAGAAACATCAAGAAACAATATGCGCGATTGAGAGAACGTCAAATTTCATTAACTGAACTACCTCGAGAGCTAGAGTCAACATTCCAAGTGGTTGATGCATCTGCAGAAAATAGCGAAATTTTTATTGCTCTTGGAATGGAATTGCTCGTTACCAACCTCACTTTAGCGGAAGCAATTCATCAACTTAATGAAATAAAGCGGAAAATTGTTTTGTTGTACTATTTTAGTGGTTTTAATGATCGTGAGATAGGACAAGTAATCGAAATGAGTGGTGGGGGTGTCTGGTATCAACGAAAAAAAGCTCAATCCGAATTAAGAGATATTTTGGAGGAGAAGTATTATGTGTGAGCTTGACTATTCTGATGCTTTATTATCACCTGAAATAATCATTGCTGCTTCTTCAGGTGAACCACTCGCAATGAGTGAAGTTTTAAATCATTATCAAAACTATATTACTAGCCTTTGCCTAAGAAATAAGTATGAGAACGGTACTATATCCTCAGTTTATATTGATGATTTTCTACGTAGAAGTCTTGAAAGTAAATTGATTGAAAAAGTCATGAAATTTGATGTAACCCGCTAGTAGCTACTTTCCTCTTTCTGTTTTTCATTCTATGTAAGTTTTATACACAGATCCGAAGTATAAAATTTTCATAGGCTGAAAAGCTTATATGTTCATTGAAAAGTAAATATAACTCTATCAGTACATTAGTCTTTTGAATAAAAAACACATACTACGCCATGACAAGCATTGACTTGAGCGAAAAATAGTTGGTTTTGATTTGAAAGCTAGATAATGATACTTCCGTAACCAAATAGGCCCGCCATTACTGGGGGGAGGTGAAATTCCTATGTGCTTTAGTAAAGCAGCTGATAGATAAAAAACATTAAAGTATAGACTAATTTTTATCTCATTTGAAAGCTTAAAAGAGTGCGACAAATATTAAAGAAGGCGGTATAATGAAGACAGTCACACGACAGGATATAGTCAACTTAGGATTTTCTCAGTACTACGCTGACAAAATTTTCAAGGAGTGCAAAATTCTTCTTATAAAAAAGGGCTATTCTTTTTATCGAAATTCTAAGATAAAAAGAATACCTGTCTCAATACTTGAAGAAGTCTTGCATATTTCTTGGGAGGAATAGTACGATGAGAAGAATAGCCAATGTGTATAAAGATGAAAAACGAGGTACTTGGTATTTTTCATTGTCTCTAGGATATGATCGTTTTGGTAAGAGAATTCAGCCTACCAGAAGAGGTTTTAAAACTCAGACAGAGGCCAAGCAAGACATGGAGGAATTGAAAAAGAATTATTCTGATTCTCAAAATATCTATCTGCAAGGAATTACGTTTCGAGATTTTTATAAGAAATACTTCTTTCCTTGGTATAAGCTGGGGACAGTCGAAAAAACCTATGTAAAAACAGATAAGACTTTAAAACGTGCGTTAGCTTATTTTGGAAAATTGCAGATGGAAAAGATCAGACCAATTCATATTCAAGAATTTCAACAGTATCTAGTTGAGAAGTGTTCAGTTAAAAACAGAGATGGTTCAACACGTCCTTTATCAAACAATTACATTAAACAGATTTTTAACAAGTTACGGATTTTTTAAGCGTGCGGTAATTTTGGAAGTGATTGAAGAAAATCCAGTAGATACGATTGGAAAGATTCGAACTGAGCGTTCAGTAGTAGAGTTTTGGACAGTTGATGAATTTAAAAAAGTATACAATTGTTCTTATCTCTGCGATTTTCAGGAGACTTTCTACAAAAGGATGATGCGTTTTTTGTTTGTTACGGGTCTCAGGAGTGAAGAGCTTTTTGCTCTACAATGGCCGAATATTGATTTTAAAAAAGGGACTTGCAGCGTGAATAAATCCCTTTATATTCGGACAAGGACGGATTATGAGTTTTCCGATACGAAAAACACTTCGAGTATCCGAACTATCACGCTAGATCAACAAACTATTGAAGACTTGAAAGAATGGCAAGAGATTCAAAAGTCAATTGGAGATGACTTAGGTTTTGTCTTTATTTTTGATGGCTTACCGCCTTCACCAAAAACATTTTTAAATCGTATCAAAAAATTGGCAGAAGAAGCAGGAGTAAAGCCTATTCATTTACATGGTCTTCGTCATTCTCATGTTGCTTTTTTAATTGAGCATAATAAAAATGTTTATGTTATTTCAAAACGTTTAGGTCATTCATCAATTAAGACCACATTGGATAAATATGGTCATCTTTATCCAGAAACAAACCAAACCCTAGCAGATGAGTTTACTAAATTTTCTGTTTGATTTTTAACGATTTATTGCTGTCATTTGGTTGTCATGAACGATTTTTTTAACTTAGTTATTGAGGTACCGGTCATTAAAGGTTAGTTATCGGAATCGAAAATGGATGAGGAAGAAAGTAAGAAGTAGCAAGAGGTCTGGTGATTGGAATATACCATTTAAGAGCTATCTTCCCACATTTTTCCCACATTAATCAATTGAAGTAATTTTTTTAAAAGGCATTGTCGCGTAGCATCTGTTCAAAGATGTCGATAGTGTCTTTTTTCATTTTTTTAGTTACATGTGCGTAAGTATCCATAGTAGTAACTAATCTAGAATGACCAAGTCGAGCCTGGATTTCTTTTGGGTTTGCCACCGGTGGTTTTTTTGTTGGTAAAATTCAAGAATTTTTTCTTAAATTCTCCATGATATCTACCGTTTCAATTCTCATCTTATTTGTAATATGAGAATAGGTGTCCATCTAATCACGTCTTGGATGCCCTGGAATCAGTGGATTAGTCGGAAACAACTTTGGATCAATCAAAAGAATCCATGTATAAACTGAGTGATGTCGTTTGAGTTAGCGCAAAATTCCTAGCTGTTTTAAAAAATAGTCTGGCTATAATCTCTCAAAGAGTGTATTTATTCAAGCAACTTTTTAGAAAAAATAGACTAGAAACAAAAAAAGCCAGCCGTAAGAGCTGGAAAACTTAATTTTTTGTATTCAGATAAATTAGTATGCAAATAAAAAATACTATCGAAACTACTAACCCAACTAAATAATTGGATAAAAAAAGGGGATCAGCATCTGAATCATCCCAAATCTGAATCATGAAATAGATAAATGGGAGGGATGAGACGATCAGTAAACAATCTTTTTTACGCCATATTTTTAAACAGTGTAGAACAATAATTTTATATGCACAAGTAACCCAGAATAAAATTTTACTAATAAATAACAAAGTTATATCCCCTTTATTTTTTCTCTTTCGCAATATATTTATCTTATCATTATTTATTGATTATGAGAAATAAATGAGATTGAAGGGGGAAGTCGGTAATAAAAGACTTATACAAAAATGAAGGGTTGCTTAGATACATAGATTACTACAGTATAATAAGAACGATTTCAAGCTATATGATTATTGATACATAAGTTCAGAAAATCGACTTAAAATGTTATTGATTGATGAGAATTGGAGAAACAGCAATGAATAAATTGAGTAAACAAGAATCGAACGTACTGAAGGCAACATTTGAAAAAGAATACGGAGTTTCTACAGAAGAAGTATATAAAGTGGCAAGTCAGGGTGTTGCTACTGCAAGTGAGGTTAGTCGTAAGCTTGGATTTCTATATAAGATGATGCTCGTCAATGGGAGGGAACGGAATGAAAATAAAAGACGGATGTTACGCTAGTAGTCATGGTATAGACGGTTTAATACTAAATATGCCGATAAAGTACCCTGATTAATTTGGATTGAAAGAATGATGAAATGCGATAGACAGCAACGGAAATAGTAAGAACAAGGATGTGAATTTCAACTCTTCCTAATTATTCTTACTATTTTTCAACCGTTGTTGTCTATTAATTTATAAACATCGAAGTTACGTTTATTTAAAATACATCAATTACTTATTGTCAAAGATAGATATAATACGCATCAGCTTCTGAAGTAGCAGAATTTACCTTATGGAGTCCTTCTAATTTGATGTGGAGCTCTTTGGCAACTTCTTGAATATATTTGTTAAATATACTATTTTCTAATTTTAAATAATTAGCAATCTCTATAGAAATAACTTTTTTACGTTCTTTTCCTATGAACTGAATATTAAACTGTCTTATTACACTGTTTCTATCACTTTCATTAGAAAAGCTACTCATCATCGATACATATTCTTTTATAGACATAAGAGTACTTTTTATCATTTGGAATTCATCCATAATTTCACCTTCTCTAATTATTTTAATTTTAATTTAATTATACATGATACTTTTGTTTCTATCCATTTTTTTGCTGAAGAGAAGATTATGGTCATTATGCAGGAGAAGAATTAAGAGGGAGTTAATTTAATCTACACAAGATAAATCAGAAATTTATTTAAATGAGTAAAAAAAAGAAAATAGGGCAAGGAAAGTTTAGCGACTATCGCTAGGCGAAAAGATAAACCGCTTCTTTTTTATTTTTTAATTACATAGACATTCAGAAAAAAAGACAATCAACTAGTGATCGTCTTTTAGAAAGTTACCAATTAATTTTATAATATTGCTAGAAAATGAGATAAGAGCAAGACCTAAAATATTTACAAAAAAATTGAAATCTAAAAAAATAGCATTAAGAATAACAAGAATCATTCCGATGTATTAAAATATATTAGTGTTAAGTTTGTTGATAGGTGTCATGTTTCTACCTCCAATAACTTTTAGAAAAGAGTATCTCTTATTCAATTTGTAGTCAATACCTTAATAAAAATGTCGGCAGAAATAAGAAGAATCAAGATGAAACAGATAGATGTCTATTAATAGTACTAGTATAAAGACAAAAACAATAAGTGAGAAAATTTGTAGTTATAAAAGTATAACAATTAATCATTCTTATAAAGATAACGTAAAACAACGATGAAAAGAATAAGTGATAAAAACAACCCAACTACGTAAAAAAATAATGCTGAAAGCGATTGATAAAATGTATATTGCACTATTTTTATTATAAAAATTGCTGTTGGAAAAAAAGAAAGTATTAATATAACTGTTTTTCTAGAACGTTTAGTGAAGTAAAAGAAAGAACTGATACCAATACAAACTGGAATCCAAAATAAAAGCATGCTAAATGTGACCACCGTATCATCTCCTATATAGTTTTATGTCAATTAGGATAATAGCATTTTATCAATTAATAACCAAATATTAAGGATAATAGTTTCTTTCGAATGGACTACAAGCACACCAGAATGAAAAAGTCAGAAAACCAGAACTAACTGCAATAAAAGCAAAGTTTAAAAAATACGGTGTTCCTACAGAAGCAGCGTATAAAGTTGCGAGCAATTGTATTATCGGCCATCATTCGGGTTGAAAACGTAAGCAGTTAACGAAGAACAAAAAGAAAGTAGATAGATATGAGATTATTAATCGGAGATCTCGCTCGTTCATTAACCAATTGTTGTGATCTTTCTGAAATTTTATATCTTTAAGCCTTATATCGAGTGATTATCCTTGTGTTAGTATTATATCCGTGTTATAGTAAATAAGTAATCTAATTTGAAACGTAATCTGAGCGATATATTCACACTATAAAAACTCCTTTTACCAAGTAATATTAATTGCAATAAAACACGTATTATATACGTATCAGGAGGAAATATATATGAATAACGGTACAGTAAAATGGTTTAACTCAGATAAAGGTTTTGGTTTCATCACTGGTGAAGATGGAAATGACGTATTCGCTCATTTCTCAGCAATCCAAGGAGAAGGCTTTAAGTCTTTAGATGAAGGTCAAGCAGTTTCTTATGATATTGAAGAAGGTCAACGTGGTCTTCAAGCAGTAAATATCGTAAAATAATGTTGAACGTTAACCGCCTCATATGAGGTGGTTTTTTTGTTTATGTTGGTAGAAACAATCCCTCACTGTAATATTAGGTGAGGGATTGTTTTCGTTCATTGATTAAGTTTAACACTATTGTTTGCTTTAGTTTGTTTATTTCTGTCACTCAGTTTTTATCTGCTTTGATAGTTTTTATCTGAAACCGTCAAATCATAAAGAAGCTACTTTTTTGAGCAAAGGAATTTACATATTTTATCAAAGATGGTTTAATGGTTTAAACTTATAAACCGAAGGAGTGAGCTACAATGATTAGACATGATCGCTTAAAAACAGAACTAGAATCATTGAGTGGTTTTTTAGCAGCTTTAGGTGACACAAAAAGACAATTGATCTTGATTAGATTATTAAATGAAAAAAGCTGTCATGGTTTGCAAGTAGGAGAACTAACTGACGATACAGGTTTATCAAGACCAGCAGTATCGCACCACTTGAAAATTTTAAAAGACGCCGATTTATTAGAGGTCAGAGAAGAAGGAACTAAAAATTTTTACTATTTAAAACACGAAAATAAAAATATATACAAATTAAGAGATTTTTTGAATGATGTAATAGATGAAATGGAGGAGCTAAAAAACAGTGAAGAAAATCCTGATCGTTGAAACAAATGTCAATCAATACAAAGGAACGAATAAAGCTACTGGGCTTTGGCTGGGAGAAACAGTAGAATTTTTAGCAGAAACCTATAAATATCAGTTTGAAGCTGATTTTGTTAGTCCGTTAGGGGGCTATGTGCCGATTGATCCTCGAAGTATGAAAAATCTAGATTCTGATGTTATGGACATTTATTCTAATAAAACATTTATTGAAAAAGGGTTGAGGAATACGTTGTCTCCTGCAAACGTAAAGAGTGAAGATTATATTGCTATTTACTTTACCGGAGGACATGGTGTCATATGGGATTTTCCAGAGAATAACGCATTACAAAAAATAGCTAGTGATATTTATGAATCAAATGGATATGTATTATCTGTGTGCCACGGTATAGCAGGTTTATTGAATATCAGACTTGCTAATAATGACTATTTAATAGCAAATAAAAAATTGACTGGTTTTACCAAAACGGAGGAACGATTAGCGATGAAAAGCAAAATAGTTCCTTTTGATAATGAAGAGATGACTGTAAGTAGAAAAGGACATTTTATCAAGAAGCGTTTCTTTAAGAGTCATGTGGTAAAGGATGGACATCTGATAACTGGACAAAACCCGTATTCAACAAGAGAACTAGCACGAACATTCATCAAGGAGGTTATCTAAATGCAAACAGTTATTGGTAGTAATGGCCAAATTGGATACGAATTAGCAAAAGAACTCAATCAAACGTACGGGAAACAGCTGCGCTTAGTTAGTCGAAATCCGAAATCAATCAACGATACAGACGAACTGATCTCAGCGGATATTTTAGATCGTGAGGCAACTATTCGTGCTGTAGCAGGAAGTGAGATTGTTTATTTTGCTGCAGGATTACCGATGGACTCCGAACAGTGGAAAACAAAATTTGAAATCATGTTAGAAAATGTCAAACAGGCTTGTAAAGAAACAAAGGCGAAATTAGTGTTTTTCGATAACACTTATATGTACGAAAAAAATGACACGGAACAATTTGAGGATAGCAAATTTATTTATGATGGTATCAAATCCACTGTTCGAGCTAAAATGGCAGATCGGCTAGTGACTGAAATGGAGAATCCTGACATCGATGTGATGATTTGTCGCGCTCCTGAATTTTATGGACCTAATAAGACGCAAAGTATTACAAACAGTTTATTGTTTAACCGAGTGAAAGACGATAAGACTGCTTTGGTACCAATTTCTGATCAAACTTTAAGGACCTTGATTTGGACACCTGATGCTAGTAAAGCCATGGCGCTTTTAGCAAATCAGCCTGACACTTATAACCAAACCTGGCATCTACCTTGTGATGTAAGTCGAACATATGAAGAGATGATAAAGTTGATGGAAGAAAA
>k87-762433_pt1 | contig 25105 bp, 21 predicted proteins | sample MGYA00084031_6733416 | MGnify analysis MGYA00084031
CGCCGTCGACGGCGCGCAGCGTGCCTCGTCGCTGCCGTGGCCCGCGCTCGCGGACGGGAAAATGGGCGCGGAGATTCTCGATCTTGAGCAGAGGCTCTCCTCGCCCCTTGACCAGCGCGCTCACCCCCTCGCCTTTGAGGAGTATGCGCGGCTGGGCCGATTCAGTACCTTTCTCAGGACTCCTCCCGGCGGACAAGCCTCGGCGCGCCGAAGCGCACGATCGGCGCGCTCTCGGCGCTGCGGCGGAGGGCGGCCAGCTCCTCTTCGCTCAGGGGCTGCGGCCGATCCCGCTGGGCGTCGACCACGCAGAGGAAGCCGAAGGGCTCGTTTCCCTCGTTGACAAACTGATGGGGTTCCCACGGCTTCAGGTAGAGGACGTCGAAGGGGGCCAATCTCACGGAGCGCTCGCCGACCACGGCGTGGCCCGTTCCCCGCAGGCCGATCACCACGTGGGCGTGGCCGTGCTTTTCCAGGCTGGAGTACCCGCCCGGCGCGATCTCGAAGTAGCGGACGTGAAAGGACGTTTGGTGGCCCCAGCCGGTGATCACCTGGCGGACGATCCCGTCCCAGCCTCCCTCCTCCGGCTTGTACTGCCTCACTTCGATGCCTTCCCAGGTGAAGTTGGACCGGAAACGGTAAACTTCCGATGGACGCTGGGGCACGTCCGCAGGGTTGCTCGCCTCGGCCATGAAGCCTCCTACCTTTCGACCGCCGCATCAGCCGGCGGCGAACTCGATCAGCACTTTGACAACCTCGCCCCCCGCCTTCATCGCGCGAAAGCCCTCGGCCACCCGCGGGAAGGGGTACCGGTGGGTGATCACCCGATCGACGGGAATCGCTCCCCCGGCCAGAAGGGCCAGCGCCCTGCGCGTCTCGCGCGGCCCACACGAGTAGCTGGGAACGATCGCCACGTCGCGAAAGTAAAGGTCGTGGGGCTCGATCGGCCATCGCTCTCCCGGAGGAGCGGGGCTGAACAGGACGACCGTGGCGCCCCGGCCCGCAGCCTGCACGCCGGCCTGCATCGCAGCGACCGTCGGGGGGCCCACCAGGACCACCTCGGCCATGGCGCCGCCCGTCAGCTCGGCCACCTGTTCGTGCAGGGGAGCGAGCGCAGGGTCGAGCACGTGCGAAGCGCCCAGGGAGCGCGCCAGGGCGCGCCGCGCGGGCTCAAAGTCGGCCGCAATCACCATCCCCGCGCCAAAGCTCCACGCGGTCCGGGCCAGCAGCTGACCCATAAACCCCAAGCCGATCACCAACACGGTATCGCCCGGGGCCATGCGGGACCGCTCCAGCGCCTGAACGGCGCAGGCCAAAGGCTCGACCAGCGCGCCGGCGTCCCAGCCGACGTGATCGGGCAGGCGCAAGGTATCCCTCTGGTTTTCGGCAGGCACCCGGATGTACTGGGCCATGCCGCCCGGATCGAGGCGGGAACGCCTCCACGTCTCGCACATCACGTAAGCGCCCCGCCGGCAGTGGCGGCACGTGAAGCACGGCGCGTGGTGGTGGACAAAGACCCGGTCGCCTACTTGCCACCCCTGGACCTCGCGCCCCACTTCGACGACCACCCCGCTCGGTTCGTGACCGAAGACGAACGGGGCCTTGGGCCGCATGTACCACTCCATCAACTCGCCGGAGCATATGCCGCATGCGCGAGTCTCGACCAAGATGTCGTGGGGGCCGCACGGGGGCACCGGCATCTCTTCGATGCGGATGTCGTCACCGGCGTAGTAGCGCGCCACCTTCATCGTGCCGCGGCTCACAAGACCTGAGCCTCCTGTCGTGCCTGCTTCCCGTCCCAGGGCAGGATCGCGCACTTGAGGCCCTCTCCCCGCTCAAGGCGGGCAAAGGCCTCGCCGATGCGGTCCAGGGGAATCGAGTCCGTGATCAAATGGTGCACCCCTTCAAGGCCCCGGCACAGCAGCTCCCGAGCCGCCTGCACCGCCGCCGGGGTAAAGTGAAAGGGGCTGTGGAGCGTGATCTGGTCGTAGTGCAGCCGAGCCGCGTCGAAGCGGACCGCGCGGCCGCCCGGCAGCCCGCCGAAAAGGACGACCCGGCCGCCCCGCCGGCAAAGCCAGATCGCCTCCTCCCACACGCTTTGCTGGCCCGTGCACTCGATAACCAGGTCGGCGCCCCGGCCTGCGGTCGCGTCCAGCACGCTGCGGCGCAGATCGACCGCCCGCACGTCGAACGTGGCGGCCGCTCCCATCGCGCGCGCCCGCTCCAGCCGGTACGCGCTGCGCCCCGCCACAAACACCCGCCGGCAGCCCCGCGCCCGGAGCACCGCGAGGTGGAGCAGGCCGATCGCGCCGGGGCCCACGATGAGGACGGTATCATCACAGGAGACGGGCACCTGCTCCAACCCGTGGACGACGCAGCTGAGCGGCTCCAGCAAAGCCGCCTCGGCGAAGGAGAGATGCTCGGGTTTGTGAAAGAGATTCACCCGGGCGATGTGCTCGGGAATGAGAAGATACTGGGCATACGCGCCCAGCACTTTGCGCTCCATCACGTGAGGACACAGATTGCCCTCGCCGCGGCCGCACCAGTAACACGTCCCGCAGGGAGCCGAGTGGACACCCATCACGGGGTCCCCGGGCGCGAAGCGGCGCACCTTGGGCCCCACCGCCTCCACCACGCCGGCGTATTCGTGCCCGAAGGGGCCGGGCATGGGGATGAGATGATGGCCCCGCGCGTAGGCCTTCAAGTCAGTGCCGCAGGTGAGCGCGGCCTCAACGCGGATCAGCACGTCGCCCCCCCGGGGAACAGGCCGTTCGACCTCCAGGAGTTCAATTTGGCCGGGAGCCGCGAGGTGCGCGGCTTTCATCGTCATCATAGAGGGAGTAATTCCGGGCGAACCGGGCTCAATCCTCTGCGCCGCGGCGAGAATTGACTCGTGCCCGGGAGTAGGGTAGTCTAAGATGAGCAACGTGAATCCAGTTCCTGTCTGCACCAGAATCCGTAAGCGGGCGGCAGCAAGCCGCCCGCCGTGTTCCCGGGGTGACCCTTGTGCAGGAAGCAGCCGTAAAATTGCCCGCAAACGCTTCGGCCCGCCGAGGCCGCATGCGCGACTTTACGACCGGCAGCATCCCCCGCCACATTCTCGTCTTCGCGTGGCCGATGTTCGTCGGCAACCTGCTGCAGGCCCTTTACAACACCGTCGACAGCTTTTGGGTCGGCCGGTTCCTGGGGCCCGAGGCGCTCGGCGCGGTCTCCATCAGCTTCCCGGTGATCTTCACCTTGATCTCCCTGGTCGCCGGCCTTACCATGGCGTCGACGACCATGGTAGCGCAGTACCGGGGCGCCGGCGACGCCGAGCGGGTGCGGCGCTCCGTCTCCACCTCTTTGTCGGCGATCACGCTGGTGGGGCTTTTGTCGACCGTCGTCGGCATCCTGCTCCGTTACGAGATTCTCTCGCTGATGCGAACGCCGCCTGCGATCTTGGAGCCGGCAGCGCTCTACCTGGGCATCTTTCTCACGGGCCTGGTGCCGATGTTCCTGTTCAACGCCGTGAGCGCCATCCTGCGTGGTTTGGGCGATTCGGTGACGCCCCTGCGCTACCTGGCTTACGCCACGGTTCTCAACATCGTCCTCGATCCCCTCTTTATCTTTGGCCTGGGTCCCATCCCCGCCATGGGAATCCGGGGCGTCGCCTTGGCGACGGTGCTGGCCCAGCTCATCGCCACCGTGGTCACGCTGCGCTACCTGGCGCACGGCACAGACCTGCTGGAAGGCAAGATCACCTCGTTGAGCACCTGGAGGCTCGATCGCCACCTGGCTTATGAGCTGTTCCGCATCGGTATTCCCGCCGGGCTGCAGTCGGTCGTTGTCTCCTTTGCCATGATGATCCTGACGGCCGTCGTAAACTCGTTCGGACCGACGACGGTGGCCGCTTTCGGCGCGGCAAGCCGCCTCGATCAGTTTGCGTTCCTGCCTGCCTTCTCGGTCAGCTTCGCCGCGACGGCGCTGGTAGGCCAGAACCTGGGCGCGCAAAAAATGGAGCGTGTGCGCGAAACCGTGCGCTGGAGCCTCCTGCTGGCCGGCGCGATCACGGTGGGCATCACGCTCGTCGCCTTGCTGCGCCCCACGATTCTCCTGGTCATCTTCACCCAGGACGAGGGAGTGATCCGGGAGGGGATCACTTACCTGCGCATCGTCGGTCTCTCCTATGTGCCCCTCGCCTTGATGTTCACCCTGTCAGGCGTGCTGAGGGGGGCAGGCGACACGATGGCCACCATGGTGATCTCGCTCCTCACCCTGTGGGGAATCCGCCTTCCCCTGGCCATCGGCCTCTCCCATTACCTGGGCTGGGGAGTCGCCGGCGCCTGGTGGTCGATCACCTTCAGCGCCCTGGCCGGGCTCGCGCTCAACGCCCTGTATTACTGGCGCGGCAACTGGCAGCGAAAGGCGCTCGTCAAGCCGCGGCCGCTGCCCGCAGAGCAAAACTGAGGGCGCGCCGCGGCTTTGCGCCGGGCTAGGAGCCCGCTTTGTTGATCTTCTCCCACGAGTCGCGTAGCGTCACGGTCCGGTTAAAGACCAACCGGCCGGGCCGCGAGTCGGGATCGACGCAGAAGTACCCGTGCCGCAAAAATTGGAAGAACGCTCCCGGCTTCGCGTCCTCGACACTCTCCTCAATGAACCCTTCTACCACTTTGAGCGAATCGGGATTCACCTTGTCGAGAATGTTGCCGGTCTCTTCCGGATCCTCCGCGGTGAACAAGGTGTCGTAGAGGCGCACCTCCGCCTTCAAGGCGTGCTTGGCGGAGACCCAGTGGAGGGTCCCCTGCACGCGGCGCCCGTCGGGCGTTCCCCCGCCGCGGCTTTCAGGGTCCAAGGTGCAGCGCAGCTCAACGATCTCGCCGCTTGCCGGATCCTTTACGACCTCGTTGCAGGTGATGTAGTAGGCGCCTTTGAGGCGCACCTCGCGGCCGGGCGCCAGGCGGAAGTACTTGCGGGGCGGATTCTCCATAAAGTCGCTCCGCTCGATGTAAATCTCCCGGGTGAAGGGAACCTGCCGCGTCCCCGCCGCCGGATCCTCCGGATTGTTCTCGATCTCAAAGTACTCGATCTTATCCTCAGGGTAGTTGGTGATTACCACCTTGAGCGGATCGAGAACCGCCATCACCCGCGGCGCGCGCCGGTTCAAGTCTTCCCGCACGGCGTGCTCCAGCCGAGCCGGTGCGATAAAGCTGTGGGAGCGCGAGATGCCGACGGCGCTGTTAAACTCCCGGATCGCTTCGGGCGTGTAGCCCCGCCGGCGCAGCCCGGCCAGGGTGGGCATGCGCGGGTCGTCCCAGCCGCGCACGTAGCCGCCCTCCACCAGCTGGCGCAGCTTTCGCTTGCTGGTCACCGTGTGGGTGAGGTTGAGGCGGCCGAATTCAATCTGGCGGGGCGGCTCGGGAAACTCCAGCTCCCGCAAGACCCAGTCGTACAAGGGGCGATGGTCCTCAAAGGTAAGGTCGCACAGGGAGTGGGTGATCCCTTCGATGGCGTCGGAGATGGGATGCGCGAAGTCGTACATGGGGTAGATGCACCACGCGTCCCCGGTGCGGTGGTGATGCGCCCGCTGGATCCGGTACAAGACCGGGTCGCGCATGTTGATATTCCCCGAAGCCATGTCGATCTTGGCCCGCAGCACCCGGGAGCCGTCGGGGAACTTCCCCTCCCTCATCTGGTAAAAGAGCTCCAAATTCTCCTCGACGGAGCGGTTGCGGTACGGGCTTTCCCGCCCCGGTTCGGTGAGCGTGCCCCGGTACTGCCGGATCTCCTCCTGGCTGAGATCGCAAACGTACGCCTTCCCTTTCTCGATCAACTTGACGGCGTACTGGAACATCTCCTCGAAGTAGTCGGAGGCGTAGTAGACGCGATCGCCCCAGTCGAAGCCGAGCCAGTGCAGGTCTTCTTGGATCGCCTCGACGTACTCCTTCCCCTCTTTCGACGGGTTGGTGTCGTCCATGCGCAGGTTGCACTTGCCCCCGTACCGCTCGGCGATCCCAAAGTCGATGCAGATCGCTCGGACGTGACCGATATGGAGAAATCCGTTCGGCTCGGGCGGAAACCGGGTGTGCACCCGGCCGCCGTACCGGCCGGAGCGTAAATCTTCTTCGACGATCTCTTCAATGAAGTTTAAGCTCCTTCTCAGCTCGTCGATCATGGCAGCACGAACCACTCCTCATGCCCTATAGCTATCCGTCGGAAATCCACAGGTTATGCACCGTTCCCCTCTCATTGGCGACGGAAGCCCCATTTCCCTTCGTGGCGGCGACGCAGGAAGCCGCGCGCCGGCGGATAAGTTAGGTGTGTCGATTTTGTGCGCTGGGCGCGCTGGCAAGCTCCAGCTGCGTAAGGGGGAGCGTGCATGCAAGGCGTCCGTGAACTGTGGGCCGACGCGTGGAAGGCGCTGCGGCCGTACACTCAAGTTCCCTTCCCCGCGTGGCTTCCCGTCCGCCAGAGGCTGCCCATGCCCACGCTCACCTCGGTCGACGACGCGGTCCGCCGCGAGCTGGCGAAAGAGGAGGTCCGCCGCGCCATCCGGCCGGGGATGAAGGTGGCCCTCGCGGTAGGCAGCCGCGGCGTGGCGAACATCAGCCTTCTCGTCCGCCGCGTGGTCGATGCGGTGCGCGCGCTGGGCGGCGATCCTTTCATCGTGCCGGCCATGGGCAGCCACGGGGCGGCCACCGCGGCCGGCCAAGCCGAATACCTGGCTGGACTGGGCGTCGACGAGCGGACGACGGGCGCCCCGGTGCGGGCCACGATGGACGTGATCGCGCTGGGGCGCACGAAAGACGGCAGCCAGGTATACCTCGACCGCTTCGCCGCGGAAGCCGACGCCATCATCCCCATCTGCCGGATCAAACCGCACACGTCCTTTCACGGACCCGTCGAGAGCGGCGCGGCCAAGATGCTGGCCATCGGCCTGGGCAAGCAAAAGGGCGCCGCCTCGCTCCATGCCCGCGGGTTCACCGGCTTTTCGGAGCGCATTCAGGAGGCGGCCCGGATCGTCGCCCAGGCCCGCTACGTCCCCTTCGCGCTTTGCACCGTCGAAAACGCGCGGAGTCAAACCGCCCACGTCGAGGCCGTGCCCGGCGAGCGTCTTGCGGCGCGCGAGCCGGAACTCCTAAATCTTGCGCGCTCCTTAATGGGACGCCTGCTGGTCGACGCCGTCGATGTCCTCATCGTCGGACGGATCGGCAAAGATATCAGCGGGCTGGGAATGGATCCCAATGTCATCGGCCGCTACACCGTGCCGGGCATGTCCGGAGGCGTGCGCGCCAGTAAACTGGCGGTCCTCGATGTGACGGAGGGATCCCACGGAAACTCCCTGGGCATCGGTTTGGCGGACATCGTCACCGCCCGGGTCCTGGAGCGAACGGACCTGGCCGCCTTGTACATCAACGTCGTCACGTCGACCGTCTTCACCGGCGCCCGCATCCCCGTCTGCGTGGAAAGCGACCGGGACGCGGTCGGGCTTGCGCTGGCGACGTGCAACGGCCCTCACCCGCCCAAGGCGCGGCTCGCCTTTATCGAGAGCACAAAGGCCCTCGAACGGATCTACGTCTCGGAAGCGCTTTGGCAGGCCCACCGCGACGAGGGGATCTTTGAGCCCTTGGGCCCGCCGGAGCCAATGCCCTTCACCGGCGACGGGAGGCTCCTTTGGCGATAGGAATGCCGCAATTTCCGCAAGATTTTCCTTGACATTGGCGCGCTGCGGTGCTATCGTTGAGGCATATCGGCCGGTTAACCGGCGCTTGGGAGGCATTAGCAATTAGCACCAAAGAGCAAGGCACCGTGAAATGGTTCAACAACGAGAAGGGTTACGGCTTCATTGAGCGTGACTCCGGAGCCGGCGACGTGTTCGTGCACTACACCGGCATTCTGGGCCAAGGGTTCAAGACGCTTCAAGAGGGCCAGCGCGTCACCTTCGAGGTCGTGCAGGGTCAAAAGGGTCCCCAGGCGACAAACGTCTCCGTCGTCTGGTAACATTTCACGGCGCCTGTACCACCTGTACCACCTGGACACGCGTATGAAAAAAGCGACCGAGCGAGCCTCGGTCGCTTTTTTGCGCTCCGGTTTTCCCAAAGGCCAACCTACTGCTGCCGGTTGTACGCGCCGGGCATGGAGGAGCCTGCCTGAAAGCTCTGGTACGGCCCGGTTTGATACTGTCCAGCCTGGTACTGGCCCGTCTGGTGCTGGCCGCTTTGGTAATGACCCGCGTGGGCGAATTGAGCGGTGCCGGCGGTGCTTTGCGCAAACTGGCCGCTGTGCTGGTGCTGCCCGCCGCCGAAGCGGCTCGCCACCGTCTGATCGATCTGCCGCAGCGCCTGAGCGTACTCCTGCACGGTTTGCTGGTCCGCCTTGGGCGATGCGTACATTCCCCGCTGTTCCAGCCAATGGTACATCTCTTCGGCCGCCTGCAGGTGCTCGCCCGACAGTTGATTCAAAAAGCTGCGCACGGGCTGCGACGACTCTGAAGCGCCGTTGGTCGCCTGCAGCGCCAGGTACTTGCAGTCCTTCAAGCAGTCCATCGCGACCATGATGTCGATGGACGTGCCGGAACCGAAGGCGCTTTGCCCCCCTTGGTAGCCGACGCTGCCGCTTTGGAAGCTCCCGCTTTGATGGTAGCCGCCGCTGAAGTTGTTTTGCCCCTGCGCTTGGGTGAATGTACCCGTCGAGCCGGCAAAGGCCGTACTGCCGCTTTGCAAGAACCCCTCAAGCTGCTGGCACACCTGGTGGCTGCGGCGCGCGTGGCGCTCCAACGCGGAGCGGAGCTGACCGTCGCTCACCTGAGTGCTGAACCACTCCAATTTCGCCGCGAGCGTGTGGTGATCGCGGCAAACCTCCCACAACTCCGCCGCCTGATGCTGAGACATCGTTGCCATCGCCTGACACCTCCGCTTGGCAGTTGCACGTTTTTCCGCCCCCTAGCATGCTTCGCGCCGCGCCGGAATACACGCGCCGGCGGCCGTCCGGCAAAGGAGTTGCCACAGCGGCCGCGTAACCCTCCTTGGAAACGTTCACCACGGGCGTGTGAACCCAAGGAGGTGCAGATCGTGGCGGTTCGTGTCGTCATCGCCGCGGCGGTGCGGACGGCGATCGGTACGTTTGGAGGCGATTTTAGGGAAGTGCCCGCACGCCGCCTTGCCGCGGCGTGCATTCGGGAGGTTGTGCGCCGGGCCCACGTCGACCCGGCGGAGGTCGACGAAGTGATTTTGGGCTGCGTCAACCAGGTGGCCGAAGACGCGTATATCGCCCGGGCCGCTGCGTTGGAGGCGGGACTCCCCCGCCATGTGACGGCCTACGCGGTCAACCGGCTTTGTGCCTCGGGCGTGCAGGCCGTTTGGAACGCGGCCGGCACGATCGCCCTGGGCCAGGCGCGCATCGCCGTGGCCGGCGGCGTGGAGAACATGAGCCGCCTCCCCTTCTACCTGCGAAGTGCGCGCTGGGGACGGCGCCTGGGGCACGACCGCATCGAGGACGGGGTCTTGACGGCGCTCACCGACCCCCTCGGCGGCTTCACCATGGGCGAGACGGCTGAGCGCCTCGCCGAAAGGTACGGCATCAGCCGGCAGGAGCAGGACGCGTTCGCGGCCGCCAGTCACGCGAAAGCGGTGCGCGCCCTTGAGGCGGGCTACTTCGACGGCCAGATCGTTCCCATCACCGTGACGGAGAAGAGCGGCTCCCGCGCCGTGACGCGCGACAGCCAGCCCCGGCCCGACACCAGCCGGGAGCGCCTGGCCGCGCTGCGCCCCGTCTTCAAAGAGGGGGGCACCGTGACAGCGGGCAACGCGTCCAGCCTCAACGACGGCGCCGCCGCCCTGGTGCTGATGTCAGAAGAAGAGGCGGCCCGGCGCGGAGTGCGCCCCTTGGCCCGCTTTGTCGGTGCTCGCGCCGCCGGCGTCGAGCCGGAGATGATGGGCATCGGTCCCGTCCCGGCGACGCAGGCGCTCCTGGACCGCCTCGGCCTAGGCTGGGAGGCAATCGACCTGATCGAGCTGAACGAGGCCTTTGCGGCCCAGGCTCTGGCCGTCCTCTCCCACTGGCCGGCGCCGGTGCGCGAGCGAGTGAACGTCAACGGCGGGGCCATCGCCCTGGGCCACCCGCTGGGAGCCACCGGGGCGATTCTTTTGACGAAGCTCGTCCACGAGCTGCAGCGCCGCGGCGGCCGCTACGGGCTGGTCACCCTGTGCGTCGGCGGCGGTCAAGGCCTCAGCGCGCTCATTGAGCGCCTATAGCGCGCGCCGGACGCTAAGGCGCCTCCTTTCCCCGGGCCAGAGCGACGAACGGGCCCAGAGCCTCCGGGTTGGCAACGGCTCCCAGAGCGACCACCTTTTCCAAAGGCTCGCCCAGGAGCAGCCGGCGCACCGGCACCTCGAGCTTCTTGCCGTTGAGGGTGCGGGGCACCGCGGCCACCTCGTAGATCTCGTCGGGCACGTGGCGCGGCGACAGAGAGCGCCTCAGCGCCTGCCGGATCCGCTCTCGCAGCGCGTCGTCCACGCCCCCGGGGCGTTCGGGGACCACGAAGAGGAGAAGGCGTCCCTCCCGTCCCAGCACGCCCGTATCGATCACCAAGCTGTCCACAACCCCCGGAATCTGCTCGACGATCCGGTAGATGTCGCTGGTGCCCGTCCGGATCCCGCTGCGGTTCAGCGTGGAATCGGAGCGCCCGTAGATGACCGCCCCCTCGCGGGGCGTGATCTTCACCCAGTCCCCGTGGCGCCACACGCCCGGGTACATCGCAAAATAGCTCTCCCGGTACCGCGCCTGGCCGGGGTCGTTCCAAAAGAAAAGGGGCATAGAGGGCAGCGGCTCGGTAAGGACCAGCTCGCCCACCTCTCCCACGAGCGGCCTTCCCTGCTCGTCGAAGGCCTCCACCCGCGCGCCCAGCGCCCGGCACTGGAGCTCGCCCGCGTAAACGGGCAGCAGCGGGCAAGGAACCAGGAACGCCGTGCACACGTCGGTGCCGCCGCTGAGCGAACCCAGGTTCACGTCGGGGTGCACGCGGGTGTACACCCATTTGAAACCCTCCGGCGTCAAGGGAGAGCCCGTCGAGCCGACCCCGGCCAGGCGCGTCAAGTCGAAGGACTCGCCCGGTGCGAGTCCCTTCTTCATGCACGCGTGGATAAAGGGCGCGCTGGTCCCGAAGTAGGTCATCCCGCTCTCCGCGGCAAAGCGCCAGAGGACCTCCAAGCCCTCCCACGCGGGACTCCCCTCGTAGAGCAGGATCGTGGCGCCGAGAAGGAGGCCGCTCACCAGGAAATTCCACATCATCCATCCGGTGGTCGTCTGCCAAAAGAAGCGGTCGGAGGCGGTAATGTCCAGGTGGAGCGCCAGCGCCTTTAAATGCTCCAGCACGATGCCCCCGTGACCCTGAACGATCGCCTTCGGGAGGCCGGTCGTCCCCGAGGAGTAGAGGATCCACAAGGGATGGGAGAAAGGAACCGGTTCGAATTCGAGCGGCGCCTTCTCTTGCACGAGCTCGGACCAGCGCACCGTCCGCGCCGGCACCTTAGGCAGCGGCCGGCCCAGCGCCTCGATCATGACGCAGGCCCGCAACGAGGGAAGCTGTTCGGCAATCGCGCGCACCGCTTCGGTGCGGTCGTAGACGCGGCCGTTGTAGCGGTAGCCGTCGACGGCGATCAACAAGGCGGGCTCAATCTGGCCGAAACGGTCGACGACGCTTTCGGTGCCGAACTCCGGCGCACAGCTCGACCAGATCGCTCCAATACTCGCCGCCGCCAAAAAGGCGATCACCGCCTCCGGCGTGTTCGACGCATACGCCGCCACCCGGTCGCCCGGTCGCACGCCCAGGCGGCGCATGCCGCAAGCGGCGGCCGCGACGGACTCCGCCAGTTGACCGTAACTCAGGCTTGTGAGCGGCCCCTCCTCTTGCCGGTAGATGATCGCGGGGTGGTCGTCCCGCCGCCTCAGCGCGTGCTCCGCGTAGTTGAGCGTCGCTTTGGGAAACCACTGCGCGCCGGGCATCGCCCGCGACGCGAGGACCCGCTCGTACGGGTGGTGCGCCTTCACGCCGAAAAAGTCCCACACGGAGGACCAAAAGCCTTCCAGATCCGTCACCGACCAGCGCCAAAGCTCCGGGTACCCGGAAAAAGAGAGCCCGCGCGCTTTCGCCAGCCACTTCAGGTACGCCGTCAGGTTGGAGCGAGCGATCCGCTCGGCCGACGGCTGCCAAAGCAGCTCTCCTTCGGCGACGCTTCCGATCTCAAGGGGCTCGCGTGCCACCGCCGTTCACCTCGCTGTCCAGCCCAGATCGATGGTGTAAGCCGTTCCTCCTCCAGGGCCCGCTCCACCAAAAGGCGCACTTGCGCCGGATCCGCCAGGTCCGCCCGGATGAACCGGCCGCCGATCTGTCCGGCACGCCCTTCTGCCTCGGGCAGAATGTCGTGAACGATCACTCCCGCGCCGTCGCCGGCGAGCCGGCGCGCCACCGCCCAGCCGATCCCGCGGCCGGCGCCCGTCACCAACGCGCACCTGCTCCGCTGCCCCGCCACGGAGTCCACCTCCACAGCCCCCTCGCCCCGGGTCTGAGCGCGGCGCAAAAATCGCTCTTTTTCGCTCTCCATAATTGAACGCGCCAGGAGGGTTCCCTGCCCGCGGCCGGCTGCGGCGAAAAGAGTCGCCCGCGTGGGAAGGGGCCCGGCCCGTTTCGCCAAAACCTGTCGGTGAACGCCATTGAATAGGGAGGAGTGCATCGCTTCGTGCAGTCAGCGGCGCAGCGTTTTTCCATCGCCGGTTACTTTCTGCTGGGCACCGTCGTCATGATCTTTCCGCCGCTCATGAACGCGGCCATGGCCGACTTTGGCCTCACCGTCGCCGCGCTGGGCCTTTTCTTCCCGGCCAAAGCGCTGGGCGGCATGTTCGGCGGCTTCTTCCTCGGCCTGTGGTCGGACCTGGTCGGCCGGCGCCGGATTGTCTTCGGCGCGGCGGCCGCTCACGGCATCGCCCTCGCCGTCGCCGCGCTGGCAAGGAGCTGGACACTCTTTTTGCTGGCGTTTGCGCTCGCCGGCGTCGCGCAAAGCGCGGTCGCCACCGTCGTGAACGCCCTGGCTGCCGACGTGAACAAAGGCGCTGAAGGCAAGGGCCTCAACATCCTCCACGGCGTATACGGCCTTGGCGGGGCGGCCGGACCGCTCGCGATCGCCTGGATGCTGGAGTCCGGGGCGCATTGGCGGACCGTACTGGGGGTCGCGGCGCTCTCGTGGCTCGTCTACGGCTTGTACTCGCTGCGGCTTCCCTACCCGCCGCTCAACGCCGGGGTCAAAACGGGCCTGGGAGTCAGCCTCGCACTCTTCCGCCGCGAAGCGTTCCTCCTCCTGTTTGTAATCGCCTTCGCCTACAACGGGGTGGCCTTAAGCCTTCTGGGATGGGTCAGCTTGTTTTTGCAGCAAAGCGGTCTCGGCGCCTTGGTCTCCATCGGCATGATCTCCATCTTCTACCTGGGAATGACCGCGGGGCGGTTCGCCTGCGCGGCGCTGGCCGAGCGGTACGGCTACGCCGTCACGATCCTGGCCTGCGCGGTCGGCACCGTCGGAGCGTACCCGCTGGTCGTCCTGGGTCAAAGCGCCCTCGCACTGGCGATCGGCATTCTGCTGGCCGGCCTTTTCATCTCCGGCCTTTACCCCACCGCCCTCGCCTACGGCAGCCGCGCTTTCCCGGCGCTGGCGGGAACGCTCACCGGCGGCCTTTCCATCGCGATGACCTTGGGCGCCATGCTTCCCCCGTGGTGGACGGGGCTTGCGGCCTCCGCCTGGGGCTTTCAAACGGCCGTGGGAATCAACGCCCTGCTGGTGGTCCCCCTCCTTTGGATCGGCCTGCGCTTGGTCCGCATGGAACGCGCCGCGCCTACCGCCCCGGCTGCGCCGGCCTCACAGGCGTAACAGCGGAAGACGGCTCCGGCGACTCGGCAAAAAAGCGCACGATGCCTGCGGTGATGCTCGCGGCCACAGCGTCCCGGTAAGCTTCGGTCGCGATCAAACTCCGGTCGCGGGCGTTGGTGAGAAAGCCCACCTCGACCAGGATCCCCGGCATCCGAGTCCGGCGCAGCACGCGGTAATCGCCGGGAAGGGCGCGCCGGTAATTCTCGCTGTCGATCCGCAGGAGCTCCTCCTGGACCAAGAGAGCAAGGCGCCGCGACTCCTGTGAGGAGGGGTGGTAAAAGGTCTGCGCCCCGAAGCACTCGGGGTGGTTAGGAATCCGGTTGGTGTGAACGCTGACGAAAAGGTGCGCTCCCAAGCGGTTGGCCAGATCGGCCCGCTCGTCCAAGGTGACGAAGGTGTCGTCCGTCCGGGTGAGCACCACCTGCGCCCCGGCCGCCTTCAGACTCCGCTCTAAGCGGCGGGCCACGTCCAGGTTGATCTCCTTTTCGATCAAGTCCGAGGGGAAGTGGCACACCCCCCGGTCGTGATCGCCGTGGCCGGGGTCGACGACGATGAGGCGTCCCGCCAGCGGTCCGCGCTCGGCCCCTCCCGATGCGACGATGGCGACGACCAAAAGCGCGATGGCAGCCAGTGCACCTACTTGAATCCGTCGGAAAGACATGAGCAGCCCTCCGCCGAAGACATATGCGCCGGTCCCGCGCACCTTGCCGCCTGCGCGCTGGCCCGGCTTGAGCCCAAGAAGGAGGAACGTACGATGAATCGGCACGACGTTCGGCCCGAAAGCGCCGCGCTCTATTACCTGCCGGTGCAGACCCGTCTCCCGCTGAAGTTCGGCAGCGAGGTCCTCACGCACGTCACCTGCGCGCGCGTTCGCCTCACGGTGCGCACGCGCGACGGCGCCCGCGCGGAGGGTTGGGGCGAGACGCCCCTCAGCGTCCAATGGGCGTGGCCCGGCGCGCTCTCGTACGAAGAGCGCCACGGCCGGATGAAAGCGTTCTGTGAAGCGCTCACCCGCGCGTGGTCCGAGTTTGATTGCAGCGGGCACGCGATGGACGTGGGGCACGCGTTCTTGGAAGAGCGCCTGCCCCAGCTTTGGCGGGAGCACAACGCGCCCTACCCGCCCGAGCGGCACATGCCGTGGCTGGCGGCGCTCATCTGCGCGTCCCCCTTTGACATCGCCCTCCACGACGCGTACGGAAACGCGGTGGGCCGGCCCGTGTACGAGACCTACACGCCCGAGTTCATGAACCGGGACCTGGCCTTCTTCCTGCCTGAGACGGCCAGCCCCGCCGTGAACTTTGCCGGGCGCTACCCGCAAGACTACTTCTCACGACCGGCGCCTCGCTCGCTGGTGGCCTGGCACCTGGTGGGCGGGCGCGACCCCTTGCGGCCCGAAGAGGTAGAAACGCCCATCGACGACGGCTACCCCGTCCTTTTGGAGGACTGGATCCGCACTGACGGTTTGAAGTGCCTCAAGATCAAGCTGACCGGGACCGATTCCACCTGGGATTACGAACGCATCGTCGCCGTCGGCCGCATCGCCATCGCGCACGACGTGCCCTGGCTCACCTGCGACTTCAACTGCACGGTCTCCGATCCGGCTTACGTGGTCGACATCCTCGACCGGCTGGTCGCGGACGAGCCGCGCATCTACGGCATGATCCTCTACGTCGAGCAGCCCTTCCCCTACGACTTGGAGGAGAACCAGATCGACGTCCACTCCGTCTCCGCCCGCAAACCGCTCTTCATGGACGAAAGCGCGCACGACTGGCGCCTGGTGAAACTAGGGCGGGAGCTGGGCTGGACCGGTGTGGCCCTGAAAACCTGCAAGACCCAGACCGGCGCGCTCCTGTCGCTGTGCTGGGCGAAAGCGCACGGCATGACGCTGATGGTGCAAGATCTGACCAACCCGATGCTGGCTCAAATCCCCCACGTGCTGCTCGCCGCCCACGCCGGCACCATCATGGGCGTCGAAAGCAACGCGATGCAGTTTTATCCCGAAGCGTCGCTGCCCGAAAGCCGCGTCCACCCCGGGCTTTACCGCCGGCGCGACGGGCGCCTCGATCTGAGCACGATCCGGGGACCGGGCTTCGGCTACCGGCTGGATGAGATTGAGCGAACCCTCCCCCCGCCGGCGGTCGCAGCAGCGGGCTGAACCTTTGCGGCGCGGCCTACTCGAGGCGCTCGATGGCCGCGCCCAGCTCCTCCCACCGGATCACAAGACGAGGGCTTTCCCGGGTGCTCAGGAGGATGCCCGCGTCGCTCACCGCGCGCACCGCCCCGGCGTAGCCCCTCCCGGCCCGGGTAATGAACGAATGCCACAGGATCTGCTGAGGATCGGCCGGGTCCAGCTCTTCGTCAACCCAACCCGAAAGAACCGCCCGGAGCGAGACGGCGACGACGGGATTCGCCTCGCGAGCGCACGTGCCGGTCACATCCCGCAAGGCAGCGAAGGGGATCCAATACTCGAGGTCGCGGCTGACGACGGCGACCGCATCGGACGCAATCCGTGCGATCCCCTCCCCCTCCGGCGGGTCGCTGCCCAGGTCGACGGCGCCGCCGTGAAACCGGAGGGAGTAAAGGCGCAGCCACCGGAGGGCCTGCCGCCACGAGCACCGCGGCTCTGCGCTGTTCATCGGCGCACCCCCTTACCTCATCACTATGCGGGCCGGAGCGCCGGTAGGCCCGGGCGGCACGCGCGAGCGGCCCCGGCCGGTTCTTGGTGCAGACCGGCCGGGGCCGCCCGGGCGCATGTAACAAGCCGTTAGAGCGGAAGCGTCAATTGCGCCGCATCTCCGTGAAAATGCGGTCGTACTCCTCCGTCGCCTCCCCTACGTCCTCCAACCACTCCGCTTTGGCCAGGGCCTCGGGATCGGGGTAGGCGGCCGGGTTCGTCCGCACCTCCTCCGGCAAAAGCTCCAGCGCGGCCACGTTGGGCGTGCCGAAGGGGAACTCCCGGGCCAGGCGCGCGGAGATCTCGGGACGGTAGAGGAAATTGATAAACAGGTGCGCTGCCCTCTTATTGGGCGCGCCCTTGGGGATCGCCAGGTTGTCTTGCCACGTTACGCCGCCCTCCTTCGGCAGCACGTAGGTGATGTAGGGATTCTCCTCCATCGCCAGCGCCGCGTCGCCGTTCCAGGCGTGAGCGATCCACACCTCCTCGCTCACCAGCAGATCCTTGCCGATGCCGTTGTCGTAGGCGATCACCCGCGGCGCGAGCTCGATCAGCTTTTGGCGCGCCTCGCGCAAGGCCTCGGGCGACGTCTCGTTGGCCGAGTAGCCCAGCGCCTGCAAAGCCATGCCCACCACTTCCCGGCTGTCGTCGAGGAGCATCACGCGCCGGGCGTAAGCGGGATTCCAAAGATCATTCCACGAAGTGATCGGTTCCTTGATGTAGCGCGTGTTGTAGGCGATTCCCGTCGTTCCCCACAAATACGGGAGCGAGTACCGGTTGCCCGGATCGTAGGGCGTGTCGAGGTACTTCTTGTCGATGTGGACCAGGTTGGGAATCAGCGAGTGGTCGATCTCTTCCAGGAGCCCCTCTTCGATCATAATCCCGACCATGTAATCGCTGGGCACAATGAGGTCGTACTGGCCCAGCCCGCCGGCAAGCAGCTTGGCGAGCATCTCCTCGTTGTTCGCGTAGGTGTCGTAAACGATGCGAATCCCAAACTCGTCTTCGAAATCGCGCAAGATCGAGTCGGGCATGTACTCCGTCCAGTTGTAGATGTTGAGCGTCTCGGCACCCAGGACCGGCGCAGTCCCAAGGATCGCCGCGAGCAGGAGCGTCCCAACCGCCTTGACGAGTCGGCCCATGAGAGCATCCACCTTTCTGTGTGTTGTTGCGTCGCTGTACATTGGCGCTGGCCGGGCGCGAATCCTGTGCCGGCTGCCTCCTTTCCTTCCGAAAAATCCGTCACCGGCGCCGCAAGCTGGCGTAAATGCCGCGCGCGACCAGTCCGACGACGACAAAAGTGAAGAGCAAAAGCAGCGTCGAGAGCGCGTTCACCTTTGGGCTGACCCCCAGGCGGACCATCGAAAAGATGTAAAGAGAGAGGGTCGTCGAGCCCGGGCCGCTGGTAAAGAACGTGATGATCACGTCGTCGATGGAGAGCGTGAAGGCAATGAGCGCGCCGGCGATGATTCCGGGCGCAGCCAGGGGGAGGGTGACGCGGCGAAAGGTTGTCCACGGACCGGCGCCCAGGTCCATCGCGGCGCGCTCCAAAGCGCGGTCAAAGCCGTGGAGGCGAGCCCGCACAATCAGCGCGACAAACGCCGTGCAAAAGGTGATGTGAGCAATGGAGATCGTCGCGATCCCAAGGCGCATTCCCAAGGTGGAGAACAGGGCCAGCAGCGAGATCCCCATGACAATCTCGGGCAAGATGATCGGAATGTAGAGGACGCCCTCTAAAAGCCGCTTGCCGGGAAAACGGTAGCGCGCCAGCGCGAAAGCGGTGAGCGTTCCCAGCGCCGTACTGACCACCGTGCTGATCGTTCCCACCACCAGGCTGTTTTGCAGCGCTCTAAGGATCTGCCTGTCGGTGAGCGCCTGTTGGTACCACTGAAGCGTGAACCCCTCCCACATGACGTTGAGGCGCGACGTGTTGAAACTGAAGACCACCAAAACCACAATCGGCGCGTACAAAAACAAGAGAACGAGCACCGCGTGGACGCCGAGCAGCCGCCGGACCAGTCCCCCCATCACAGCCACTCCTCCTCGTCTTTAGGACTGAAGAAGCGCACATACACAAAGATCAGCAGCAGGCTGACCGCGGTGAGCACCACCGATGCGGCGGCGCCGAAGGGCCAATCCCGCGCTTGGGTGAACTGCCGGTGAATCAGGTTGCCAATGAGAAAGCTCTGCGCCCCTCCCAAAAGGTCGGTGACGAAAAAGAGCGCGAGCGCGGGGATGAAAACCATGATCGAACCGGCGATCACCCCGGGCATGGTCACCGGCAAAATCACCCGCAGGAACGACTGGACAGGGCTGGCCCCCAGGTCCTGCGCGGCCCGGACCAGGCGCGGATCGAGCTTCTCGATGCTTGCGTACAAGGGGAGGACCATAAAAGGAAACAGGACGTACACCAGCCCCAAAATCGCGGCCGTCCGCGTGTAGAGGAGCTGCACGGGTTGGTCGATCAGGCCCAGCGCCATGAGGGCGTTGTTGAGCAATCCGTTCGTACGTAAGATGACGATCCAGGCGTACGTGCGGATCAGCATGTTCGTCCAAAAGGGAATGACCACCAAAAGCAGCAACAGGTAGCGCTGCCCGGGGGGGCGCGAGGCGACGTAATAGGCGAAGGGATAACCCACAAGGAGGGCGACGGCCGTCGTCAGCCCCGCGACCAGGAACGAATCGGCCAGGATCTCCAGGTAGAGGGGGTCGAAGAAGCGGACATAGTTGTGCAGGCCGAACTCCCACACGACGCCGCCGTAGCGCCCCCGGGTCGCAAAACTGACCACCACCACCAAAAACAGCGGGGCCACCTGAAAGACCAGAAGCCAAAGCACGATGGGGGCAAGCATGAACGGAAGGTGGAAGCGCTTGTTCAAGCCACGACCACCATGTCCTGGGGGTCCCAGGCGAGTGCGATCTCCTGACCGGGCTGCGCGTCCGCGAGCGCGTCATGGGGTGAAGCCAGCACGCGCAGCGACAGGTCGCTTTCGGGAATGGCCACGATCAACTTGACCCCCGTGCCGATGTAGATCGCATCGAGGACGCGCCCCGTCAGCGCCGGCTCCCCCGGAAGGGCCGGCCGGATCCGCTCGGGCCGGATCGATGCAAACACTTCCCCCTTTCCTTGAGGCAGCGCAGGCTTGGCGCCGGCTCGATCGAGGTAGGCCCACAAGGCGCCGTTGCGCCTGCCCTGATCCGGCTGCAACGGCAGCAGGTTCGTCTCGCCGATGAACTCGGCGACGAAACGCGTGGCCGGCCGCTCGTAAATTTCGGCTCCGGTGCCGATCTGCTCGATGCGGCCTTCGTTCATGACGACGATGCGGTCGGACATGGTGAGGGCCTCGTCCTGATCGTGAGTCACGTACAGAAAGGTGATGCCCAAACGGCGCTGCAGCCTTTTAAGCTCGACTTGCATCTCGCGCCGCAGGCGCAGGTCGAGCGCGCCCAAGGGCTCGTCCAGCAGCAGAACCTCGGGCTTGGCCACCATCGCCCGGGCCAAGGCCACACGCTGCTGCTGTCCGCCCGACAGCTGTTTGGGATAGCGCCCCTCGAACCCGGAAAGCTGCACAAGGCTTAGGTGCTCTTCCACAATGCGGCGCACCTCGGGCTCAGGGGTCCTGCGCATGCGCAGCGCGAACGCCACGTTTTCAAACACCGTCATGTGGGGAAAGAGCGCGTAATTTTGAAAGACCGTGTTGACCGGCCGCTTATAGGATGGAACATCGGTGATGTCGCGCCCGTCGAGGAACACCCGCCCCGAGCTGGGAGACTCGAAGCCGGCGATCATCATGAGCGTCGTTGTCTTGCCGCATCCGCTCGGTCCCAGCAGCGTGAGGAACTCGCCCGCACGAATTTCGAGGTCGATGCCGGCGACCGCCCGGACGGGCCCATAATTCTTCGTCAGACCCTGCAGATACACCTTGGGCTGATCGCCCAACTCCCATCCCCCTTCGCGCCGGCGAACGTTCCAGCGCCCGTAGTGCACCGGGGAGGGCGCTCGCGCCCCCCCCGATGCCGTCGGTTCAAAGATAATCGATGTGCCCCCCGGATTCAAGATGGTGGACCCGACATTATTTCATCACAATGACCAGGCCCAGCGCATTTTGGGGACTCCGCACCAATTCGTAGCAAGCCTGCGGCGCCTCCTCCAGACTGACGCGGTGCGTAATGAGGCTGCGCACGTTGAGCCGCCCTTTAGAGATCCACAAGACCAGCTCTTCCAGGTGGCGCTTCGTCGTCCAGGGGACGTAGACCGGCGGGTAATCGCCGCCCACTTCGTACGCTCGATCGTGGTAACCGGGGCCCGTGCGGGCCGCGCTGCGAATATCCAGGTTTCCTAAGCTCGCGCCGAAAGCGTGCGTCACCGTAGCCCCGCCGGGGATGACGACGCGACCGTATACGTGCGTGTCGGGAGCCCGCTTCATCACCGACACGATTTGACGAAACGCCTCGGTGCCGTCGCCCCCAAAGCACAGGAACGCAGCGTCCATGCCGTAGCCCCGCGTGAACTGCCGGGCCGCGTCGACCAAAGCGTCTTCCGGCCCCACGGCCTGCTCCATACCATTGGCCAAGGCGATCTGCCGCCGCATTTCGAAGCGGTCGCTGCCCATGACGTGCACGCCGGCCAGCTGGCAAAGCTGCGCCGTCAGCTGGCCTACCAGGCCCAGCCCCATCACCAGCGCGAACTCACCCAAGACCACCTCGGCCCGGCGCACCGCGTTGAGGGCGGTGGCGGCCAAGGCGACGAAGGCCCCCTCCTCGTAGGAGACGTTCTCCGGCAGGTGGACGGCGAGGTTAACGGGGACGCAGGCGACGGTGCCGTGAACAGCGTATCCCGCGCCCATGCAGGCGACGCGCTCTCCCGGCGCGAACTGGGTGACCCCCTCTCCGACGGCGATCACCCTGCCGGCGTTTTGGTAGCCGAAGCTTCGCCAGCTCTCCCCGTCGCCTGCCGCCGCCGGCTCGCCGGGCGCCGGGGGCCGGACGCCGCTCAGCTCCGTGCCGGCGCTAACCAACGAAGCCTCCACCTCGACCAGGATCTCGCCCGCCTGAGGCTGGGGCACGCTCTCTTCGATCACGTTCAGCCGCCCGCTTCGGGAGCGCGCCAGAACGCGCCGCTGGTACGCCATCTCCTCATCCTCCTCGATTGTTTCCCGAGGGTTCGCCCCGCGCGGCCAAGGCACCTGCTGCCCGGCCCAGCGCCACCGCGGAAGCGCTCAGAGAGGAAGACGGGCCCTCATTGCAGTACGTACCTGGGGTGGCGCGTTTTGCCCACCCTGCACTTTGCCTCACCTGGAGGAGCGCGAACGTGAAGGAGATCTGGCAAGAGCGATTGCGGCAAGCCGTCCGCCGCCGCCCCCGGGGCCGGACCTTCGCCGCCTTCAACCTCAACGTCGACGTGGTCGCCCGCGTCACGCCCGACGCGGTGGACCGGTTGGTTCAGGGAATCCCGGCGGCCGAGTGGGAGCGCGTGGCCGCGATCGACGTGGAGGCCCTGCGGGCCGTCGCGGACCGCGCGCAGTTCCTCGCGGTGCTTCGCCACGGCTTCGAAACGGGTAAAGCCGCGCTGCTGGTGCGCGAGACGGAGGAGCTGGTCCCCTGGTGGCGCGAGGTGTTCCTGGAACGGACCGAGAGCATGGGCGGTCAAGCGGGGATCATCGCGAATCAGCTGGCCGCGCTGGGCGCCCAGTCCGTCGTTTACTCGCCGATGCTTTCGCCGCGGCAAGCCTCGTTTTTCCTCGAGGGCGTCAGCTGGCCCCAGGTGGATAACGGTGCGATCCGGTACATTCCCGCCGCTCAGGCCGGGCGCCCCCAGGACCCCACCCGGGAGCCGTGGGTCTTTGAGTACCGCAAGGGCGAAGTGTTCCGCTTTCCCGATCGCGTCTTTACCCCGCCCCGGGCGAACCGGGCGATTATCACGACGGGCGTCCAAGGGCCCGAGCGGCGCTTCCACGACGACATTCACGGTGCGCTGGCCGCGCTGGGCCGCGATCTCGACGTCGCTTTCCTGGCCGGGTACCACCAGTGCGGCAGCAGGCCCGACGATCCCGAGGCGGTGCAGGCCTACATCGAGCGCAGCTGCCGCGACCTGGCGCTGCTCACTTCGGAAAACCCCCGCTTAAAGCTGCACCTGGAGTACGTGCCCGCCAAGGTGCGGGAGGTGGAGGCCGACTTTTACCGCCGTCTCGGCCGGGCGATCCACAGCTTCGGCATTAACGAGGTGGAGATCCGGGCGCTTTTGCGGCGCTTCGGTTACGAAACGATTGCGGCGGGACTTGAAGAGCGGGAGCGCGCGTTCCTCCTTTACCAGGGCGGCCTCGCCCTCATGCGGGAGCTGGGCGTGGAGCGCGTCCACATCCACAACCTCGGGTACTACGTCGTGGTCCTTAAAAAGCCCTACCCCCGCCCGGCGACGCACGTGCGCGAGGCGTGCCTTTATGCGAGCGCCGTCAACGCCAGGAAAGCGCAAGTGGGCGGCTTCGTCCCTCGCGAGGAACTGAGCGAAGTAGCCGATCTTCCTCTCTCCGACGTCGGCTGGGAGCAGCTCGAGGCCTTCGCGGCGGAGGCCAAGGCGCATCCGCCCGCGGGCGTCACCGGTCAGCAGCTGGAGCGGTTTACGGCCGAAGGCATCTTGGAAGCCGAGGACCACTACGTGCTCGTCACGCCGAGCCACATCGTGCCCAATCCGGTGGGGACGGTGGGCATGGGCGACACCATCTCGTCCAGCGCGTACTTCTGCGAAGTGTGCTACGCCTAAGAGGCGGCCCAAGGCAGCAACCTGCCGCAGCCGCTTGGTCCAAAAGCACCAGGAGGGCACGGGCGCGCGTCGAAGTTCAGGCCTGCCAAGGAGGGGTTTGACGTGGCGCGCGCTTTAATTGTGTGGGGCGGCTGGAAAGGGCACGAGCCCGACAAGGTCGCCGCGATCTTTGCCGAGGTGTTGAAGCGGGAAGGGTTCACCGTCGACGTCGCCGACACGCTCGATGCTTTCCGCACCCGGGACCTGAAAAGCCTGTCGCTCATCGTCCCCATCTGGACCATGGGCGTCATCGAAAAGGAGCAGCTGCAACCCGTCTTGGAAGCCGTCGCCAGCGGCGTCGGCATTGCCGGCTGCCACGGCGGGATGGGCGACGCCTTTCGCAACAGCGTCGAGTGGCAGTTCATGTGCGGCGGCCAGTGGGTGGCCCATCCGGGAAACGACGGCGTCCGCTATACCGTCAACATCCGCAAGGGAGCGCACCCCATCGTCGAGGGGATGGACGACTTCGAAGTCGTCTCGGAGCAGTATTACATGCACGTCGATCCGGCCATCACCGTCCTCGCGACCACGCGTTTTCCGGTGGCGGACGGGCCCCACGCGGCCAACGGAGCCGTCGACGTTCCGGTGGTGTGGATCAAGCGCTGGGGCGAAGGCCGGGTCTTTTATTCGTCGCTGGGGCATACCGCTGAAATCGTCCGCCACCCTCCCTGCCTCGAACTGATGCGGCGGGGCTTTTTGTGGGCGGCGCACCAACCAGGATGGTGAGGTGATCCCATGGTCTGGAATCCGGCGAATGCCGACACGCAGTGGTTCGTTGAGGGGCGCTTCGGACTTTTCATCCATTGGGGAATCTACTCCCTCGCCGCGCGCCACGAGTGGGTGATGCAGCGGGAGGAGATCCACCCCGACGTCTACATGAAGTACTTCCGCCGCTTCGACCCCGACCTCTACGACCCCGCGCAGTGGGCGCGAGACGCCAAAGAGGCGGGGATGCGCTACGTCGTCGTCACCACCAAGCACCACGACGGCTTCTGTCTTTGGGACAGCCAGCTGACCGACTACAAGGCGACCAACACGCCGGCCGGACGCGACCTGATTCGCCCGCTGGTCGAGGCCTTCCGCGCCGAAGGCTTAAGAATCGGCTTCTACCACTCCCTGATCGACTGGCACCATCCGGAGTTTCCGATCGACGGCCTCCACCCGCAGCGAAACGACGAAGCCTTCAAGCGGGCAGCCCAGGAGCGGGACATGAACAAGTACGTTGAATACCTGCACGGGCAGGTGCGGGAGCTGCTCACCCAGTACGGCCGCATCGACTACATTTGGTTCGACTTCTCTTACCCCCACAGGGATTGGGGCTGGTCGAAAGGGAAAGGTCCCGACGACTGGAAATCGCTTGAGCTGGAGCGCCTGGTGCTGGAGCTGCAGCCCCACATCATCATGAACGACCGCTTGGGGCTGGGGCGGGGAGTGCGCACTCCGGAGCAGGTGCAGCCCCACCAGGGCGTGGTCGACGAAAGCGGCGCCCCCATCCTGTGGGAGGCGTGCCAGACGATGAACGGCAGCTGGGGGTACGACCGGGACAATTTAGACTGGAAATCCACCGGCCTGCTGGTGCGCATGCTGATCGACACGGTCTCCAAAGGGGGCAACCTGCTGCTGAACGTGGGTCCGACGGCCCGCGGGGAGTTTTGCAGCCGCTCCCGGGAGCGGCTCGCCGGCATCGGCCGGTGGATGAAGGCCCACGGCCGCTCTATTTACGGCTGCGGCGCGAGCCGGTTC
>k87-613288_pt1 | contig 25071 bp, 25 predicted proteins | sample MGYA00084031_6733416 | MGnify analysis MGYA00084031
ATATTATAGAATCGTTGTTTTATAGGACAAGTTTCGATAATATTGTTATTGATCTCGGTTTTTCTTTTATGATTAGACATATTTTTTTGATATTTCCTGAGAAATATGTCAGGATTTGAATCTTCAATTATTTTTATGTATAGATTTGGAAACATCTGTCTATTGGAATAAGATCCTGTGAAATAAAAATACCCGCCAGTATATTTTCTGGCAGGTTTATTTATTTCACAAAGGGGGATTCTATTTATTCTTGTTCATTTTCATTGGCATCGCGGTTTTCTTCATCTGAAGTGTCTTCTTCACTCGTTCCTGCTTCATTTTGTTCTTTAGCCTCTTCAGCGGCTTCTTCATTTGCTTGATCGTCTTCATTTAGTTCTTGGTTTTGTAATGTGGTTAAAGATTTTTTGAAGTAATCAAGCGGGTTTACCGGAACGTCGTTTTTACGGATTTCAAAATGAGCATGTACACCTGCTTCTTCATTGATTAAGCTACGGCCTGCTTTACCAAGGACATCTCCTTGTTTTACTTTGTCACCTTCAGATACATTGACTTCTTGCAATGATTGGTAAACTGTTTCAATTCCCTTTGCATGTTCAACGACAACGACATTTCCTAATACAGTATCTTCTTTCACAGATTTTACGGAACCACTCATTGCAGCTTGTACATCAAAGGTTTCTCCATTTTTTGCTGCAATCGCAATTCCTGTACTTGGATAGAAACTGTTTCCGTCATAAATGATTGCTGCTTCTTGTTCTTCTTCAGATGCTGTTGCATCATAGAAGTATGTGACAATTTCTACATCGTCCTCATTTTCAACTGGCCAAGAGAAATCTTCTACAGTTTTACCTACTTCAAGAGCATCTTCATCATCCATTTGTCTTTGTGCATTTTCTTCATAGCTAAAATCTGGTTGTTCAACATTTTCAGGTGCTCTCATTTGCCACACGAGAAATGTGGTGAGTAAAATTGCCGCAGCTCCAATATAGATTGCAGGAAATACCCATTTCTTTTTGAAGAAGTTTTTCATGCCAATTTTGCGAGAAGATTGTTTCTTTTCTTCCTCTCTCATTTTCATCACCTCAAGCATAGTTTGAACAGAAAACGAGAATTATATACTCTTAAAATTGAAATTTTTTTGTTTATTTTGTGCAATTCACGATTATTTATGCATAAACAACTGTCTTTTTTGTTGTTTTTCTATAATCGTGATGAATGTAAGATGAAAATGAGTTACGATTGAGCTTTTTTCTTGTAAAATATAGTAGAAACGTGCACAATGATGATGGTAAAAGGGGGTACTTATGAAATTTATTCGAATTGTTTTAAAGGTTCTTCCCTTTACATACATGAGCTTCATATGGTTGTTATCGAGTAAACCAGCCGACGCTTATATTGAATTTCGTGTTTATGATGGATTTATTAAAGAGTCGCTTCATTTAGTAGAATTCGGTATTTTATATGGGCTTTTCGTCTTATACTTTTTAGTAGATGGGAAATTAACGATGAAAACAAGTATTTTCTCTGCTATTGTAGCGAGTATGTGGGGATTGATCGATGAAATTCACCAATCCTTTGTTCCATACCGATCAGCCGATGTCATTGATTTAGTAAAGGATGTCATTGGGGTTATAGTTGGCTTTATAATTGTTCACTTTTCCTATATTAAAAGGAAAAATAGATTAGGTGCGTGGATGGATAGATTAGCATTTACTGTAAATAAAGAGCGAAAACAGTTTTAATTGAATATTTAAAAGCCTGTATGAATATCGTACAGGCTTTTTATATAGGGAATGGTTTATACGCATATTCGTTATAATTTATATAAAGTTTATTTTTTGACAACATATTGTTCAATATATTTTGTAGCGTCAGTAATTTCAACACCTTGATAGTAGTGTTTAACAATTTCATCAAACGTTTTTCCCGACTTGGCCATACCGTTTGCACCATATTGGCTCATCCCGACCCCGTGACCATATCCTTTTGTCGTAATAACGACATTTTGACCTGCAAGTTCCCAAGTAAAATCTGTAGATCGTAAGCCAAGTTTATCGCGAATTTCACGACCAGTAAATTCCTTATTACCAATTCTTACCTTCTCCACACGATTACTTTCGGTACGGGATACGATTTCCCCAACATGCTTACGATCAATCTTCACACCTAATGTTGATTCAAACACATGGACAGGAATGGTCGTTTCAACAGTAAATTTTGGTGCCTCGGTATCCCATGGACTTTCAACACTCGTTAAGTAAGGAAATGCACTAGAGTAATAATCGTCACTATTTTCAGTATACCCATTACTCATCGAAAAATATGATGCTGTAATCGGTTCATTCTTATAAACAAGAATTTGCCCCCGCGTTTCATAAACGGCTTTTCTTATCTTTTTAATATTTTTTTCATAGTTTCCTTTCCACTGTTCTTTTAACTGTTCTTCATCTTTATAAACTTGATGTTCAACAGTATCGTTAATATCCGCCCCTTTTAGAATTCCCTTTTGTACGTCTGACATCATTTGTTTAATGACGTACGTTCTTGCAGCAAGAGCTTGCGCTTTTAAGGCTTCTTCATCAAATTCAACTGGCATCTCTGATGCGACGACCCCGACTATATATTGCTCGAGTGGGATCGTTTCCACCTCATCTTTTTCCTTACGGTAAACGGACACATCAATCATAGAAGCCTCTTCTAATAATTTGTTCCAATCTTTGTTTTCCTCTAATACGGCCGAACCCCCTGTTGTTGAATTTGTTTTACCTGATGCAAAAGGGAGAACTAGAATGCTTGGAATGATAATAATAGCTATTAGTAGAATACCACCCACAATCATTATTGGATTTACCTTTTTCAACCGTTTCGCCTCCCATATAAATGCTACATTTATAAATGCTACATTTTATTTATATGGGAATCCGCCCTCTTTTATACCAATCTATTATTCATTTCTATCACTTTTTTCAAAAATCTATCATTTGGAAATGAGTGTTATTTTGTTGAACGTTGGATTTCTATAATCCAAAAGGGTGTTTGTCTTATCACAATCCATTTTGTAAACTTATTTAAAAAATGAATGGTTATAACTTTATTTTTTCAGAATATTTGTTGAGGTAATGCATATTTTTTATAATAAAAATCAGGAATTTTTGGAATGATTTTTTTTAAATTGGATAACATATCATTTGCGGTATATTGATGATATGTATTCCCTTCTGCGTTGTCTTATACGGGCAAGAATATAACAGTGACACTTGTTCGAAACCGCCAAAACACCAATAAAATAAAAATGGACCAAGGGAGATTGCCCCTGACCCATTAGTTCATTGCTATAGATGTCGTTGTACTTGATTCTTCCGATTTTTCTTCAACTTTCACACGTTCAATATCAGCACCTAGGGCAGCTAACTTACCGTGGAAGTTTACGTAGCCACGGTCGATATGTTTAAGTTCAGTAACCCTAGTATAGCCATCTGCCGCAAGTCCAGCAATAACTAATGCAGCACCTGCACGTAAGTCGGTTGCTGCAACTTCAGCACCTTGTAATTCAGCTGGACCATTGACGATAACAGAACGGCCTTCAATTTTTAAATTGGCGTTCATTCGACGAAATTCTTCAACATGCATAAAGCGATTTTCAAATACAGTTTCCGTAATCATACTTGTTCCTTCAGCTGTCAAAAGCAGTGCCATCATTTGAGCTTGCATATCTGTTGGAAATCCTGGATATGGCATTGTTTTAATATCGACAGCTTTCAGTTTTTCAGGTGCAATAACACGTAAGCCATCCTTTTCCTCAACAAATTCAACGCCCATTTCTTTTAATTTAGCAATTAGGGCAGATATATGTTCAGGAACAGCACCTTTAACAAGAACATTGCCACCAGTTATAGCAGCTGCTGTTATAAATGTTCCTGCTTCAATACGGTCTGGAATAATGGTATGTTCAGCACCGTGCAGTTCATCTACACCTTCAATGCGAATTGTTTCAGTACCAGCACCAACAACGTTTGCACCCATACTATTTAAATAATTCGCTAAATCAACAATTTCAGGTTCTTTGGCACAGTTTTCAATGATGGTCGTACCTTTAGCTAATGTTGCCGCCATCATAATATTTTCAGTAGCCCCTACACTAGGGATATCTAAATATATCTTTGCTCCATGAAGTCTTCCTTCAACCTTCGCATCAATAAAGCCATTACCCACTTGAACAACTGCACCCATCGCTTCAAAACCTTTTAAGTGTTGATCGATCGGTCTTGTTCCAATGGCACATCCGCCTGGTAAGGCAACACGTGCGCGTCCTAGACGTGCAAGTAAGGAGCCCATCACAAGTACAGATGCTCTCATTTTACGAACATATTCAAATGGAGCTTCAGAGGTTAGCTCTCGTGAAGCGTCTATATAAACCGTATTATTTTCAAATTTTACTTCAGCATTTAAATAACGTAACACTTCATTAATTGTATATACATCTGAAAGTGCCGGTACATCATGAATGATACTTTTTCCATTACTAGCTAAAAGCGAAGCGGCGATTACAGGTAAAACGGCATTTTTTGCTCCCTCTACTTTTACAGTGCCGTTCAATTTCTTTCCGCCGCGGACGATGATTTTTTCCAAATGTATTCCCCTCCGCGTCCAGTATCTAATTATATTAATATTCAATCGTGATAATAGGTGTTCCAATTATATAGGTTGTTTTATTATCGATGCCGTTTTCCCTTAAAGCAATTTGCATATTAAAGGGGCCATTTTCCGTTTGTATATCATGAGAAAAAAACGGACTATGAACGGTCAACGAAGTAAAGTTTTTTTCTTCTAATTTTTCGATAATTTTCCCATTAAAGCTATCTACAATTTTTTGTGATTTTTTTTCAATGACTTCATCAATATTACCATCAAACTCTCCCTTTATACAAGAGAAAAAAGTAGTTGAATCCTGGAATATTTCACCTAAAATAAGCTCTATTTTACCATGTATTTCATTTTTAACTTCATTATTCCATTTTGTTCCATTTAGTTCATACATAATAAAGCCTTGGATTATGTTTTGTTCTTTGAGGTTAGCGACGATTTGAAGGTTTTCAACATAATGAAGGGTATTATCAGAAACGGTCCCACTTATTGTCATACGATCGGAATTGACTTTCTTAGTCCACAGAAATTGAGGAAATCGTTTCTTCCATTTTTCCATCAACATTTCCAAATCATGTATGGTTTGTCCGTCTGGTAGTTCTTCTCTGGCAAATAAGGACCATCCTGTCATTTGTCCATTATGTTTCATAACTTCATTCATTATATTCAAATCAAAATCCGTTGTTACTTTAGCCTCTTTCTCAAAAATATTGAGAATAAAAACGAATAATAGCGTAAAAACTGTGACATATATTCCAAAATTTTTTACCATCTGACCTCTCCCCTTTACTAAAATTGTTGGTTAAATTGGGAGAAGTCATACATGGTAAATGTCGTCAAGTTTTGACAAACTCAAGGGATCAATAGGACTTTAGTCAAATATAAATGGTAATTGTTGGGACCAATCAAAATACTTTAAGAAAAAATCGCTAACCACTGTTCCAATCGCAATTGCCAATAATATATAAAGCATCCGCGCTTGACCAACGCGATTTTTTCGTAGAAACTTTTCAAAATCGAGTGCTTGTAGAGCCCACCATGCTAGTCCAATAAATACTAAGTTTGTCACAATCCCAAAGATACTATATAAACTATAATTAAAAAGCATGGTTCCACTCCCTTGCATACTTTTCGACACTAACAGTATTTTAACATACCTTTTCGTTAAGTATCTTACTATTTGTTTGCAAACCCATTAAAAGGAAAATACATAATTGTCCGCATCGAAGTGTGTAGACAATTCGAAAAAATAATACACAGTTTATCCACACATTGTGAATAATTTTAATCCACATTACACACAATCATTTATTTAAACTCTCCAATAGTACATTTTATAACATAAAATGTACTTTTTCGACAGTCATTTATTCAAAAATAGGTGGTTTTTACTAACAACCTTGTAAAAATTTTCCACAATCTAACTATAGTTATCCACTTTATTCACCTGTTTATCCACAATATCCTGTTTTGTTGAAAATCAATTGCTGGGAATGGGTAAGTTGAAGTGAAAAGATTACTTTGGAGATTTCTATTTTTTGTAATAAATACGTGACCTTTAGCACTTGACTAACTGGTCGTTAATGCAAAATGCCCCCTTAGCCAATTTATACTAAGAGGACATTCTTGTTTACGCTAAAACGTTTGGCACAACTCTTATTATGTTAGAAAAATTTTACTTTTTGCCAAGTTGTGCAACTTGAATTCGGTTAATTGCCCGTTTGAGTGACAATTCAGCACGTTTATGATCAATATTTGCTTCTCGTTTTTGATTCAAACGTTCTTCAGCCCGTTTTTTTGCTCTTAAAGCACGATCCACATCGATATCTTCAGCTCTTTCAGCAGCTTGTGCGAGAACCGTTACTTTATCTGGACGTACTTCAAGAAAGCCACCGGTAACAGCTACAACATCTTGTTCGTTTCCTGTTTTTACGCGTACAGATCCGATTGCTAGTGGTGCAACGAGTGGAACGTGTCCTGCCATCACACCTAGTTCTCCACTAGTTGCTTTTGCTACAACTAATTCCGCTTCCGATTCATAAACTGGGCCATCAGGAGTTACAATACTTACTGCGATTGTTCTCATTTATAATCCCCCTCGGTTCCCAATTAAACTTCAGCGCCCATTTGTTTTGCCTTTTCAACAGCATCTTCAATTGTTCCAACTAAACGGAATGCTTCCTCTGGAAGATGGTCCCATTTACCTTCTAAAATTTCTTTAAAACCGCGGATTGTTTCTTTTACTGGTACGAATGAACCTGGTTGACCAGTAAATTGTTCAGCCACGTGGAAGTTTTGTGATAGGAAGAATTGAATACGACGTGCACGGTGAACAACTAGTTTATCTTCATCATTTAATTCTTCCATACCTAAGATAGCAATAATGTCTTGTAATTCACGGTAACGTTGTAAGGTTTCTTGAACTTTACGGGCAACTTCATAATGTTCTTCTCCAACGATTTCTGGCGCTAAAGCACGAGATGTGGATGCTAATGGGTCAACCGCTGGGTAAATACCCATTTCAGAAAGTTTACGTTCTAGGTTCGTTGTTGCATCTAAGTGAGCAAATGTTGTTGCTGGAGCCGGATCTGTATAGTCATCGGCTGGTACGTAAATCGCTTGAATAGATGTTACGGAACCTTTATTAGTAGAGGTAATCCGCTCTTGTAATTGTCCCATTTCCGTTGCTAGTGTTGGTTGGTAACCAACGGCAGATGGCATACGGCCAAGAAGTGCGGAAACTTCAGAACCTGCTTGAGTAAAACGGAAAATATTATCAATAAATAGAAGTACGTCTTGTCCTTCTTTATCACGGAAATATTCAGCCATTGTAAGACCCGTTAAGGCAACACGCATACGTGCACCTGGTGGTTCGTTCATCTGACCGAATACCATGGCCGTTTTTGATAAAACTCCAGAGTCTTTCATTTCAAAATATAAGTCATTTCCTTCACGTGTGCGTTCACCAACACCAGCGAATACGGAAATACCCCCGTGTTGTTGAGCAACGTTATGAATTAATTCCTGGATTAAAACGGTTTTACCTACACCGGCACCACCGAACAGACCGATTTTACCACCTTTTATATACGGTGCAAGTAGGTCAACAACTTTAATACCTGTCTCTAAAATTTCAACTTGTGTTGATAGTTCTTCAAATTTTGGAGCTTCACGGTGAATAGGTGCTCTTTCCACATCTTTGGCGATTTCTTCATCTAAGTCGATAGGTTCACCTAATACGTTAAATACTCGACCTAATGTTGCTTCACCAACTGGTACGGAAATTGGAGCACCTGTATCAATGACTTCCATTCCACGAACCAAACCATCAGTTGAAGCCATCGCAATTGTCCGAACGGTATCGTCACCTAAGTGTGTAGCAACTTCTAGTGTTAAGTTAATGTCTACTTCAGATGCAGATTGGGCTTTATATTCTACACGTAATGCGTTGTAGATTTTTGGTAGTTGACCGTTTTCAAACTTCACGTCAACAACCGGACCCATTACTTGAAGGATGGTCCCTTTATTCATGTTTTTCCCTCCTGACTAAAAATACTCCATACTCAAGCTACTCGAGTATATTATTCTAAGGCTGCTGCACCGCTCACAATCTCGGTAATTTCTTGTGTGATCTTATCTTGACGAGCTCGGTTATAACGCAACGTAAGTTCATCGATCAGTTCCATCGCATTATCCGTAGCATTTTTCATCGCAGTCATGCCTGAAGCATATTCACTGGCTTTACTCTCTAAAATCGCACCAAAAATCAAACTTTCAGCATATTGAGGTAATAAAACGTTTAATATTTCCTCAATATTTGGTTCAAATTCATAGGATAAGTTGCTACCAGTTGATTCAATGTCTGTAAGCGGCAAAATTTTCTTAGCAATAACTTCGTGAGAAATGACAGTTTTGTAATGCGTATATATTAAGTACAGTTCATCATATGTACCGTCTGAATACATCCCTACCGCTTGGCGAGTAATATTGTTAATCTCATCATAAGTTGGATGGTCGTGTAGTCCGGCAATATCTAATAAAATGTTGTGACCTAATTTTTTAAAATAGTCACGTCCTACTTTACCAATGGCTATGATGCCATATTCATCCGGCGATTTATGACGTTTCTGTATCATTTGGTTCACTTTACGAATAACGTTACTATTGTATGCACCAACTAACCCACGATCAGCTGTAATCACAATATAACCCGTTTTTTTAACTGGACGCTGTTCTAACATTGGATGAGTAACTTCACTTGTACCTGAAGCTACACTGGAAACAACATCCTGAATCTTTTCCATATATGGTAAAAAGGATTTTGCACTTTGTTCAGCCTTACTTAATTTTGCCGTGGATACCATTTCCATCGCTTTAGTAATTTGACTTGTCTTTTGTGTTGATGTAATCCTTGATTTTATTTCTCTTAAAGATGCCACTCAATTCACCACCTTTTTTAAAGTTGGACATCCTGACTGTCAGGATGTCTATTTCGATTCAGATGTGATAAATGTTTTCTTGAAACTATTAATGGTTTCAGCCATATCATCATCTGCAGGTAGTTGTTGAGTTTTCTTAATTTCATCAACAACAGCTGGTTTGTTTTGATCAATCCAGCTATAAAACTCATTTTCAAAGCGACGGACATCTTCCACTGGAATATCATCTAAGAATCCGCGGGTTAGAGCATAAAGGATCATAACTTGTTTTTCAACAGGAATAGGTTTATTTAAATCCTGTTTTAATATTTCAACTGTACGTACACCACGAGCCAGTTTTGCTTGGGTTGCTTTATCTAGGTCTGAACCGAATTGTGCGAAGGATTCAAGTTCACGATATGATGCTAAATCTAGACGTAGTGTACCTGCAACTTTTTTCATCGCTTTAATTTGCGCGTCACCACCAACCCGTGACACAGATAACCCAGCATTGATCGCTGGTCTTACACCAGAGTGGAATAAATCAGATTGTAAGAAGATCTGACCATCTGTAATTGAGATAACGTTCGTTGGGATGTATGCGGAAATGTCCCCTGCTTGTGTTTCAACGAATGGTAATGCAGTTAAAGAACCGCCACCTTTTGCATCACTTAATTTCGCTGCCCGTTCTAGTAGACGGGAGTGTAGATAGAATACATCCCCTGGATATGCTTCACGACCTGGAGGACGACGTAGTAACAAGGACAATTCACGGTAAGCTGCAGCTTGTTTTGAAAGGTCATCATATACAACTAGAACATGTTTTCCGTTGTACATGAACTCTTCTCCCATAGAAACACCTGCATATGGAGCCATGTATAATAATGGTGCAGGTTCAGAAGCAGAAGCTGATACAACGATTGTATAATCCATTGCACCGTATCTTCTTAAAGTTTCAACTGTACCACGAACCGTTGATTCCTTTTGTCCAATTGCAACATAAATACAAATCATGTTTTCATCTTTTTGGTTAATGATGGTGTCAATCGCCACACTTGTTTTACCTGTTTGACGGTCACCGATGATTAATTCCCGTTGACCGCGACCAATTGGTACAAGAGCGTCAATCGCTTTGATTCCTGTTTGAAGTGGTTCATGTACAGATTTACGATCCATAACCCCTGGTGCTGGACTTTCGATTGGACGAGTTTTTGTTGTTTTGATTGGACCTAATCCATCAAGTGGTTGACCGAGTGGGTTTACAACACGACCAATTAATTCTTCACCAACTGGTACTTCCATAATACGTCCAGTACGACGAACTTCAGCACCTTCACGTATATCTGTGAAAGGTCCTAAAATAATTACACCGACGTTATTCTGTTCAAGGTTTTGGGCCATACCCATAACCCCGTTTTCAAATTCCAATAGCTCTCCAGCCATTGCATTATCTAAACCATGTACACGCGCGATTCCGTCACCTATTTCGATAACGGTACCGACATCGGTTACAGTCATATCAGCCTGATAATTTTCAATCTGCTTTTTTATCAGAGCGCTGATTTCTTCTGCCTTAATGCTCAATTCTTTCACCCCTCTTAAATACCATTTATCCGATTAGTTCGCGTTTGAGGCCGTCTAGTTTTCCACGCAGACTTCCATCATAGATGCGATTTCCAATTTGAATTTTTAATCCGCCAAGTAACTCTTCGTTTACGGTATTTTCTATTTCTAACGATTTTTTGTTCAATTTCTTCGCAAACACACTTACTAATGCTTCTTTTTCTTCGTCTTTTAATGGACGAACAGACTCCACATGAGCTTTCGCTATCCCCTTATTTTCATAAGAGATTTGAATAAACTCATCGATTACCGTCAGTATGTATTGTGCACGTTGACGATCTAATAAAAGTAGTAATGTATTAATAACAAATGGATTAAACTCTCCAAATGCTTCGTTTATGAGTTCACGTTTTTTGTCTTTTCCAATCTTTGGAGACGTTAGAAAGGACAGAATTTGTTTATCTTGACTAAAAATTTCTTTTACAACTTTTACTTCTTCTTCAATTTGATCAACAAGATTGTTTGCTTCGGCTAATTGGAAAAGAGCAAGCGCATACTTATGTGCTACAATCGTATCCTTCATTACTCTTCTCCTGCCTTCTTAATATACTCTTGAATAAGTGCTTCTTGATCTTTCTCATCTAATTCTTTCTCAATTACTTTAGAAGCAATTAGTACAGATAAGCTCGCCACTTGTTCACGTAACGCTTTAACTGCATTTTCTCTTTCTTGTTGAATTTCTAAGCGAGCAGATTCTTTCAAGCGCTCTGCTTCTTGCCGTGCAGCCGAGATAATTTCTTCTTTTTGGGTTTCCCCTTGAAGTTTCGCTTGTTCGATAAATTTTTGCGATTCTTGGCGTGCTTCCTTAACCATTTGTTGATGTTGAGCTAACAATTCTTCTGCTTCTTTTCTAGCTTTTTCAGCTTTATCTATTTCACTCGCGACATGTTCCTCGCGTTGTTTCATTACATTCACTAATGGACCCCAGGCAAATTTCTTTAGCAACAACATGAGGACGAGAAATGCAACTAATTGGTAAAGAGCGTCTCCCCATGTAATACCTGCAGCCGCTGCAACTACTAAACCTTCAGATAACACGCTTAGCTTCACTCCCTTCAAAGGCTGGGTTTTCTTTTAAAGAAATCTATATACACATACACTTCGTTGTTTATCGTCATAAAGGAATGGCGAAGGTACTTTTAAAAAATATCTCCGCCATTAAAAATTTATACACCGCTTCTACTATTAAGAGAATAGCGCGATAAATGCAATAACTACGGCCATAATCGGAATAGCCTCTACTAAACCTACACCGATAAACATCGTTACACGCATCATACCTGCTTGTTCAGGTTGACGTGCCATACCTTCTACTGTTTTAGAAACGATTAAACCGTTACCGATACCAGCACCTAATGCTGCTAAACCGATTGCTAATGCTGCTGCTAAAGCTCCCATTTAAAACTTCCTCCTTTTAAATTATGAAAATATATAAAAAAGTTTTATGTTGTTCATAAAATGAACTTAATAGATAATATATTAATGGCTCTTGTTCACTTTATGTGACATATAAACCATTGTTAACATAGTAAAGATAAAGGCTTGAATGGAACCTACAAAAATACTGTACCCTTGCCAAGCCATCATTAGAGGGAATGCTAACACCCCAGTAATGATATGACTTATTCCAAGTCCTGCAATTAAACCAAGTAAGACTTCACCTGCATAAATGTTCCCGAATAAACGGAGACCCAGTGTTAAAGTGTTTGCAAACTCTTCAATAATATTAATAGGTGTTAAGAATTTTAATGGTTTACTATATCCCGTAATATATTCTTTTCCACCTTTTAATTTGACACCGTAATAGTGGGTCAAACCAACAACCAAACTAGCAAGTGTTAAGGTTAGTAATGGATCAGCTGTAGGCGATTTCCACCATAATTCTCCATTAACTGAAAAAGCAAATGGTAAACCTAGCATGTTTGAAACAAATATGTACATAATTAAAGTCAGTGCTAGTAGATGGAATCTAGCCCCCGTTTTCCAATCCATGTTACTGTTGATAATCCCTTTCACAAAATCTAGTACCCACTCTAAAAAGTTTTGGGCTCCAGTCGGTTTCATTTGCAGATTTCGACTACATAAAAATGCAATCAAAAACACGATTACACATGCAACAGTAATCATAAGGACATTCGATAAGTTAAAAGGAATTCCGAATAATACAGTCGTTGGGCTTCCATGACTCACTTTTCTCACCTCTCTTCCTGGCTGCGTTTAGTAATGAACATAATGAAAAACTCTGCAAAGACGACACCAACAGATGCCAATAAACCAATGACAGTAGCAATTATATTAAAATAATTTGGAAATTTCATCGCTATAAGTATAGCAAGGGCAGCATAAGCAAATCTGCTCAGCGTCCCAATGGAATAAATTTTTTTACCATATTTAACAGCTTCACTAAATTTAATGGTTTTTTTATAAAGTAACCATAAATTAATGAAACTTACGGTGGTTCCTAGAATTAATCCAAGAAAAATCGTTTTATAAGGAGTAAATCCCCAGCCTAAGACTAATAGGGCAAGTAAGTAAAATAAGAATTGCTTGTATTTCTTAAATAAATTTCCTATATCTGGCATAAGCTCTAGTTCCCCTAAAAAAAATCATATTTCCATTATACAATAGGACCTTGTTACGTTTGTGACTAATTTTTTAATCATATATGTCGTTATGTAATAGAACACTTCAACATTTAGACATATTTTCATAATTTAGTTTAGTCCGATTATTTACACAATTTTTTTGGAAATTACGAGATCAAATCCATTTTTTCTTTTTATCACCGGAATGGAAACCCTATCATTTCCCTACTTTAGGGTACAACAGTAAGCTTTTTCTGTCAATTTATTAAACGTAAAAAAGTAAAAGATAACGTGAAACAGCATTTCCATTTTCATATTTTTGTCACAAATCGTATTTTCCTGTCTATTTTTAAAAAAATTTTGTTAAGTTCTTGAAATTTCATTCACATTTTTCATTCTAACAAAACTTTGCTAGGAAAAACTAGCAAATTGTGAACATTTTATGACCACAAAAAAGCCGTTGCTGTTGCGAAAATAATTAACCATAAATTATTGTGGCTGATTGATTTCAACTACCTGTTCTACATAATCTTCTTTACCTTCCTTTTTCGCAAAAGCAACAGCGATATATACACCAGAATGTATTTTTCTCTTTAGCTTAGCTTTTTTCGTTACAAGCCCTCGTTTCATATTCTTTACGACATCTAGAAACTCGACAAATTGAAACGTGTCCGCCTCAAACAAGGCAATTCCAAATTCATCCGCACCACCAGGTAAATAGACTTCATATTTAACCACATCTGTTTGCTTCGTTGTTTCTAGTGAAAATGCCATAATTCTTGGGTAATTCGGTTCGTTGACAACATATAAATATGGAATTTGAATGGTTTGTGAATTAGCATGCATTGTTAAATAGCCATTAAATATTTGATTTTGCTTATGTTCGTCTTTTACCTCCAAACCGATTTTGATTTTTGTTTTTTGTTTTGGTCCTAATGTAAAAGGCATCGGTAAGTCCCAATTGATCGCATCAGAACGAGGGGGTGTTGAAAATGTATAGTGAACTGGTTCATCACTAATATTTTCTACCGTAATCAGTTTCGTTTTTTCTTCGAATTTTGAACCACTTATCTTACCATACTTTAATGAAGCTGGCTGGATGATAGAATTTGAATGAAATGCTCTTACAAGGTCAATTCGTCCTGCTCCTTGTTCAAACGGTTTATAGGTTTGTGAGTCTTCATCTTGTAAAAGAATACTTGTATTCATAAGTAACGCTTTAATTTGTGCTGGTGAAAAGTCGGGATTCGCTTGTTTTAACAATGCTGCAGCCCCAGCCACATGGGGAGCAGACATACTTGTCCCTTGTAAGGCAAGGTAACCGCCAGGAACGGTACTTTCAATGGCAACTCCTGGTGCGAGTAAGTCTGGTTTAATATCCCATGTGTATGTCACAGGACCACGCGAACTAAAATCAGCTAATAAATCTTCTTCTTTTTTTTGAATAATCTTTGCCAAAGTCTGTTTATCCTTTATTAATCGTAAAAGCCGTTCACCTTCTGCTTTTGTTAGAATAGCTGCAGGAATATCAATTTCTGTTTCCAGTTGAGCTGTAATCTCGATATCTTCATTATTAAAAATTAAAACGGCTCTTGCACCTTGATTTTTTGCATTCATCACTTTCTCTGTAAAGGTGATATCCCCTCTTTTCATAAGTACAATTTTTCCATCGACTGACAAATTTGCTAGGTCCTCTTTCTTGCCATGTTTACCATCGATGATGTCATATGAACGAGTTAAGTTCCACGGAGCAGAGCCGACAATCGGTTTTAAGCGGAATAGTTGTCTATCATATTGAAGGTACGGGATTTCCAATTCTGGTGTACTGGCACCTACTGATATCGCACGCTCAGATGTACCAGGTGAACCGACCGTCCAAATTTCTGGGCCAGCGTTTCCATTGGAAGTTACGGCTACTATCCCGCTTTCCACAGCCTTATCAAGAGCTAAACTTGTTGGTAAATCAGGCCCATTAATGCTAACACCGAGGGATAGATTAAGAATATCAACGTTATCTTTCATTGCTTGTTCAATAGCAGTAATAATCGTTTCCGTCGTACCAATCCCGCCCGGTCCAAGCGCTCGATAGACATATATTTCAGCATCAGGTGCAATGCCTGTCATCTTTCCGTTCGCCGCAATGACACCAGCGACGTGAGTACCATGGAAGGTGCTTAATGGTCCTAAACCTTTCGTTTCCATCGGATCTTGATCTTGATCGATAAAATCGAAGCCCTTTACATAAGCTTTCCTTAAGTCAACATGGTTGTAATCAATTCCTGTATCAATAATGCCGACTTTAATCCCTTTTCCTGTCAGCCTATTACCATTTTTATCTTTTATATGCCGTATTGCATCCGTACCAATATAATTAATACTGTTCGGTTTGTGAAGTTGTTTAACTTTTATCGGATTCACTTCTAACTCATATGTATAAGAAGGAAAAAGTTGACATGTATTCAGAAGTTGTTGAGTTTGTGCTCCATTGTTTTGAGTTATTTTGTTCTTAGATTTCATGTTAAGGTTCATCGAACGTTTGTTTAAAAACTTCTCTACTTCCTCTAGTTTGTCTGTTTTCCCTTTTAGTGATAGTCCGTTAAAAACATGTTTAAACTGATGACGAATCTCTAGTTCAGGAAACTGATTTTTTAATTGTTCGATGAACTCATCGGTAATGGGCTCTTGACTAACTAATATTGCTACTTGGTCCTCTGTTTCTTTTGGAAGGGGTGGGAATTTATATGGACGATTCATTGTTTTTCTAGAAAATTCTTGTAGTACTTGTTTTTCATTTACTTGCTTATCGGCTTTACTCAGGTGTGTTAGACATTCATTTAATCGAGCGTTTGATTGACTTTGAAATGAAAAAAAGAAGAGGATTAAACATACGAAGAGGAATAAGGTTTTATTTCGCTTACGGTAAGTTTGAGGGGATCTTTTCGGTTGAAATTTTTCCTTCATCGTAACCTCTCCTTTTAATTGTTATTTATTAGTATTGGAGAGGGTAATTCGTTTTATTGAAGTTAAATATTGGATATCAGCGAAATCTACCCAGGACATTTTTTAAAATATTAAAAATGCAACCTTGGGACACACACGAACCCACTGTTGCATCTTTTTATTTTGATCTATGCTAAGAAAAAGCCACCATAGACAAACGCAACAACAATAACAAAGGCAGGATGGACTTTTAATTTTTCCATGAGGAACCAACTACAAACTGCTATGAATATTGTTTGCCAAAGACCAATACCCACATAAGATGTTGCAAAAAATTCATATGCCATAATCCCTAGTAAAACAGCAATGGCTGGGCGTATGTATAACGTAAGTCGTTTTACTTTCGGAGAGTCTTTGTATTTTAATAAGATACTTAAAAGTACAATCATTAAAATGAGTGTAGGCGCTATGTTCGCAAAAATCGCCACCATTGCACCAAGTACACCACCAACTTCATACCCGATATAACCTGCCAATTTCGTTGCAATTGGTCCTGGAAGGGAGTTACCAATCGCTAGTATTTCACTAAACTTATCAACTGTAACCCACTCGTAACGATCCACGACTTCATGTTCGACAAGTGGTATGGATGCAGGTCCTCCGCCGAAACCTAATACACCTGGGAGTAAAAACGCTAAAAAGAGTTGCCAATAAATCATGATACCTTACCTTCATTCTCTTTTTGTTCTGATTTTTTATCTTTTTGTGTAAGAGCAATGGATAACAATATTACAATGATGACAGCAGGATGGATATCAATCACTTGTAATAAAATAAAGATGGTAACGAGTAACAAGGTTGTTGTGGTCCATCCTAACCCTTTTCCAGCTTTACTTACAAAAGTCCAAGCCATTTGGGTTAACAAGACACCAACAACAGGTATTACGGCAGCAATCATCCCACTTACCCAATCAAATTCTTTTATGTTGGATAACGACTTTAATAAGACAATCATTAAAATAACGGTAGGGAGAATACTTGCAATAAGTGAAATAATTAATCCGATTATACCGCCGACTCGATACCCGACAAACCCTGCCAGTTTTGTAATTATCGGACCCGGTAGTGCGTTCCCAAGTGCAATCACATCACCGAATTCATCCGCATCCATCCATTTATATCGTTCTACAGCTTCTTTATAAACAAGCGGAATGGAAGCTGGTCCACCCCCGTACCCTAATAATCCGACTCGTAGAAATGCTAGAAAAAGATTCCAATGTCGTTTCATTTCGTTACATCCTTTATAAAGGTATTCGTTCCATATTTTTATTCAAAAGTAATTTCTATCATTCGTCAACTTTGTATTCATATTTTACCATGCAGCCACAGTTCCATCCGTCCGTGACTCACTGCCACCGATAAGTACGCCTGTTTCTGGGTCCCGCCAAATAATTTGCCCACGTCCAAAGCTATTCGGCTCAAGTTGTATAGATATTTTATGCCCGCGTTGTGCCAGTCCTACAGCTATATGGTGTGGGAACCGATGTTCAACTTCGACTTGTTTTTCTTTTAACCACTGCCATCTTGGAGCATCTAAGGCTGCTTGCGGATGCATGCCAAAATCGACTGTATTCATAATGACTTGAACATGGCCTTGAGGCTGCATAAAGCCACCCATTACACCAAATGGCCCAATTGGTACATGACCTTTTGTTAAAAATCCAGGTATTATCGTATGATATGTCCTTTTGCCACCCACTAACTTGTTAGCATGATTGGAATCAAGTGAAAAATTGTGACCGCGATTTTGTAGGGCAATTCCTGTATCTGGTACTACAATTCCAGAACCAAATCCCATATAATTACTTTGAATAAAGGATACCATATTCCCTTCTTTATCAGCGGTAGCTAAATAAACTGTACCACTTCTTGAAGGATCACCAGCTTCAGGCATCATTGCCTGATCCGTAATGAGACTTCTTCTTGTTTCAGCATAATTTTCACTTAGTAGTTGTTCGGTCGTATACGGCATCTTTTCACGTTCAGTAACATATTTCAGCGCGTCGCTAAAACCAAGCTTTATCGCCTCAATTTGTTTATGGTATGTATCAATCGAATCTTTTTCTGAAAATGTAAATCCTTTTAAAACGTTTAAAGCAAGAAGGGCGACAATCCCTTGACCGTTCGGTGGTATTTCCCAAACGTCATATCCTCTGTAATTTACATGAATCGGGTCTACCCACTCTGGATAAAAGGCAGTTAAATCATCCATATGTAAAAATCCGCCAGTTTGTTCAGAGAAATTGGCGATTTTTTCTGCAATTTCTCCCCGATAAAAAGTTTCACCGTTCGTTTCCGCAATTAATTTTAATGTTTTCGCATGATCTTTTGATGCCCAAACTTCACCAACCTTTGGAGCTCTTCCCTTCGGTGCAAAGGTCGTAAACCAATGCTTGTATTCCTCACTTATCAGTTTTTCTTTATATTGTGTGTAAGCATAATTCCAATATTTTGCTAGAGTCGTAGATACGGGATATCCTTCTTCTGCATATTGTATAGCCGGTTGTAACACTTCTTTCAGCGAAAGGCTACCAAATCGTTTCGAAAGTTCTGCCCATGTACCAGGTGCACCGGGTACTGTAACTGGAATCCAACCGTGGGCTGGCATCGTTTCATAACCACGTTCTTTCACTACATCGATGGAAATGGATTTAGGTGCTGGACCACTACCGTTTAAACCGTACAATTTCCCCTTTGTCCAAACAAGGGCAAATGCATCACCACCAATACCGTTGGATGTAGGTTCGACAACTGTTAAACAAGCTGCTGTTGCAATTGCAGCATCAATGGCATTTCCCCCTTTTCTTAATATGTCGAGTCCTGCTTGTGCAGCTAACGGTTGTGATGTGGCAACCATGCCATTTTTTGCATATGTGGAATGTCGTCCAACCGGGTAAGGACTGCTGTGATGGTCAATAGAAAACATTTGCATCCCCCTTTCATGCGTCGAATTATAGGAATAGTACAAATTTATTTAATTTTTGTCAATGTTTGTGTTGTTTAAAAAGAGAAATAATGGGTAAAAAATTAAATTGTTGCATTCAGATAAGAGAAGCAGTTTTTTGGACAATTACGTTGTGGGGTATTGACTCGGATTGAATATGAATTTTCGGGTTCATCAAACATATGATCCATTTCATTCAATAAGTTGACAAGTGAAGGATGGTTCAAACGTTTGTTATACCTAATTTTTTGGAATATGTTCATCTCGGTAAATTTATCAAAACGTTTGATTGAAAGGGTTTTGATCATAAGCGACAAATCAAACGATTGATTAACTTTTTATAAAATGATAAGAAAACAAGTGTTAAATAAAAAGGGCCAGTCCAGAATGTCTTATTTCAGGATTATTTGATAGGTACGGCGGCGGTCACGCATCCAGTGGCACGACCACCAGCAATGCGTTTGCGGGCGGCTTTTGTGCCTACGCTTACGTTTTTGGCACAAAAGATTTTGTAGTTCCCGCTAGTGTCACCGCCAAACTCTCCCTTCAAAAATCCGCTTTTTATGACTTGGACAGCCCTATTATGTACAATTACTTAGTACCAAATAACCGGTCACCAGCGTCACCAAGACCTGGTACAATATAGCCATTTTCATCTAATTTATCATCTAAAGCCGCAATGTAAATATCAACATCTGGATGTGCTTCTTCTAAAGCTTTTAATCCCTCTGGCGCAGCAATTAAACATAGGAATTTAATACGCTTTGCACCACGTTTTTTCAAACTATGAATTGCTTCGATTGCAGAACCACCTGTTGCAAGCATTGGATCGACGACGAAAATGTCACGTTCTGTTATATCGGATGGGAGCTTAACATAATATTCAACTGGTTTTAATGTTTCTGGATCACGGTATAATCCTATATGGCCTACTTTGGCTGCTGGAATTAATTTCACAATTCCGTCAACCATTCCAATACCTGCACGAAGAATTGGTACGATACCTAATTTTTTACCGGATAAAACTTTTGATTTCATTCTAGAAACTGGGGTTTCGATTTCCACTTCGTCTAACGGCAAGTCTCTTGTTGCTTCAAATGCCATTAATGTTGCAATTTCATCAACTAATTCGCGAAATTCCTTTGTGCCTGTTTCTTTTTTACGAATATGTGTAAGTTTGTGCTGAATTAATGGATGATCAAATACGTATACTTTTCCCATGTGTATCGCCTCTTTCATCTTATTAATCGGTTACTAGATTGTTCAACTGTATACATTTTTAGTTTGGCAGTGTTGTATTTGTGTATTGAGGATAAATGGATACTTAACCATTATCATAGAATAAAAATTTTCACTTCGATTTATTTTACAAAAAATCATATATTTCGGCAATAGTCTACACGTATTATAACAAAACTTTCAAATCCCCTGACATTTATTTTTATTATGGGAACTCGGCTTGGGATTAGTACATAGGTTTTTATCGTTATACTTTCTTTGTTCTTTTGTCTATTCATACAATCCTTATCTTTTCCAATTGTAAAAGGAAATATTGTCTATATCGAAGTTGAAATTTATTGAAGCGAAAAATTTTGACGAATGAAAAAAGCCCACATAGGGTGCCCTTAAAAGTTTATTTTGATTAACCTTTAAAGAGCATAACCATAGTGAGCCTTTATAAAGAGAAAGGATAAATCTTATGCATATAATGGATATTTATCTGTTAAAGCTTTAACACGAGCACGGGCTTGCTCTAATGCTGCTTCATCTTCATGATTCTTAAGCGTATAAGCAATAATTTTACCAACCTCAATCATGTCTTCTTTAGTAAAGCCACGTGTTGTCGTCGCTGCCGTACCAATACGAATACCGCTCGTGACAAAAGGCGTTTCTGGATCAAATGGGATCGTATTTTTGTTTACCGTAATGTGAACTTCATCTAATACTTTTTCCGCCACTTTTCCAGTTATACCGAGCGGACGTAAGTCAACTAACAATAAATGGTTATCTGTTCCGCCACTGACAAGATCCAAACCTTCTTCTACAAGTGATTCACCAAGAGCTTTCGCGTTGTCAACAACGTTTTGGATGTATGATTTAAATTCTGGTTGCATTGCTTCACCAAGGGCGACAGCTTTTGCAGCAATCACATGCATTAATGGACCACCTTGAATACCAGGGAAGATGGCTTTATCGATTTTTTTCGCATATTTTTCTTTGCATAAAATCATGCCACCCCGTGGACCGCGTAATGTTTTATGTGTTGTAGTCGTAACAAAGTCTGCATATGGAACAGGATTTGGGTGAAGGCCAACAGCGACAAGTCCGGCAATATGGGCCATATCCACCATAAGGTAAGCACCAACTTCGTCTGCTATTTCACGGAATTTTTTGAAATCAATAATCCGTGGATAAGCACTGGCTCCTGCTACAATTAATTTTGGTTTATGTGTACGCGCTTTTTCTAATACATCGTCATAATTAATCGTTTGAGTTTTTTCGTCTACACCATAATCAACAAAATTGTATTGCACACCACTAAAGTTCACTGGACTACCATGGGTTAAATGACCACCATGGGATAAGTTCATACCGAGAACGGTATCACCAGGCTCTAATACAGAAAAGTAAACTGCCATATTCGCTTGTGCACCGGAATGTGGTTGAACGTTCGCATGTTCGGCACCAAAAATCTGTTTTGCCCGGTCACGAGCAATATCTTCTGCAACATCAACAAATTCACATCCGCCATAGTAACGTCTTCCAGGATAACCTTCCGCATATTTATTCGTTAAAACGGACCCTTGTGCTTCCATAACAGCTTTTGTGACAAAGTTTTCAGAAGCGATTAATTCAATATTTGTTTGTTGTCTTTTTCGTTCGTCCTGTATAGCTTTGTATAGTGTAGGATCTTGTTTCGCAATATAACTCATCAGTCAGCCTTCCCCTTTCATCTTTCAACGATTAATTTATATTCATCTTCATTGTAACATGATTTCGATTGTTCGGAAACGATAAATTATTTTTTCTTGTATCTTTTATTAATGTTCGTATTTTATTGAATATCATCTATTAATTACAATATTTTTTTAAAAAAAATTATGAAACACATATTTTTAACGGCAGGAGGTATTGTCCTCTGTTACTTGATATACTGCCCGCTCGCCCCCTATTAATTTTGGACGTGTTTTGGCTAAAGTGACATGAGCTTCACCAATACGGTCTAAAGATACCCGGACGGGTACAGCAACATGTTTTAAATGCATACCAATAAAGGTGTCACCAATATCCACCCCATAGTCAGCTTTTACAAATTCAACGACTACCGGATCAGACATATTCCGATAGGCGTAAGTTGCCATTGAACCACCTGCACTTGGTGCTGGCACAACAGTTACTTCTTCTAAATTTAATCGCTCTTGAACATGGCGTTCCATGACTAGCGCGCGATTTAAATGTTCACAACATTGGAATACCGGTTGAATGCCTGTTTCTGTGCAGAATTTTTCAACGGCATTAAAAATTATTTGAGCAACCTCTGTCGATCCTGCAGTACCAATCTTTTTACCAATAATTTCTGATGTTGAACAGCCGATAACAATTAGTTGATTTTGTTTTGGTTCAATTTGCTTTCTAAACGCTTGAAATATTGATTCTGTTTCCTGGCGCCATTTTTGTAAATCTTGGTTCACTTGCCACCCTCCACTTTTTTGCATACGATTGTGATAAAAAAGGCCGACCGTTTCACAATAACCCATCATCTAGTTGTAAAATTCATCCCTAGATCAATCGTATTGTGTTGGTCAGACCCATATGTTGTTAAATTCGTTTAGGTAAATCTACCCTTACTCGTTTTTTGCTTCATAATCTGTAATTTTACCGACTCTTCGTTCATGACGTCCTCCGGTAAATTCCGTCGTTAGCCACGTTTGTGCAATTTCTCTTGCAAGGCCCGGCCCGATAACACGCTCACCCATCGCTAAAATATTTGTATCATTATGTTCCCTTGTTGCCTTTGCACTAAATACATCATGGCAGAGAGCACAACGGATGCCTTTTACTTTATTGGCTGCGATACTCATACCAATGCCAGTCCCACAAATTAAAATACCACGGTCAAATTCACCATTTGCCACTTTTTCTGCAACAGGTAATGCATAATCTGGATAGTCAACCGAACAATCGCCTTCACAACCAAAATCTTCAAATTCAATATTAAGTTCTTCTAACAGTGACACTATTTCATTTTTTAAATTAACTCCACCATGATCGCAAGCTATAGCTACTTTCATGTTGTCCACCTCTATATTTTTTAATATGTACCTACTAATAGATATGAAGGTTGGAAATCCTCTTATATTATGTACATAAAACAATAATTTAAGCCGATAATTCCCTAACCTAGATTCATCGTTTAATAGAATGAATTACATATATTTTAGCATACATATGATAACGAAACTATCATACTGATGGATTAGTTAACCTTAAACTTTGTAATCGTTTGTTTTAAATTATCGGCAAGTTCCTTTAGTTCATTAACATGCTGTTCTACCGTTTCAATACCCACTGTCTGTTCTTGTGCTGCAGCCGCAACTTCTTGTGCCCCAGCTGAAGTTTCTTCAGAAATGGCAGAAACTTCTTGTGATTGAGTAGATGTATTATGAATGGACTCCATTTGTTTATCTACTAATAATGATATCTCTTTTACAGCATCTGCAACTTGATAAATCGTTTGTGTCATTTGTTCCATCATTTCACGTGTCGTTGCACCTTTTTTCACTTCTTGATTAACCGATTCAACTTGATGATTGATTAAATTTGAAACTTGTTTCACTTCATTTTGCATGTTTCGAATCAATTCTGCTATACCACTAACAGCTTTAGCACTTTCATCAGCCAGTTTTCGAACTTCTTCTGCAACTACAGCAAAACCTTTCCCATGTTCACCAGCTCGAGCTGCTTCAATGGAAGCATTCAAAGCGAGTAAGTTCGTTTGCTCAGCAATATCCCCAACAAGTTGAATGATTTGCTCAATTTGGTTTGCATTGTCCGTTAAATGATTCACAGACTTGATCGTTTCCCGATTTGAATTCGAAACGTTTTCAATCCCGTTGACAAGGGAAGAAATCACTTTTTGACTGTCCTGTAAGACATCAAGCATTTCCTTCGACTTTTCTTCAGAATCTTTTGCTTTTATTTGTACTTGATTTGCCATTTCGGTAACATCCTCAATCGATTCCGCGATGGATTGAATGGATTCTGCTGAGTTTTCAGCTCCTTGGGAAATTTCCGTAATGGTGATCCCAATATTTTCAGCTTGTTCTGACGCCTTTGTTGCTTCAGCTGAAATGATATTCACCTTTTCATTAGTCGCTGTAAAGTTCTTATTAATGAGTTGTACCATTTGGCGAAGATTATCCAACATATAGTTAAAGGCTAAGCCAACGGCACGTATTTCATCATCGGATTTAGATACCTTTACATCGACCGTCAAATTACCTTCAGCTGCTTGAATTGCTGCTTTTTCTAAGTCTTGTAAAGGCTTAACAATTATAGTTGCAGCAAAAAATGCTAAAATTCCCATCCACATAGCGCCTGCTGCTAACACTAAAATGACATACAAAGTTTGGTTTTCAAAAAAGTTCTCAAAAAAAACGGGATAAAGTACATATATGAAAAAACCACTAGTAGAATAAGTTATGATTCCGAGAATTAACGTAAACCAAACTAACTTTTTACGAATCCCAAACTTATACTTTTTCTTCGTCACATCACTTCTCCCCTTTTGTAAATGCTATCAACTATGTCATTAGATAAAAAACAAGATTAGATTCAATTTATTCACATTCAGATC
>k87-457340_pt1 | contig 25057 bp, 27 predicted proteins | sample MGYA00084031_6733416 | MGnify analysis MGYA00084031
AATTCGCGTTTTGGCAAAAATATGACCATTAGAAAAACCTTGTTCCATGACGGAGCAAGGTTTTTTGTTTTGCGTGCGTGGCGTTATTTATCCATAGTCTTTTCCGGTTCTTCCCCGGTACGAATGTGTATGGCCGTCGTCAAATGTCGTTACGCCAGAAAAATCGTGGTAATGTCCTCCACCGGGAAGTGGGATCGGAGGGCCGGTCCATCCGCGGAAGCGGTGAACATGCCCGTCATCATAGGAGGTGACGCCTTCATAGTAATGCAAATGTCCTCTCCCTGTTCCTTGATAGGGAGGGGAGGTTCGGCCTCGGACTTCATGGCGATGACGGTCGTCTACACTTGTCAGTGTGGAATAAGAGTGGATATGACCCGGGATATCGCCAAAGCGGATAAAGTCGATGGCATGGCTGTGAGAGGACTGCTTGTTTTTTCTGCTCAAATGGAAGCTCCCTGCCTCTCTGATGGGTTTTATACATCAGATGCTGAGAGCGCTGTTTCGGAACCGGGGATTCACCCAGAGGACCCAAAATCTTCTACAAAAAATCCGAAAAAACACGGTCAAGAATTGACAGACTTTACATACACATTGATATATACTGGCCTTGGTCGGAAGGGATAGCGGCCAGAGATAGGTACGACCCTCCGGGGAGGCCGGGAGCGGCCTGGTCTTTTCGGGATCGGGGGTGATAGCGGAGTGATCGTCTATCTCGATATCATTCTACTCCTCAACTTTGCCATTGATACCTTGCTGCTTTGGTTTACGGCATATTTTCGCAAAGAGCGGGTGCGGTGGTGGCGGATTTCTCTGGCATCTTTGTTTGGGTCAACCTATCTGGCCTTCTTCTTTTTCCCAGCTTTTGCACCGATGTATCAGTGGGCTGTAAAATTGCTGTTTTCCGTCATCATGCTCTGGATTGCCTTTGGCCGAAGGAGGCTGCTCGGTTTTTTGCATAATTTGGTCATCTTTTACTTTGTGGCCTTTGTCTTCGGCGGGGGAGTGTTTGGACTCCAGTATTTTCTTTCGACGCAAAGCGAGGTCGTAAATGGACTGGTCACTGTCCACAACGACGGTTTCGGCGTCGGCTTCACGCCTACTCTCGGCATCCTCTTGGCCGGCTTCGTGCTCGTTTTCTTCCTAAGCAGGCAAAGCTATGGGGCTATTTCGCAGCCGCGACGGATCGAAGCCTTTCTCGCAGAGGTAAGGGTGAAGCTCGCCGGTGAAACCGTCTTGTGCAGAGGTTTGGTCGACACGGGAAACCAGCTGCATGAGCCGATTACCCGTACGCCTGTCATGATTTTGGAGAGCAGTCTGCTAGCCCACATCCTGCCGGAAGCTCTCGCCACGCTTATCGAAAAAAGCGAAGGAGCGGTCAATCAGATGGACGGTGTGTGGGAGGAGCTGCCGCCTGCGTGGCAGTCTCGTCTTCGGCTTGTTCCGTATCGCAGCGTTTCCAGCGGGATGAGCTTTCTGATCGCGCTCAAACCGGACGAAGTGCTGATCGTGCAGGACGGCAAGCGCTATGTGAGCGAGAAAGTACTGGTTGGTCTCAACCCGATTCCATTGGCAGCAGACGGGCAATACCAGGCCATCGTACACCCTGCGATGATAGAGACCCCTTTCCAAGAAGAATACGCAGTACGCGAACAGGAGGGCTAACGAAAATGTATGTAAAACTTCGCCTACAATTACAACTACTCTGGTACCGTTTCCTGCTGTGGACTGGTGCACGAGCCGAGGAAATTTACTACATCGGCGGAAGCGAGGCCCTTCCTCCGCCACTGACCAGAGAAGAAGAAGAGATCTTGCTTGGCAGATTGCCTTCCGGCGATCCCGCTGTACGGAGCATGCTGATTGAGAGAAACCTGAGGCTGGTCGTTTACATTGCCCGCAAATTTGAAAATACCGGGATCAACATCGAGGATCTGGTCAGCATTGGCACCATTGGGTTGATCAAGGCGGTGAACACCTTTGATCCCGAGAAAAACATCAAACTGGCTACCTATGCCTCGCGCTGTATTGAAAACGAGATTTTGATGTACCTGCGCCGAAACAACAAGATCAGGTCGGAGGTTTCTTTTGACGAACCGCTGAATATTGACTGGGATGGCAATGAGCTGCTGTTGTCGGACGTCCTCGGCACCGAAAACGACACCATTTACAAAAACATCGAGGACCAGGTAGACCGCAAGCTGTTGAAAAAAGCACTCGATAAGCTGACAGAGCGGGAGCGCGTCATCATGGAGCTGCGCTTCGGCCTCACGGGAGGCGAGGAGAAGACGCAGAAGGATGTTGCCGACCTGCTTGGCATTTCCCAGTCCTATATTTCCCGTCTGGAAAAGCGAATTATAAAACGGTTGCGAAAAGAATTCAACAAAATGGTCTAACGCATATTTTCCCAATCGAGGGAGATACTGTTCCTAAACCGTGCCAGAAAGTGGTCCCGCCACTCTCTCGTCCGGGTACGCGTCAGAACGCGGCCTTTCAAGACAACCGGGTTAGGAACTTTTTTCTTGCTTCGAGGAGGGAAAGACGTGACGCGCAATAAAGTAGAGATATGCGGGGTAGACACCTCTAAGCTTCCCGTGCTGACCAACAAGGAAATGCGGGAGCTGTTCGAACGCTTGCAGGGCGGGGAACTGCCAGCGCGGGAAAAGCTGGTCAACGGCAACCTGCGATTGGTGCTGAGTGTCATTCAGCGTTTCAACAATCGAGGAGAGTACGTTGACGATCTGTTTCAGGTAGGGTGCATTGGACTGATGAAGGCCATTGACAACTTCGATCTCGGGCAAAACGTTAAATTTTCGACCTATGCCGTGCCCATGATCATCGGGGAAATCCGCCGCTACCTGAGGGACAACAACCCGATTCGCGTTTCACGGTCTTTGCGGGATATCGCCTACAAAGCGCTGCAAGTGCGGGACAATCTGACCAACAAGCATTCGCGTGAGCCCACCATTATGGAAATTTCCCAGGAGCTCAATGTTCCCAAGGAAGACGTCGTATTCGCGCTGGATGCCATCCAGGACCCGGTTTCTCTGTTTGAACCGATCTATCAGGACGGCGGCGATCCGATCTACGTGATGGATCAGATTAGCGACGAGAAGAACAAGGACGTCATCTGGGTTGAGGAAATCGCGCTTCGTGAAGGAATGCAGCGTTTAGGCGAGAGGGAAAAAATGATTCTCTCGATGAGATTTTATGAAGGGAAGACGCAGATGGAGGTAGCCGAGGAAATCGGCATCTCGCAGGCGCAGGTCTCCCGTCTGGAAAAAGCGGCGATCGCCCATATGCAAAAACACGTGCAATCGTAACATTATCAGTTTGTCCAAGCCCTGCGGAACGGCACTGCAGGGCTTATTCTTTTGCGCCGGATTTCGGACATAATCGCCCGCCTGCTCATATAATGAAAGGGAAGGGGAGAAAAGTAGGTGAGGAGCAGATGGTCAAGATTTCAGATTTCCAGACCAAAGAAGTAGTCAACATCTTGGACGGCAAGCGGCTTGGACAGATATCCGACCTGGAAATAGACCTTCGCCACGGGAGGGTAGAGGCCATCGTCGTCCCCGGACCGGGTAAGTTTCTCGGATTTTTTTCATCGGGCAATGATTATGTCATCCCTTGGCGCAACATTGTGAAAATCGGGAAAGACGTTGTTCTTGTGAGAGTAGAAGAGACGCTTCGCGTAGACGTGAAGGGCAGCACCGAGGATGAGTACCGCTCGTAGAAAGGCATAAGAGAGCCTTTCTTTTCTTTTGGGCTATGGTATCATTAGCCATAGAAAAGAGAGTCCAGCATGCGAATGGACAACCCGGTTTTTCTACGGTTCTATCACGAAGGAAGAGGTGGCGGCATGAACGAACCATTTGTTGGACATACAGGGAAAGCAGGGCTTCGGCTGGAGGAGTGGGAAAAAGCGTTTCCCGGTCTTGTCGCAGGCTTTACCACACGTTCCGGCGGGGTAAGCGAGCAGCCTTACGGATCGTTTAACATGGGGCTGCATGTCGGCGATAGCTCCTCCCACGTGGTAACCAACCGCAAGCGGCTTGCCGAGGAGCTGGGCATGCCCTTCGATGCGTGGACCTGCGCAGACCAGGTGCATGGCAACCGGGTATGCGAGGTAGTGGCAGGAGGGGCAGGCAGAGAAAGTCTGGAAGACGTCATTGCAGCCACGGATGGGCTATTTACAAATAAACAGGGAGTCCTGCTTGTGTCTTTTTACGCAGATTGCGTGCCGCTTTTCTTTCTGGACCCGGAGACGGGGGCGATCGGGCTGGCTCACGCCGGATGGAAAGGAACTGTTTCGCGTATTGCCGAGGAAATGGTGCGTGCTTTTGAGCGCAACTACGCAGCAAAAGCGGCAAACATGAAAGTGGCGATCGGCCCGGCAATATGCGGGAACTGTTATGAGGTCGATGAGCGGATTATCGGGCAGGTACGGGCAGCCGCAAAAAATTGGTCGCCAGCAGTGTCCCCGCGTGAAAATGGGCGCTACCTGCTGGATTTGCCCAGACTCAATCAGGAAATTGTAACGGAATGCGGAATATTGCCCGATAACATAATACGGACCCAATGGTGTACAAGCTGCCGTACAGACCTGTTCTTCTCCCATCGGAGAGAAGCGGGACCTGCAGGGAAGACGGGAAGGATGGCCTCCTTTATCGGATGGCGGGATCGTTGAAATAGATCTTTGTTTGGAAAGGGAGTCGGAAGAAGTTATGACGCGGGAACAGGAATTGCTGAAAGAAAGATTGGACCGAATCGAAGAGAGAATAGCGGCTGCCTGCAGCCGTTCGGGGCGCGACCGCAGCGAGGTAAAGATCGTCGCGGTTACGAAATATGTAGGTGCCGACACCATTGGCGATTTGCTCAAGGTCGGCGTCGAGCACATCGGCGAAAACAGGGTCCAGGATGCCCTGCCCAAATACGAGCAATGGGGAGAGCAGGGAGTTTGGCATTTTATCGGCCACCTGCAGACAAACAAGGCCAAAGAGGTCGTCGGCCGCTTTTCCTATATTCACTCTCTGGACCGCTTGTCCCTGGCCCGGGAAATAGAGAAACGGGGAGAAGCGTTGAATCTTGTCGTTCCCTGCTTTTTGCAAGTCAATATTTCCGGGGAAGAGACAAAATTTGGCCTTAGTCCCAATGACGTATTGGCTTTTTTGCGCGAAACCAGTAATATGAAACATATAAGGATCGCGGGATTGATGACCATGGCGCCTCATGTCGATGATCCGGAAGAGGTGCGGCCTGTATTTCGTGGTCTGCGAGAATGGAAAGAGCGGATCAATGAATGGAAGTTTCCGCATGCGGAAATTACAGAGCTGTCGATGGGCATGTCCAACGACTTTGAAGTAGCGATTGAAGAAGGAGCTACATATATTCGGCTAGGCTCGGTTTTGGTCAAGCCGGACTAATCGACCATTCACGAGAGGAGGATTGCTATGAGCGTTATGAATAAAATCAAAGGGTTTCTGGGATTGGAAGACGAGGAATACTTCGAAGAGACGGTAGTAGAGGAACGCGAAGAGCAAGAGCCTATTGCCAGACGACAGCCTGCAGCGCGTGCGAACAATGTCGTTCCTTTTCAGACACGGGAGAAGGAGGGAATCCGTTTGATCCTCTGCGAACCCCGTCAATACAGTGACGCCCAAGACATCGCTGACAACCTGCGTCACCGCAGACCAGTCGTGGTCAATTTGCAACGGGTGGAAAAGGAACAGGCAAAACGGATTATCGACTTTCTCAGCGGCACTGTCTATGCGCTGAACGGCGATATCCAAAAAGTCGGAGACTACATTTTTGTTTGCACACCCGATCATGTTGACATCCAGGGTACCATTTCCAGCGTGGTGGAAGAATAAAAGTGTTTGATTGAACGGAAGCGAAGTTTGGATGAGTAACATGATGCTTGTTACTTTGAAAAGGATAAAGGGTGAGTGAATGACAGCCATTCTGTTTACGATCATTGATTTTGCCTTTACGGTTTATCAGTTTATGGTGATTGCGTATGTCCTCATGTCGTGGGTGCCTCAGATGAGAGATACGGGAATCGGGCAACTGCTGGAGCGGCTGGTGGAACCGTATTTGGCTCCGTTTCGCCGGTTCATACCGACGCTCGGCTTCATTGACATATCTCCAATCGTAGCGTTGATCGCACTGAATTTTGCCCACAGCGGTTTGAAGACAATCCTCATTAAACTGCTGTATATGTAGGAGCCGGTCACATGAGTGTATACGACCATTTTCGAAAAGAAGAACTTCCCTTTGTGGAACGGGCGCTGGAAATGCTGACGCTGGTAGAGCGGAAGCAGGCCATGCGCCTTACTGATTTTTTGGACCCGCGGCAAGCGGCCATACTGAAAAGCTTGACCTCGCAGGTACAGGACGTCTCGGTTACCGCAAACGGCGGCTATGAAGGGGCAGAGCGGGTTCGTGTAATGCTGCACCCTGATTATCTGACCCCCGAGGCGGAGGAGTTTCGTTTGACCTTGCTGCACATCGCCGCTGATCAGCGGTTTAAACGGCTGGAGCACAGGGATGTGATGGGAGCCTTGCTCAATGCAGGCCTCAAGCGGGAGAAATTCGGGGATATGATCGTGGACGAAAGCGGCTTGTTTGCCGTCGTTGCAGAGGAAGTGGCTGACTTTGTCCGCGTTCAAGTGACTCATATTCACCGTACGCCCGTTTCGTTTGAAAAAGTGGAGTGGGCCTCCTTTCAGGCGCCGTCAGAGCGTTTGACCGAAAAGACCATCACCGTTCCCTCACCGCGAGTGGACGCGGTAATCGGCGAGGTGTACCATCTGTCACGGGCCAAGGCGGTCATCCCGATCCGTGCCGGCCGTTTGAAGGTCAATTGGAAGGTGGTAGACGATCCGTCCTACCAGCTAGAGACGGGAGATATGGTTTCCCTCGCCGGTTTTGGACGCTTCAAGCTGCTCGAAGTGGCCGGAGCTACCCGCAGTGGAAGGTTACGAATGAATGTCGGCTTGGTTACATAGAATCATAGAAGGGCTTAAAAAATTGCAAAATCCGGCAGGAAATGATGTGGAAGCTGTCGAAAATGTCAGTACGATTATCGGAAGAAGTGGGGGGTACATGTGCCTTTAACGCCGTTAGATATACACAATAAAGAATTCAGCACAGGATTCCGCGGTTACAACGTCGACGAAGTAAATGAATTTCTGGATCAGATCATCAAGGACTTTGAGCTTCTGATCAAGGAAAAGAAAGAAATGGAAGAGCGCATCGCCATACTGAATGAGCGTGTGGATCACTATAAAAGCCTGGAAGAAAACTTGAGCAAGTCCATTCTCGTCGCTCAGGAAACGGCCGAAGACGTGAAGTCAAACGCAAGAAAAGAAGCTCAGCTGATCCTGAAAGAAGCGGAGAAAAATGCAGACCGGATCGTCAACGAAGCGTTGGCGAAGTCTCGCAAGATTGCAATCGAGATCGAAGAGTTGAAGAAACGGGCGTCTGTGTACCGGATGCGTTTCCGTACGCTGCTCGAAGCCCAATTGGAGATGCTGGAAAACGGCGCGTGGGACGATATCGAACAAGCAGATTCGTCTTCCGCAGTGCTTGCCGAATAATCCATTGACGCCAGGGCTATGATGGTACTATAATTTATTGAAACTTTTCTTTACAACTATACACTCGCTGACAAACGATGATCGGGACGAGTAAGCGATCGAGCGCAGCTTAGAGAGCCGGTGGACGGTGAAAACCGGACTGCTGCTTGCCGCTGAAAATCACCCGGGAGTTCAATAACCGAAAGACTGCTGGCTGCGTCGTGCGGCGGTCGAGTAAGTGAGCGCGTCATTCTCGTTACGAATGAATCAAGAGGAACAGGGCTTGTGCCGGTATATTTCGGCTGATTTCTGTTCAATCAGGGTGGTACCACGGGAGCTTTCTCTCGTCCCTACAGGGGATGAGGGAAAGCTTTTTTATATTTTTCTGTAGGAGTGAATCAGACAATGGATTATAGCAAAACGCTGGCACTGCCAAAAACAGACTTTCCGATGCGCGGGAATCTTCCGGCCCGCGAGCCTGACATGCAGGCAAAATGGGAAGAGCTGAATATTTATGAAAAAGTGCAGGAGCGGACAAAAGGACGCCCCAGCTTCATTTTGCATGACGGCCCTCCTTACGCGAACGGCGACATCCACATCGGCCATGCCTTGAATAAAGTGTTGAAGGACTTTATCGTCCGCTACAAATCGATGGCGGGCTACTGCGCTCCGTACATTCCGGGCTGGGATACGCACGGCTTGCCAATCGAACAGGCAATCATCAACGCCCAAGGACTGGATCGCCGCAGCATCGAGGTAAATGACTTCCGCAAACGCTGCGAAGAGTACGCCTGGAGCTACATCGACAAGCAGCGCGACCAATTTAAGCGCCTCGGAATTCGCGGTGACTGGGAAAATCCGTATGTGACCCTGCTGCCGGAGTACGAGGCACGTCAAATCAAGATTTTTGGCGAAATGGCGAAAAAAGGCTACATCTACAAAGGGCTGCGCTGTGTGTACTGGTCCCCGTCATCGGAGACTGCGCTTGCCGACGCCGAAATCGAATACAAGGACAAGCGCTCGCCATCCATCTACGTCAGCTTCCAGGTACAGGATGGAAAAGGCAAGCTGGATACGGAAACAGGTGTCGTAATCTGGACGACCACGCCTTGGACGCTGCCAGCCAACCTGGCGATCTCCCTGCATCCGGAACTGGAGTACAACGTAGTCAAAGCCGACGGACGCAAATTCGTACTTGCGGGCGGACTGTTGGAAGCGGCCAGCAAGGAAATTGGCTGGGAAAGCGTAGAGGTGCTGGCAACCTTCAAAGGGCAGGAGCTCGAAGGCGTAGTCACCAAGCATCCGTTCTACGATCGCGAGTCGCCGATCATCCTTGGCGAGCACGTAACGCTCGACGCCGGTACGGGCTGCGTTCACACTGCTCCGGGTCACGGGGAAGACGACTTCGCTGTCGGTCAAAAATACGGCCTTGGCGTACTGTGTCCTGTGGACCACGAAGGAAAAATGACCAAGGAAGCTCCCGGCTTCGAAGGGTTGTTCTACGAAGATATCAACAAGCTGGTCACGGAAAAGCTGAATGAGACAGGCGCGCTCTTGAAGCTGGGCTTCATCACTCACTCGTATCCGCATGACTGGCGTACGAAAAAGCCGGTCATTTACCGTGCGACAGAACAGTGGTTTGCTTCGATTGATGCATTCCGTGAAAACATGCTCGAGGCCATCAAAAACGTGAAGTGGATTCCGCACTGGGGAGAAACCCGTTTGGCGAATATGATCGCCGACCGCGGAGACTGGTGCATTTCCCGCCAGCGCGTATGGGGTGTGCCGATTCCGATCTTCTACTGCAAAGACTGCAACGAGCCGATCATCAATGACCAAACGATTGAGCACATCTCCGAGCTGTTCCGCAAAGAAGGCTCGTCCGTCTGGTTCGCTCGCGAGGCTAATGAGCTGGTGCCAGAAGGCTTGTCCTGCGGCAAATGCGGCTGCACGGAATTCCGCAAAGAAACAGATATCATGGATGTATGGTTTGACTCCGGCTCCAGCCATGAAGCGGTATTGAGAGAGCGTGGACTGGGCTGGCCGGCTGACATGTACCTGGAAGGCTCCGACCAATACAGGGGCTGGTTCAACTCCTCGCTGTCCACTGCCGTTGCCGTATACGGTACAGCACCGTACAAAGCGGTATTGAGCCACGGCTTCACGCTGGATGGAGAAGGGCGCAAAATGTCGAAGTCGCTCGGCAACACGATCGTTCCGCAGGAAGTCATCAACAAGCTTGGCGCGGACATCCTGCGTTTGTGGGTAGCTTCGGTCGATTATCAGGCTGACTCGCGCATCTCTGACGCGATCCTCAACCAGATCGCGGAAGTATACCGCAAAATGCGCAATACGTTCCGCTTCCTGCTGGGGAATCTGGACGGCTTCGATCCGGCGAAAGACCGCGTAGCCTACGAGCAATTGAGCGAGCTGGACCGCTATGTCCTGGCCAAAGCAGCGCAAGTAGTCAAGCGTGCGCGCAAGGCTTACGACGAGTACCAGTTCCACACTGTCTTCCATGCCGTTCACAACTTCTGCGTCATCGATCTGTCTGCTTTCTATCTGGATATTTGCAAAGACCGACTCTATGTGGAGGCGCCGGATAACCTCAAGCGTCGCGCAGCGCAGACTGTCATGTACGATTGTCTGATGAGCCTGGTCAAGCTGGTGGCACCGATCCTGCCGCATACAGCAGATGAGGTATGGAGCTTTATCCCGGGTGTGACAGAAGCAAGTGTTCAACTGACTGACATGCCGGAAGCAAATGAACAGCACTTGGGCTTTGCAGCGGAAGCACTCAGCAAATGGGATGCGTTCCTCGCAGTACGCGATGAGGTACTGAAGGCTATGGAAGAAGCGCGCCGGAACAAAGTATTCGGAAACTCCGTAGACGCCAAGCTGGCGCTTTATCCGCAAACGGAAGAGACGGCAAGCGTACTGTCTTCGATGGAGGATCTGGCCGACCTGTTCATCGTTGCCCACGTTGACCTGCATCCGTACGGAACGCCTGCTCCTGCGGAAGCGGCTGCATTGGAAGGAATCTCTGTCGTGGTAGCTCCTGCTGACGGTGTAAAATGCGAACGCTGCCGCGTCGTGAAGCTGGATGTCGGTGCCGACAGTGCACATCCTTCCATCTGCAAGCGCTGTGCATCCGTTGTCAACGAACACTATGCGCATGTAACGGAGTAAGAGGTCCTTTCATCGGTCAAAAAACAACTGAAAACCGACGAATGAAAAGCAGTTTTTGTCAAAGTCGCCCAAGTCGTCATGACTTCGGGCGACTTTTTGTTATCCCTCCGAATAGTGTTTTTTTCTCCATGACCTTTACCTTGATACGGTTGGCGTATTTGCGGCCGGGGTTAATTTGAACAGCGAATAGACATACTACCCTTCAGAGATAACAAAGGAAGGACGGTGTCATACGTGGACGAGCAGAAGCTGGCGCGCTTCAGGGTAAGACTTCTAGAGCAGAAGAAGGAACTGGAGGATCGGGTGCAGGACCACTATGGAATGCGCGAACCGATGTCTACTTCCCTACAGGAATTTTCCATGTACGATAACCACCCGGCCGATATCGGCAGCGAAATGTTTGAGCGGGAAAAGGATCTTGCCCTGGACAGCTTGGACAGGGAAACACTAAAGGAAATCGATCAGGCGCTGAGCAGAATGGAGGAAGGCACATACGGCATCTGTACGGTATGCGGACAGGACATACCGGAGGAGCGTCTGGAAGCGTTGCCTCAAGCCCAGACGTGCAAGGAACATGCACCTGCTCCGAACCTCAACGAATCGCGTCCAATCGAGGAAGAATTCCTCCAGCCGCCATTTGGGCGGACTTCTCTGGATGAAAAAGAGGGACAAAACGGCTTCGACGGCGAGGATGCCTGGCAAATCGTCGAGGCGTGGGGAACCTCCAGCACGCCGTTTTCCTTCGTGGATAATGACAAAACCGACTACAAGGAAATGTATATAGAAAGCGACGAGCCAGACGGGTTTGTCGAGGCTGTGGAGGAAATCGGATATACGGATATTCACGGCTATCACGGGCCGGACAGCGTCAAATTCATGCGCAGCGGAACGTATGAAGAGTATATGCGCAAAGGCGAAGGAAAAGGGCAGTTCTTGAATTATGAAGATGCCTTGGAAGAAAGAGCGGAGCGGGAAGGGCGAAATGATTTGATGTAAATCAGGAGGACTTTCATGCAGATCGCACGCGTTGAGACGTATCCCTTGCTCTACACGCTTGGGCAGCCGTATGGGGACGCAAATGGGTACAAAAAATACCGGACCTGTTTCCTGATCAGGATCATTACCAACTCCGGCACCGAAGGCTGGGGTGAAGCGGTTGACTGGCTGCCCACACTGGAAAAAGGCTTTTCCGAGAGGATCATTCCTTATTTGCTTGGAAAGCGGGCGACAGACCGGTTGTCAATCGTCTCCACCATCGCAAAATGGCACCAGCGTGCTGCCGTGGCGGTGAGCATGGCTCTGACTGAAATTGTGGCAAAAGAGGCAGGCTTGTCACTGTGCGAACTGTGGGGAGGTGCCTTGCATAGCTCTATTCCGGTTTACGCCTCGTTTCAATCGTACAGCGATAGAGAAGACTGGCCGCTCCATTCAGTCCGCCTCGTCGAAGCCCAGATTCACAACGGTTTTCGCATGGTCAAAGTGAAAGTCGGAGGCAGGTGCTGGCAGGAGGACCGGAGGCATATTGAACGACTGAAGGCCTCCATTCCGGAAAGTGTTCAGGTGGCTCTGGATGCAAACCAAAGCTATGATCTGGCGACTGCCCGCAAGTGGGAGCAAGTTTTTTCTCGCTATGGAAATTGGTTGTGGATGGAAGAGCCGATGCCGATGGAAAGGACCGAGGAGTATGTGAAGCTTCGTGCAGCTCTTTCGGTTCCTTTGGCAGGCGGGGAGAATTTGATTAGATGTAATCAATTTTTACCTCTGTTAAAAAATGGGGCTGTTGACTTGATTCAACCTGACCCCGTTCATTCGGAAGGCATAGACAGCTATCGGGAGAACCTGACGATAGGCCGAAATTTTGGGCATCGGGTTTCCCCCCATGTTTACGACGGCTCCCTGGCCCGTCTTTATGCCATCTGCTCACAGGCTTGCTTGCCGGCCTGGAGCAAAATGGACGGAGACAAAATCGAGCCTGTCGAATGGGACGTCATGGAGAATCCGTTTACGGAATTATTCCCAATAAAGCTTCAGGGAGGACTGGCTGTCGTCCCTGATGGCATCGGTATTGGTGTTGAACCGGATTGGAGAATTATAAACGCATTGCGCTGGGACGGCAGCGCATACGTGTAAATACGGGGAGATTGGACATGGCGCAAAACACAAAAAATCTGGTTGGTTTAACCGGCATCCCGCTGGTCATGGTGCTGGGCAATTCAATGCTCATCCCTGTATTGCCCACAATGAAATCCAAAATGGATCTGACTGCCTTGCAGACGAGCTTGCTGATCACTGCTTTTTCGATCTCTGCGGGAATTGTCATTCCGCTTGCGGGCTATTTGTCAGACCGGTTCGGACGCAAGATCGTCATTATCCTGTCGCTCATCCTCTATGGTGCAGGCGGCTTGGTGGCCGGTCTGGCATCGCTCTGGTGGGACAATCCGTACATGCTTATCATGCTGGGTCGCGTAATGCAGGGGGTTGGAGCGGCAGGAACAGCTCCGATCGCGATGGCGATGGCCGGAGATTTGTTCAAAGGCGCCTCGGAAAGCCGGGCGCTTGGCTTGATGGAGACGTCCAACGGGCTTGGGAAAGTCCTCAGTCCGGTTTTCGGCTCGCTCCTGGCGATGATTGCGTGGTATATGGTGTTCTTGGCTTTTCCCATTATTTGCGGAGTGGTTTTGCTGCTGTTTCTGTTTTTTACCAAGGAGAAAAAACAGGAAAAACAGCCGATGCCGGTTCGCCAATATCTTCAGTCGATTGGGCAAGTCTTTCGGCAGCATGGGCGCTGGTTGATTCCGGCCTTTTTTATCGGGAGCATCTGTCTGTTTACGCTTTTCGGGGTCTTGTTCTATCTGTCCGACCTCCTGGAAGAAAAGTATAAAATCGACGGGCTCTTGAAAGGCGCATTTTTGGCGGTTCCCCTTTTGGTGATGAGCATCACAGCGTACATCACCGGATTGATTATCAAGAAAAAACTAGGGCTCATGCGCCTCTTTGTCATCATCGGGATGTTCCTGCTTGCCACTTCCTACGTTATCGCCAATTTTGTAAAAGGTGCTTATGTATTGACGGGCGTTCTTATCATTGGAAGTGTCGGTACGGGATTAATCCTGCCCTGCCTGAACAGTATGATCATCGGGGCTGTAAAGAAGTCAGAGCGGGGGATGATTACCTCATTGTACAGCGGTGTCCGTTTTATCGGTGTAGCCGTCGGACCGCCTGTGTTTACCTGGCTTTTGGATAGGTCAAGAAGCGTGATGTTCCTCTCGATTGCGGGGCTGGCTGCACTATTTGGGGTGGTGGCGATCTTCTTCTTGAAACCGAAGCAAGCAGGGGATGCTGCCTCGGAGCAGCCGTCGGAAGAAGAGGAGGAAAGCGCCAAAGAGACAAAGGCGATGGAGCAGGTAGCGGAGATTCTTGGCATCCATCGGGAGAGCGAAGAGGACAAACGACGCGTGGAAGCGATAAAAAGGTTTGGATTCGATCCAAACGATTTAATGGACGCCTTGTTAAAGAACAAAGGGACCAAAAACAAGGAAAAAAGCTGACAGGCATCCGCCTTTTTAAAGGAGATGCCTGTCTCTTCATGTTTTCACATTCGCGGAAAAGGGATGGCGCCTTGCTTGCTCAAGCGTCAACGGATAGACGTCATCATACAAATATCGGCTAAACGGTTTTTGCCCTTTTACCGCTACGGGTATTTCCTCAAACCAAACGGCTTCTTCCACATCGGTTCCGGTTGGGAGATCCGCAAGATGCAGCACCCGGGCTATGTAGATATCCTTTACGATTTCACCGCCAACCGTGTACTGACCGATCCTCTCGATTGCTTCCAGGACAGCACCCGTCTCTTCAAAGGTCTCCCGGACGGCGGCGGCCAGGCTTGTTTCACCGGGCTCGACTTTTCCCCCGGGAAGTTCAATCCCTCGCGTCCGATGACGGGTAAACACCAGCTTTCCTTGCCAAAAGGGGAAGACGAGGACGTGCTTGGCGGTACGCTGGCGAAAGACGGCAGGATCAAAGGTAAGGGTAACCGAGAAGCCGAAGTCATCTACGAATTCATGCATGCTTCACTGCTCCTTCAGTTGGAGTGAAATGTGCTTTACTGCCTTCATCGCCTGACCTGCCGCCAAAGACAGGCTGCCATAATCCGCACCGTTGGTGACATCACCGATCGCGTAAATCCATTCTGTCCCTTTGACCAGCTGATAATTGTCTGCCGGCAGATAGCGGGAATTTTCTTCTCCCAAAAGGCTGTCTAACCCGTCAACATTGCCGTGAACCCCAATTCTGGGCAAAATGCGATCGACGCTTATTGTTGAAGGCGTATCCGGACGAAAGGAGCGAAGGGACAAAACAGCTTTTCCATCCCGCTCCGAGCAAGCGGCGACCTCCGTTTCCCACAGAATCGTCAGCGAAGGAAGCGTGGAAAGTCGTTCTCTCCACTGGGAGCGGGCCCGCATGTGGGCGCTTCTCACCAAGAGGTGAACCGTCCGTGCATAGCGGCTCAGATTGTAGGCGCTCTCCGCTGCACGATCGCCTCCGCCGATGACGGCGATGTCCATTCCGGTGACTGCTTCCGCCTCGGCGGTAGTGGAAAACCAGGGGGCCAGTACCTTGGAACAATCCGCGAGGGCAGGAATCTGATTAGGGCTTACGCCTGTCGCAACGATCAGATAGTCTGTCTGATAGGCCGTCCGCGTGGTTGTTACCTTTCGCTTGGTGGGATCGACCGAGGTCAGCGCTTCACCAAACCGGACTTGCAGGCTTCGAAGCACTTTATGACTTTGCAGCTCTTCAAGAAGGTTCGTTCCGTCCGCGTAAATATGCGGAGGAAAATCCCAGATTTCATTGTGGATTTGCGCCAGCTGGCCGCCCAACCGATCCGTTTTCTCGATCAGAATGCAGGACAACCCGAGCCGTTCGCACCAAATGGCGGCCGACATTCCCGCTATGCCGCCGCCAGCGATAAGTACCTGAACATGTTCCACACGAGTCCCCCTTTCCAAAAAGAGACTGCCAAACGCTCTCTATATATATGCTTTCTATGATGATCCAGACAGTTTTAGACTACCCCTTTCGACGGGCGAGTGCAAGAGTGTTCTGCCAGGCCGGGATCAAGATGTACAACCCGTAGGCAAAGACCACCCAGACCGAGAAGGAAAGCACCTGCTCATCACTCATGTGCGGGAAGAAGAGAGTGTGATTCGAAAGGGAGATGCTGTCCAGCATTAGTCCTACGGCTGTGCCAAGCATCCCGAAGCGGACGAGGCCGTACTTTGATGGATCAATCAGGTGGTAGGAAAGGCCCACCAAGTAAAGAGCGATGGCCGTGACAGCTTCCAGTCCGAGAAAGACGGGGAAAAACAGGTCGTGTGTCACACTGACAAGTACGTGATGGCCAAAGTAACGGAAAAATAACGTGACCAGCAGCCAGACTATTGCGCCGGAGACAACCGGAGTGACCCATTCGCGTGTTGACAGTTTCATCGTGATTCGGCTCCTTTCCTTCCAACAAGAAATGAAATGACATGGGCGAGGTCGGCATACGCCTGATCGGCATCAAAGGTGGGCGACAGCAGCGCCTGCAAGGCGAGTCCGTCAATCCACGCATTGAACAGAGGGGCCCAGCGTTCGGCTGGAATATCAACAGGTGTACGCTCCCCCGCGAATTTTTTGACAATCTCGCCAAGCGCTTGATTTTCCTGGTCCTGCAGCAGGGCCAGCTCGCTGCGCAATGAGTCCTGATAGATACCCGCAGCGATCAAGGAGAAATAGACGCGATGATACGGAGAATCATGGGTACAGCGGCTCCGGGCGGAAGCGAGCGCCTTTTCCAAAATGGCTTCGCCTTGGCCGGCATCTGCCAGAAGGTCATGCCAGGAATCCTGACACATTTCTTTAATCAACTCGAGAAGCAGTTGTTCTTTGTTGCGAAAATGGTAGTACACCGTTCCTTGGGTAACGCCTGCTCCCTCGGCCACAGCTTTCAAGGTAAGGGCCTGCATCCCGTGGCTTGCGATTACCTGACGGGCAGATTGGAGCAATTCCTGACGAGAGATGACGTTCGGTTTGGCCATACACTCACCCTCTTGACATTGATTAGTTAGTTGAATGACTAACTCTATTGTGATTTTCATAATAGGAGAAAAAAATGGCATCGTCAAGCAGCCTTCACCAAAGTTTTACAAAAATAGACCCGGGTATGGTAGAATGAGACATAATTTTACAAGAACAAAAATTTCTCTGTCTTTTCGAGGGAGTGACTGGATGTTGGGGAATACACAAAAGAACGGAGTGCCGACGGCAAAGCAGAGGCGGACCAAGCGGAGCAAAAAGGGTCTCAAGCTGTGGCTCATGTTGACCGGCAGCATGCTTCTGCTAGCAGCCATCATCGGCGGGGGATATGTCCTCTCCAAGCTGGATGACACGCTGACGGAGGTAACCGAGAACCCGTACAAATTGCCGGATCAGCCCGTAGTCGAACAGCATTACGAAGAAAACAAATCGCTTTCGATCCTGATCATCGGGACGGATACACGCCAGAACATCGGCATGCTGAATACGGATGTTCTCATGCTGGCTGTCGCTGATCCGGATGACAAGAAGGTGAGCATGGTCTCCATTCCGCGGGATACGCGGGTAAAGGTGCCCGGCTACCCGGAATACCACAAGATCAACGGAGTATTCGCCATTGGAGAAGGGCTGAGGCAGCAGGCGGAGAAAAAGGGAGAGCCTGTGACCGAAAACGGTGTGACCATCCTGAAAAAAACGATGGAGAGCATGTTTGGCATCCCGGTCGACCACTATATCCTGCTTGATTTTGAAGGCTTCAAGGCCGTTATCGACAAATTGGGAGGAGTCGAGGTAACTGTCGACCGCGAGCTGGTCTACGAATTGCCGCGCGGGGGTGTTTACCGGACGCTGAGAGCTGGCAAACAGGTGCTGAATGGCGAGCAGGCTCTCGGCTATGTCCGCCATCGTATAGACAGAAGGGGTAGCAAATACGATTCAAGCGATTTCGACCGGAACAGGAGGCAGCAAGAGGTGATCAAAGCCGTTACCGACAAGATGACCTCTGCTGATGGACTGACGAAGGCCCTGGCTGTTTTGGAAACAGCCGGCAAGCATGTGAAAACCGATTTGTCGAAGGATCAAATCAAAGGCTTGGCCATGGATTTCAGCAATTTCTCCTCGAAAGACATCGTTTCGCTTGACAACGGGGCGCTGTGGGATTCCCGCCTGCTGTATACGCTGTGGCCGCGGGAAAACATGAATGAGATCCGCCGCATTCTGCAAAGCGAGCGGGGCGCTCAATCCGAAATCGCGATGAACGACGCTGCGATCGCGGAGGTAGCCCGTGCGGAGCCCCGCAAGCCTTCCGGGGGAACAAAACCGTCCACCGGCAGCGGAAGTCATGCAACTCCGGCTAAGCCGCCGTCCGCAAAGCCGGACTCTGGCTCAACCAAGCAGCAAACGAGTCCGCAGCCTCCGAAGCCCCCAGGTGATATGCAGCCGGATGTCAATACTGCACCGGGAGAAGGGCAAGGTGGTGCGGTTCCTGTTCCGGGAGGTGAAGGTCAGCCTGCGCCGGCAGACATGCCGCCTCCCGACATTGTCAATCCGCAGCAGTGGGTGCCGAGTCCGCCTTCAGCGGGAGCCGACAACGGTCAGACCGGATAGACCGAGGCTGCATTCGAGAAGCGAATAACGAGCATATGGGAAACGGGGGCAGGAGACTGCTCCCTTTTTGTGCTTTCCATCCGCTCGCAAGGAGGGAAGCGGATAGTGTAAAATGAACGGGAACAAGCTTTTCAACAAAACCTGTACAAATAGCATAGGGAGAACGAGGAAATGAAGGTTGTCATAGCAGAAAAGCCGGACCAAGCCATGAAACTGGCCGGCCCCTTTACACATAGAAAAAAGCAGGGATTTCTTGAGATCGCCCCCAATCGCCTGTTTCCCCAGGGGGCGCTCGTCACATGGGCGATCGGCCACATCTGTGAGCTCGTTCCCCCGGAAGCGTACAATCCAGCCTGGAAAAGATGGACACTGCAAAGCCTGCCGCTGATTCCGGAGACGTTTCGCCATCAGGTGACACGGTCCAAAGCCAAGCAGTTTGCCATCATCAAGCAGCTCCTCAGACGGTCTGATGTTCGTGAAATTATCCACGCCGGTGATGCGGGGAGAGAAGGCGAGCTGATCGTCAGGACCATCATCGAACAGTGCGGCGTGAAAAAACCGATGAAGCGCTTGTGGATTTCCTCTCTGACCGAGAAGGCCGTTGTCGCGGGCTTCGAGTCGCTTTTGGACGAAACGGAGACGCAAAACCTGTATCAGGAAGCCTACAGCCGCTCCTGTGCCGACTGGCTGATCGGCATGAACGCCTCCCGTGTCTACACGATTCTGCTGAAGAACAAGGGGATCAACGATGTATTTTCAGCGGGGAGGGTTCAGACCCCGACACTTGCGCTGGTCGTCAAGCGCGAAAAGGAAATCGCGAACTTCAAGCCCGAACCGTTTTGGGAGGTGCTGGCCACTTTTCAGATCGATGGCAAGAAGTACGAGGGCGTCTGGCAAAAGGACGGGCAGTCCCGCATCGACCAGGCGGAGATGGCAGAGCGGATCGCCGCCTTTTGCCGCGGGAAGTCAGCCTCTGTAAAAGAGGTGAAGCAGGAACGGAAGGAGTATTTGCCGCCCTATCTGTTTAATCTCTCGGCATTGCAGGCAACCGCCAACAAGCTCTACAAGTTCTCGCCGCAAAAGACGCTTGAAGTGGCACAGAAGCTCTACCTGAAAGGATATCTTTCCTACCCGCGCTCCGATTCCAGCTTCGTCACCACGGAGGAGGCGCGGACCTTTCCCGATATTCTCGCCAAGCTGGCAAAGCAGCCGGCGTTCAGCGGCTATTTTCCGACGCCCAAGACATCGCTTGCAGGGAACAGCCGCTACGTCAATCAGAAGAAAGTGACGGACCACTATGCGATCATCCCGACGGAGCAGGTGCCGAACGTCGCGAAGCTGCCTGATGAAGAGCGCAAAATTTACGACCTGGTGGCGCGCAGGCTGATCGCCGCCCACTGCGAGAGCGCATTATTTGACTATACGACCGTGCTGACGCTGGTGGAGGGACGGGCAGAGTTCGTCAGCAAGGGAAAGGTTCAGGTGCGTGCCGGTTGGCGAACCGTGTTGTTTGACCAGGAGAAGGACGGCGACGATGAGATTTTGCCGCCGCTTGCAGAGGGCGAAGAGGGCAGCGTGCACAAGGTAAAGGTAAAGGAGAGCAAGACGCAGCCGCCCAAGCGATACACGGAAGGCCAGTTGATCACCTTGATGAAAACGGCGGGCAAGCATTTGGACAACCAGGAGCTGGAAAAGGTCCTGATGAAGACGGAAGGCTTGGGGACGGAAGCGACCAGAGCCGGGATCATCGCCATGCTGAAGCAGCGCAAGTACATCGAGGTAAAACGGAACCAGGTGTTTGCCACGCAAAAAGGCATTCTCTTGATCGAAGTGATTGGAGACAAGATTCTGGCATCCGCCGAGATGACGGCGCGTTGGGAGCAGCGTCTGGCCGAGATTGGCCAGGGACAGGCGTCTGCCCAGGCGTTCATGGAGCAAGTGCGAAAATTGTCCCATAAGATCGTCCAGGACGCCGTGGAGCAATCGAAGGAATGGAACCTGCAGGACTACGATGTCCAGGCCCTGCCCAAACAGGCTTCGCGATTCAGACTCGGCAAAAAGGTGGCCGCCTGCCGGGTATGCGGCGGAGATCTGGTAGACAAGGGAGATTTCTACGGCTGCAGCAACTACCAAAAGACAAAATGCAGCGTGACCATCTCCAAGCAGATCATGGGCAAGAAGATTACCGAAACCAATGCCAAGAAGCTGATGGAGCAGGGCAAAAGCAACAAGATCAAGGGATTTAAAAAAGGACAGGAGAGTTTTGACGCCTATCTGGTTTGGGACGAGGAGGAGAAAAGAGTGAAGGTCGAACAGGACTCGTAATACTGGCGCTGAAGCCTTGAATGGGTGATCGGGGAGCGAAAAGAGTTTCTCTGCCCTGAGTCCTATCGTTTTTTGAAACTTCTTTTGTACTCATCCGTACCTATATAGAGAAAGAGGTACAGCGTCTAAAGTTGTATTTCCAAGTTCCTTATCCGAGGAGGAAAAGACCTATGTCCATTTTTAAAAGACTTCGCGACCTGACCATGTCCAATCTGTATGCGCTTATAGAAAAAGCGGAAGATCCGATTAAAATGACCGACCAATACCTGCGTGACATGCAGGAAGACCTGGCGGAAGCGGAAAAAGCGGTGGCTGCTCAGATCGTTTTGGAAAAGAAATTCAAACAACTGTATGAAGAGCAGGAAGCCCTGGTGAAAAAACGCGATGAGCAGGCCCATGTCGCAGCGCAGGCGAAAAATATCGACCTCGCTCGCCGCGCGCTGGAAGAAAAGAAAGCAGCCGAGCAAAAAATGGCCGAGTACAAAACAAGCTATGAGCAAAACAAGGCTGCTGCCGATATGCTGCGCGAAAAGCTGGAAGAAATGCGCAAGCAGATTACCGAGCTGAAAAACAAACGGGAAACATTGGCTGCACGCGTGAATGCCGCCAAAGCGCAAAAGCAAATCAACCAATCGATGTCCGGGTTCGACTCCAGTACTGCTATGGCCGGGCTGAAGCGCATGGAAGAAAAAGCGATGCAGCTGGAAGCAGAAGCGGAAGCGAGCGGAGAGCTGTACAAGAAACAATCCTCTCTGGACGAAGAAATTGCCAAACTGAGCAAGGATCAGCAGGTTGAAGACGAGCTTGCTGCGCTGATGAAAAAATACGAGGGGTAAGCCGCCTGGGCGGTCCCCCTTTTTTCGTCGCAGGAAGTAACGAAATGATGCGTAATGGACCGATAGTACAACTATTGAAGCCCGTGTCCCCTTGGGCACTGCGTTCAGCCAAGGCTTGGCAAAGCCGGCTTTCTATCAGCAGAGACGGTTGGAGCCGAGGGAAAGACGAAGGCACGGGATTTTCCGGATTGAATGAACTTGATGCGTGGGGGGATTGTCAGTGGCCTGGAGAGAAATTCTCGCCATGCTCGTTTGGACGGGAGCAGGGGCTATCTTGTTGTTTGTGCTCATGTGGATAGATTCCTTGTTTACCAGATACAAAGATTTGACGGAAATGAAAAAAGGCAATGTGGCCGTCACGACGAGATTTGTGATGAAGCTGTTTGCACAGGGATACATTCTGTCGCAGTCGATTGCGACATCCAATGACCTGTGGGAAGCGCTGCTCGTCTCGGTGGTATCTTTTATCATCTTGTTCATTTTGGAATTTGTGGTGGAAAGGCTGTTAAAAACGTTTACAGGCCTGGATCTGGATGAAGGCACCCAGCAGGGAATGGTAGCGTATGCGCTCCTGGCCGGGTCCTTTCATGTCGTTGGAGCATTGATTTTGGGGGCCTGTCTGTAAATGGTTAGATTGAGAGGGGTTCACCAATGAGTGTATGGAAGAGAATCCAAAACATCTTTGCCAAGCATGAGCCTCCTCATGAGGAAGAGAGCTTGCTTGCGATCGGACCGGGAGATGTCATCGAAGTCTCGCTGGAGACCTATCAAGTGACGGGCAAGACCCGCAATCTCAACCGGAACGCTGTGATGCTCACTTTGCAGGATGGCAATCGAGTGCGCTACTTTTTGATTGAAGAGCGGGAGCGGACGGTTTATCAGCTATATGACGTCATTGACGGGCGGCTGGATTCAGTGGATGAAATCCCGAGCACGATTGAATTGGACGATGCCACCTACCATCTGGAGGAGCAATTTTCCGGAAAGGTGACGGCGACGGGAAGCACAGCGTTCCAATCCTCGGGGGAGCAGCATATTTGGCAGTTCCAATCAGATGACCGGCGGCTGCTCAGAATCGAGTGGCAAGACGGACGCATTATGCTGTATGAAGGGGAGAGCATCCTGCCGGCCGACGTGCAGATTATTCGCGGGACGTAAAGGGGGAGAGACATGCGACAGGCACTGTATAAAGCGATCAAGCTCATCCTGGTCCCGGCCCTGTTGCTGCTTGCCTTGTCAGGGTGCAACACCCAATCAGTAGGTGAAACCTATCCGCTGGAATCTGTGATTTCCAAAGACGGAAGCCAGACCTCCCGCGTTTACCGCGCTGAAAATAAAACGGTGCCGGAAGTGGCCAAGGAGTTGTCCGCGCAAAGAGAGCCGGACGAAATCTCCAAAGAGGACGAGAAACACATGTTTCTGGTCTACTCGGATGAATGGTATCATTTGCAGCAGGATGAGGCCAAGCCTTCAGATACGCTCATCGAAGTGGACAGCAAGGAATTTGTTCGACAAAACTACAATCCGTCCTTCCTCGAAGGGTACATCCTTGCAAGCATCCTGAGTGATCTGTTCGATGGCCACAAAAGCTATCCGGGTACGTACCGGGGCTACACGACCAAGGAAGTGTACAAACCGTCAGGGACGTACCGTACACCTACTGCAGAAGAGATAAAGAAGGCTCCGCCGATCACAACGCAGGGAACCGGCAGCATCATCAAACGGGGAGCGAAAGGAAAAGATACGACCGTCGGCTCCGAGGGCAGCATCACCAAGAAGCCGGTGGATACGTCTTCAGGCTCGAGCAAGAAAGGAAAAATTACCCGAACTTCAAGCAAGGGCAGCAGCATTTCTGACAGCAGCTCCAGCAAGAAGTCGTCGATCTTTTCCACGCCCCGAAGCAAATCGCCGCCGCGTACGAAGGTAGGGGGCTACGGACGAATAACCAAGAGAAGATAATCCGTATGAGAAAGATCCGCTTTCAGAAGCGGATCTTTTTTGTTTGTACATACATGCAGGATTTCCAATCGTAATCGCATGCATTTTTTCATCATCAATAACTGACGGAGAGGAACAGACATTTCTTCTCCTAAAGCTGAGAGGCGGAGAATTGGACGCATTGACCTGTGACCGGAACGATTGTCATACGCAAATAGACGATTTTTATTTACGCGAATCGGGCGATTGCCCAACACCGGGCATGGGTAATTGTCATAGAGTGGTAGTGGTTAGTCAAAGACCTATCCCCAAGGAGGTTCCAGCATTGTACTCCCAGTACCGAGTCTATTATCCGTATGTCAGCCCGTTTGATCCTTGCCCTCCGCAACGAGTGAAGACATATGTGGTTCCGCCGCAGCTATTTATTCACTTCCAACCTCCCAATTTGCCGCAGTTTTCACCTCGTGAGGCGCTATTCCACGGCACACTGTGGCCAGAGCTGTACAGCCCTTATGAAGGACGCGGCGACAGGAGCGAAGGGAGGAGAAAAAAATGAATGAACCAAAGCCTGTTGACGAGCGATACTACCAACTATTGCATCAACTGCAGGCACTCGATTTCGTCTTGGTCGAATTGACGCTCTATCTCGATACACATAGCAATGACGCTGACGCGCTGCAGCAGTTCAACCAAATATCCGAGGAGCGCTGGAAGGTTGCTTGTGAATTTGAAGCAAGCTACGGACCGCTGCTGCAATTTGGTCTCAGTTTTTCTGGTTACCCGTGGCAGTGGAACGACACGCCTTGGCCCTGGCAGGTATAAAGACGAGGAGGAGAACACATCGTGTGGGTGTATGAAAAGAAACTGCAATATCCTGTCCGCGTGAGCAAATGCGATCCGCGTATGGCAAAATTCCTGCTTGAGCAGTACGGGGGCGCGGATGGTGAACTGGCTGCGGCTCTCCGCTATCTGAACCAGCGGTACTCGATTCCTGACAAGGTCATCGGCCTATTGACAGATATCGGGACGGAAGAGTTCGCTCATCTTGAAATGATCGCGACGATGGTCTACAAACTGACGAAAGACGCTACGCCCGAGCAGCTGATAGAAAACGGGCTTGGCGATCATTACGCCAACCACGACAAGGCATTGTTTTATCAAAATGCATCCGGCGTCCCCTGGACTGCAACCTACATCCAAGCCAAGGGCGATCCCATCGCCGACCTCTACGAAGACATCGCCGCAGAGGAAAAAGCGAGAGCGACCTATCAGTGGCTGATCGATATGACCGATGACGTGGATTTGCAGGACGGTCTGAAATTCCTGCGTGAACGGGAGGTCATTCACTCGCTTCGTTTCAGGGAAGCAGTGGAAATACTGAAAGAAGAACGAGATCGGAAAAAGTTTTTCTAGCCCGGGGCCACCGTGGTCAAGACCCCATTTAGTGGACAGTAAGAAAAAACCCGACCGTTAGACCGACAGCTGACGTCTGAATTCAACAGGCGTCAGCCT
>k87-661830_pt1 | contig 24854 bp, 25 predicted proteins | sample MGYA00084031_6733416 | MGnify analysis MGYA00084031
CGGGGCGCCCCGCCCTCTGACCCACCGGACTTTGCCTGCTCACGCGATACCCGCCGCCGCCAGCTGCGACGCGACGATCTCACGGTAGATCTGGCACGACGCCATGAGCTCCCTGTGGGTTCCGATGCCGGCCACCCGCCCCTCGTCCAAGACAATGATCTGGTCGGCGTCCATGATGGTGGCCACCCGCTGCGCGACGATGATGACGGTCGCGTCGCTGGTCTCGCGGCTCAGCGCCCGGCGCACTTTCGCGTCCGTCTTGAAGTCGAGCGCGGAGAAGTTGTCGTCGAAGAGGTATATTTTCGGCCTGCGAACCAACGCCCGGGCGATGGTGAGGCGCTGCTTTTGCCCGCCGGAGAGGTTGGTCCCTCCTTGGGCGATCATCGCTTCGTACCGGCCGTCGAGCCTGTCGATGAACTCGGCTGCCTGCGCCGCCTCCGCCGCCCGCGCCAGCTCTTCGTCGGTCGCGTCGGGCTTGCCGTAGCGCAAGTTCTCCCGGACGGTCCCGGTGAACAGCAGCGCCCGCTGGGGAACGTAGCCGATGCGCTCCCGCAGGGCGCGCTGCGTCATCTGCCGCACGTCGACGCCGTCGACCCGGATGCTCCCGTCGGTCACGTCGTAGAAGCGGAGCAGCAGGCTGACCAGCGTCGACTTGCCCGAGCCGATGCCGCCGATGATGGCGGTCACCTGGCCCGGATTGGCGCGGAACGACACGTTGCTGAGGGCCGGCCGCTCGGCCCCGGGGTAGTAGAACGTCACGTTGTCGAACTCCACGACGCCCCGGCTTTCCGCAGGCTCGACCGGGTGTTCGGGATCGCGAATCTCAGGCTGCAGCGAGAGCACCTCGGCGATGCGCGCGGCGGAGACCGACGCCCGGGGCACGTTGATCAGGATCATGGAGATCATCATGAGCGAGAACATGATCTGCGTGGCGTACTGGATGAACGCCATCATGCTGCCCACTTGCAAGCTGCCGTGGTCGATGCGTACGCCCCCGAACCACAAAATGGCGACGATGGTCATGTTCATGAGGATCGACATGGAGGGATCCATCGCCGCCATCAGACGGCTCACCCGGATCGACGTCTGGGTGAGCTCCCGGTTGGCTTGGGCGAAACGCTCCTCTTCGTAAGCCGTCCGGTTAAAGGCCCGCACCACCCGGATTCCCGTCAGCCCCTCGCGGGTGACCAGGTTGAGCCGGTCCAGCTTCTCCTGCACCTGCCGAAAGAGCGGCATCCCCCGGGAGGAGATAAGCCAGATCACCCCGGCCAAGATCGGGAGCACGCCCGCGAGGAGCAGCGACAGGCGGGCGTCTTGAATCACCGCCATCGTAATGCCGCCGATGGCCATCAGCGGCGCCCGGATCATCATCCGCAGCGACATGAAGACCAGTTGCTGCACCTGCTGCACGTCGTTGGTGGAGCGCGTGATCAGCGTCGCCGTCCCCACCTTGTCGAACTCTTGCAGCGAGAAGCTCGTGACGTGCTCGAAAAGCCGGTTGCGCAGGTCCCGCGCGAAGCCCACCGCGACCAGCGACGCCAACCGCGCGCCGACAAAGGCGGCGGCCATGCCCAAAGCGGTCACGATGAGCATCACGCCGCCCACCCTCAGGATGTGGGCCGTGTCGCCGTAGACGATTCCCTGGTCGACGATGCTGGCCATCAAGGTGGGCAGGTAAATCTCCGAAAAGGCCTGCGCGAAAACGAGGAGCGCGGCGCCCAGCGCCATCCAGCGGTAGGGGCGCAAGATTGGCAGAAGCTGCCTCATCGGCCCGGCACCTCCACAGGCTCCGCTTGGGCGGCGTCGCCGGCGGACGCGGCCGTTTGGCCCGCCTCGGCCGCGTCGAGGCGGGCGTTGGCCCGCTCCAGCGCCGTGAGCAGACTGCGCAGGAAGCGGACGACCTCATCGCTTTCTCCGTCGAACTCCTCCAGGACCAAGGCCCAAACGCCTTGCGCCCGGTCCCCCATGGCCTCGAAATACCGCTTGGCCGCTTCGGTCGTGTGGAGCCGGATCACCCGCTGGTCGGTGGGGTCGGAGCGCTTCTCGACGTACCCTTCTTGCACCAGCTGATCCGCGGCCTTGGAGGTGTGACTCTTGGCGGCGCCGACGCGCCGGGCCAGTTCGCTCAAGGTGACGCCCGGCGTCTGATCGATATGCCGCAGCAGCATAAACGAAAACGGGGGCAGATCGTACTCCTTGCCTGCGCGCCGCAGTAAACCGTGCATCTGCCGGTTCACGTGGCGCCAAAGGCGTGAGATCTCCACCGCTGTGGCCGGCAACTGGTTCACCCCGCTTCACTCGTTCGGCAAAGAACGTTCGCTATAGAACTAATCCTACGCTTCGCCCGTGCCGCTGTCAATAGGGATCCGCGCCAGGCAGCCGCGGCGATCCGCGCCCCTCTCGCGCGCCCTACACGTCGAGGACCATCCCGTCGTAACCGACCAGGACGCTGTCCTCGCGCGCCGCCGCACTGGCTTCGCCGTAGGTGAGGCCGCCGTTGTCGCCGATGTGCATCGCGAAAAAGAGGGCTCCCTCCCGCAAGACGCCGAGCCGCCGCAGGCGGTCCCGCGCCTTGATCAACTGGGCGTACGTGAGGTGATCCGTCATCTCCCGTTCCGAAGGCCCCAGGTGCGTGCACTCCATGCCGATCGCGTCGAAGCGCCAAGAGCTCAACCGCTCCCAGACGCTCTCATCCCACGTTCCATCCCAAGCGAAAAGGACCTGGCGCCGGCCGTCGCTGACGGCGTAGTGGAGGCAGCGGGGGCCCCGGTGAATCGCCTGAAAGGCCGTCACCGTCAGGTCTCCGGCCGTAAAGGTGTCGCCGTCCTCGACGCGGTGGAACGCGCAGCGAACCGCCTCCAAGTCGGGAAGGTGCCGCCGGACCACCTCTTCGACCAGCGCGTTCCCGTAGATGTGCAGGACCGGCAGATCGTCGACGGAGCTGCGGATCGTCCTGCGGATGGCAAGGTATTCGACGTGGCAGTGGTCGCCGTCGGGGTGAGTGATCAAAAGGTGCTCGAGCCGGCTGGTGTCGATCCGCTCGCGGATCACCTGGTGGACGAAATCGGGCGAGATATCCACTTGGTACCGGGGCCGCAAAAACTCCGTCCGGGCGGTATCCAGGGGGTAAAGCTGCAAAGCGGTGCGGGTCCGGATGTCGCGGCCGCCCGCCTCAAGGGCCGCGCGGCAGACGCGGCAGGAGCAGAACGGGCGGGGCACCGGCTTGCCCGCCGAAGAACCGAGCAGATGCAGGCGCATGGAAGCCGCCTCCCCTCAACGCGTGGAGGGCTACTTCGCCCCGGCGAAGGCGGCTCCTTTATCGCAGTCCCGCTCCCACGCCTGTCCCAAGCCCCCGCGCCCGCCGAAAACGGGCAAGCAAGCGGCAGAAATTCGGAGGAAAACGCGGCGGCGGCTCCAAAGCATTGGGCCGCCCCCGGGCGAAAACACGGGGATTTCGCGTTTGCCAAAGGCGCTGGCGCCGTCGTACGATAGCGGCACCGCCAGCCAGCCGGAGGGAGGACGTCAGGGAGGCAAAACCTCGATGCTCGTCTCTATCGTCGCTTTCCTGCAGCGCACGCGCCTTGCACCGCTCATCGCGGGCGCCTTTCTCCTCGCACTGTTGGCCGCTCCGGCCAGCGCTCTGGCGGCCGCGCCGGCCCCGGCCGCGCACCACGCGGGGCTTTTGGCTTCCCACGCCACGCCCCTGGACGACGACGAGCTCGACGAGATCCGGGGCCAGTGGACCGCCATCGCCGCAGCCGCGGTCACGATCGTGGCCACCTATTTCATTAACGAAACCCTTGATTATTACGGCGTCGGAGACTGGTGGCAGCAAAGCGCGCTGCCGGCCATCGAGTCGGCGGTCGTCTCCGGCTACGAGGCCGTCAAGGACGCGCTCGGCGCTTTCGGGGCAGCCGCGCTGGAGCACCCGGAGGCCTTCGGAATGACCTACGGGAGCCTCTAGCGGCGCCCGCGGCTTAAGGAGGCGCGTGGCCAATGAGCCAGCAGAACGCCCAAAGCCGGGCCGCGCGACGAGCCAGGCTCCACTATTGGATCGCTTTCGTGATCTTCTGGGCGGAGATCGGCGTCTACTTGAACCGCGCCCACGACGCCTTGAGGGAGGGGCAGCCGCTCCCATCCCTGGGGCGGCTCGCCCTCTTCCTCCTCCCTCCCGCCGCGATCCTCGTCTGGGCGCGGCGACGGCTTGCGCGTCATGAGCGTACAGCGCCGCAACGCAACGCGTGAGCGGGGCGCGGGCGGCTTCCCCAAAGCCTTCGCAGCCCCGCCCGCCCCCCGGCCGCCGGTGCGCTCACCGGGACTTCGTGTGCAGTTCGAAGCCGTCGCCCACGTCCTCCAAATCGCTGGCGGCGCCCGCCAGCGTCAAAACGTCTCCCAGGCGGAGGCGGGTATCCCCGCGGGGGATCACGTGCTCGCGACCGCGGCGGATGGCCAGGATCAGACTGTCGCCCGGCAGCGCCAGCTCGCGGATCCGAACGCCGTCCATCTTCGGTGAGCGGACGATCACCTCTTTGATCCGAATCCGGTCCGTCTCCTGGTTGAGAATGGCAAACAGGTCGGGATGCCGGGCGATGTTCTCCATCACCGAGAGCGTGGAGAACGCGGGGGTGATGGCGCGCACGTCCAGCCCTTGGAGGCGTTCGGCGAGGCTCGCGTCGTTCACCTGAGCGATCACGGCGCCCACATTAAACTGTGTGCGCAGCAGCTCCGCGATCTGGCTGTTGAGCGCATCGTTTTGGGTGGCGACCAAGACGGTGGTCATGTCGGTGGGGTCGATCGCGCGCCACACCTGGGGATCGGTCACGTCGGCCTGCATCACTCGAAAGCCCTTTTCCTGGGCCTTCTTCACCCGGGCCTGGTCGCGGTCAAGAAGCAGCAGGTCCGGATCCAAGTCCGCAAGGCGCGCCGCGAGGACCAACCCCCGCTCGTTCGCGCCGACGATGACGAGGCGCCGGCGCTCGTCTTCGCCGTATACCCCCGGCACCAGCCTCTCAAACAGGAGCGGGGAGAGCGCGGCCGTCACGATCGCCAGTAAGATCATCGCGGAGTGCGTCGACGAATCGAGGAGTCCTAAGCGGAAGCCGATCTCGGCCGCCGCGACGGTCAAACTGAGACCGGGCGTGACCAGCACGCCAAGCCCGGCGGCTTTCCGCCCGCCGTAGCGCCCCGCAAAGAAGGCCGCGGGAACCACCTTGGCCGCGTAGGCCAAAAGGATGATCACGGGCGCAAGGAGGAGCGACCGCGGCGATTGCATCAGCGAGGCGGCGTCAAACTCCGCGCCCACCATGATAAAGAAGACGGGGACCAAAAAGCCAAAGCCGATGGCATCCAGCTTCATATGGAGCGACGTCTCATCCGAGCGGGCAAAAAGCGACACGATGGCTCCGGCAAGGAAGGCGCCGAGAATGATCTCGACTCCCAGCAGATTGGCCAGGTAAGCGAGAATAAAGATGAGCATGAACGCGCCGCGCACGCCGATCTGCGACGTCGCGTGGGCCAGCTCCTGCATGAAGGGCTTTTGCCTGAGCCTTTCGCTGCCCAGATAGGCGACGAAGACGGCAAGGAACAACAAGGTGATGAGCGCCAGTTCCCACAGGCTGCCGCCGCGCACAAAGGTGACCAGCACCGCCAGCAGGAGCATCGTGGCGAAATCCATCAGCAGCGCGGTAAGGAGCATTGCCTGCCCGTACTCGGTCCCGGCAAGGCGCTTCTCTTTAATCGTGGGGAGCACGACCCCCACCGAGCAGGTGGTCAAGATGAGCGCGATGATAAACGGGTCCTCGACCAGACCGAAGCGGCGCAGTCCGTAGCCGGCGGCGACGGCCAGGCTCAACACGGCCACGAAGTAAGCCGCCGTGGTGAGAAACAGGCGCCGCCCCTCCGCCTGGCGCGAAAGGCGCGTCAAGAGGCGAAAGTCGATTTCGACGCCGGAAAGGAACATCAAATAGGTGATGCCGAGCGTGGCCAGGAAAGCGAGCCACGGCTCCGGACTGACGATATCGAACCCGCTTTTGCCGATCACGATCCCGGCGATGAGCTCTCCGACGACGACGGGGATGCGCAAAAACCGTATGCGGTGAATCGCGAGCGGAATGAAGAAAGCGAGCGTCGCGATGATCACGAGCGATGAGAACGAAATCGGGTGCTCTGCCACGCGTTTCCTCCTTGATCAAACTCGCGCCGGGCGAGAAAAAACAGTAACAGTATAACATACGGTTGGCCCCGGGTCAGACACTTTGCCCGGCGGTTTCGCGCCCGGCCGGGGTCGGAGCCGGTGTGGAACCCTTTGCCCAGGAGTTTACCAGGCCTTCGTCTAAAATGAACCGGAAAAGATGCGGTGAACTGAAATCTTGCGGCCGCGATACCGGCCGCGGCCTGAGGACCGGGGAGGGCGCATGGCCGTGTCCTATTACATCGCCGTCGACGGCGGCGGCACCAAGACCGACTTTGCCCTGATCGACGAAGAGGGCAGGCTGCTCGCCCGGGAGCGCCGCGGGCCCTCCAACTACCAGAACGTAGGGCCGGAAAAGTGCGTGGCGCTCCTGCGGGACGGGATCGCTGCCCTGCTGGGGAGCCGCGCGCTGCGCGCGAGCGACGTGACCGCTGCGTGCTTGGGCCTGGCCGGGCTCGACACCGATCAGGATGCCTTGGCTTATGATGAGATCTTGGACCGGGTCTTCGACGAGCCCGTCGCCCACATCCGCAAAGAGAACGACTGCTTCGTCGCGCTGCACAGCGGCACCCTGGGAGGCGCGGGAATCGGCCTCATCGCCGGCACCGGTTCAATGGCCATCGCCTGCAACGAACGGGGTGAACGAGCGCGCAGCGGCGGTTGGGGACACCGCTTCGGCGACGAGGGGAGCGGCTTCTTCATCGGCCGGGAGGCGATCGTCCGCTCGCTCATGGCGCGCGACGGCCGCGGACCGGCGACCGACCTGGCTCGCCGCATTGAAGAGGCGACGGGCACCCGCTTGTTCGACCTGGTGACGCAGTACAACACCCAATACCCGGGGCCCGATAAGATTGCCGCCCTGGCTCCGGTCGTCGACGCGGCAGCCCGGGACGGCGACGCGGTGGCGCGGGCGATTCTCGTGGAAGCGGCCTCGGAGCTGGCCGCAGCGGTCCGGGCCATCATGGCGCGGCTCGACTTCGAAGGCCGGCCGCCCCGCGTCGTCCTGTGCGGCGGAGCTTTCCACTCGGACCTGCTGCGGACGCTCGTCGAAGCGGAGCTGAGACGCCTCGCCCCGGGCATCGAATGCTTCCGGCCCGAGCTGCCGCCGGTGGCAGGGGCCTACGTCCTCGCTCTCGAGGCCGCCGGGCGAAGCGTCACTCCCCAGATCGTCGCTCGCCTGCGGGCCGCGTTCGCCTCGGACCCGTTCAACTCGGAGTCGTAGTCGCGCCGTCGATCAAGCGGCGCAGTCGCTGCACGCTGTGAACGCTCACCGGTGCAGTGGGCACCGCCGGCCGCCGCGCCGCGGACCCGACGTGCACGGCCCGGACACCTGTCTCTTTGATGAGCGGGGCGACGTTCGCCGCCGTGATCCCGGCGCCCGCCATCACCTCCACGGGACTGGCGCGCCGGAGGGCAGCGATGACGGCCCTCCCCTCCCACGCGCTGGCCCGCCCTCCGGAGGTGAGCACCCGCTCCACGTGCGGGATCCGGGCCAGCGCGTCCAGGGCGGCGAACAAGTCGGCCGCCTCGTCGAAGGCCCGGTGAAAGGTGACGGGCAGCGACGCGGCCTCCGCAACGCGCGCCGTCGCCTCCACGTCGACCGTGCCGTCCGCTCTCAGCGCGCCGGTCACGATGCCGTCGGCACCCGCCTCCCGGGCTCGGCGGGCGTCGGCTGCCATCGCCTCGATCTCCGCCGCGGTAAAGGCGAAGTCCCCGCCGCGGGGGCGGATCATCACGTAGATCGGGATGCTCACCGCGCGCCTTGCCGCCTCGATCACCCGCGGCTCGGGCGTCGTCCCCCCCTGGGGTAGGTCCGCTACCAGCTCGATGCGGTCCGCTCCGCCCTCCTCCGCGGCGCGGGCGTCGGCCGCCGACGTCGCGATCACTTCGAGTTGAATGCGCATGCCTTTCTTCCTTCCAACCCTCTTGACCCGGCTCGAGCCTGGGCTAAAAGGGGAACAGCGCGTGCACGACAAGGATGTTGACGGCCATGACCACCAGGGATAGGGGCAGGCCGATCCGGACGAAGTCGCTGAAGCGGTAATTTCCCGGGCCGACGACCAGCGCGTTCACCGGCGATGAGACCGGCGTGAGGAAGGCGGCGGAGGCCGCGAGCGCGACGGTCATGGCAAAAGGATAGGGCGAAAGGCCCAATTCGGACGCGATCCCCAAGGCAACCGGTGCCATCAACACCGCAGTGGCCGTATTGGAGATGAATAGCCCCATCACCACAGTGAGCGCGTACAGCGCGATGAGCAGCATCGATGGGTTCGCTCCGCCGACGGCGCCGAGCAGCGCCCGCACGGCTGCCTCGGTCCCTCCTGTGTTCTGCAGTGCCTGCGAGAAAGGAAGCATCCCGACGATGAGCAGCAGCGTGGGCCAGTGGATGGCGCGGTACGCGGCGTTCATGTCGATGCACCGGAACAGGCCGAGCAGCAGGCACCCGATGAGGGCCGCCAGCACGTTGGGTACGGCGCCCGTCACCATCATCGCGACCACCGCGGCCACGGTCGCCAGGGCGAACGGCGCCCGGGCGGGCACCGCCACCACGTCGTCCAGCTCGGCCGGGACGTTGAGGACGATCAATTCGCTGGGGTCGCTTTGCAGCCCGGCGACGGCGCGCCACGGCCCGGCGACGAGGAGCGTGTCGCCCAGGCGCAGGGGCGCCTCTTCGATCCGCCCGGCCAGCGGGTCCTTTCCCCGCTTGATTCCGACGACCGAAAGTTTGTAGCGGGAGCGGAAGCGGGCCGAGATCACCGTTTCCCCGATCAGGCTCGACGCGGCCGGGATCATCAGCTCGGCCATGCCGACCGCTTGAGACCGGTCCGTGAAGTACTCCCCCGTCAGGGGCAGCCGTCGCAGGCGAAAACGCTCGCAAAGACCCGCAAGGTCCTGCGCGGACTCCCGCAAGTGGACAAAAAGGACGTCCCCGGCCCGCAGCGTGCACTGGGCCGAAGGCTCCACCGTCGTGACCGAAAAGGGCCTTTGCCGCTCGATGGCGAGGACGTCCAGGCCGTATTCAGAGCGGAGCTTTAGTTCGCCCAAGGAGCGGCCCACCCACGGCGAGTCTCCCTCCACGGACAACCTGCACTCTCGCCCGGCCAGCCCGTACTCTTCGATCCACTGGGCCAAGTGCGGCCTTTTGCCGCCGCGTCCGCCCGTGCCGGCCACCGGGGCGGCGGGGGCCAACCACCGCCGGGCGATGGCCATGTAACCGATCGCGGCCAGGAGAACGGGTACCCCGAAGAAGGTGAAGGAGAAAAAGTGAAAACCCTCGTATCCGGCCCGGATCAGCGCGCTGTGCACGACGAGATTCGGCGGCGTCGCAATCAGCGTCATCATACCGCTGATCAGCCCCGCGACACTGAGGGGCATCAGCAAGCGTCCCGGGGCGATGCCGGCCCGGCGGGCCAGGCGCACCACAGCCGGGATGAATATCGCCACCACGCCGGTGGAGCTCATCACCGACCCCACCCCGGCGACGACGGTCATCAACAGGGCGATGAGCCGCGGCTCGCTTTTACCGGCGCGCCGCGCCAGAAGGTCCCCGAGCCGCTGCGCGACGCCTGTGCGCACCAACCCTTCGCCGATGACAAAGAGCGCCGCGATGAGGACGACGTTGGGATCGCTCAATCCCGCCAGCGCTTCGGAGACCGTTACGACGCCCGTCAAGGGGAGCGCGGTCATCGCCATCAGCGCGACGACGTCCATGCGCGGGCGGCCCAGTGCAAACATGACAACGACGGCGAGTAGGAGCAGTAGGAGAATCACCAGATCCGTTGACATCGGCGGCCTCGCTTCGCAAGCGGTGCGATTCATAAACGTGCGATCCTGCAAAGCTGCTCGGCGCGTCAGGCCGGCTCCCAGGGGTTTTCTTCATCTCCCACCTCGGCGCGCAGTGCGGCGAGTTCGTTCTTAAGTTCCCTTGCCACCTCCGCGTACTCAGGATCGCCGTACACGTTCTTCAACTCGTGCGGATCGCGCTCCAGATCAAAGAGTTCCCACTCCGGCGGGTCCGGTTCGCTTTCGTAGTAGTAGATCAGCTTGTACCGCTCCGTCCGGATCCCGTAGTGGGCGTACACATTGTGATCGGGGTCGACGTGCATGTAGTACCGGTAGTACATCGACCGGCGCCAACCGGGCGGCGTCTTGCCCCTGAAGACGGCGCGAGCCGAAACGCCCTGCATCCGGGGCGTAGGCGCCAGTCCGGCGTAATCCAAAAATGTCGGGGCAAAGTCGACGTTGAGCACCATCGCGCCGCTGACGCTGCCGGCCGGGATCTCGCGGGGATACCGGACGAGAAGCGGCATGCGCAGCGACTCCTCGTAAAAGAAGCGCTTGTCGTACCAGCCGTGATCGCCGAGGAAGAACCCTTGGTCGGAAGTGTACACCACGACCGTATCTTCGGCGAGCCCTTCCCGGTCGAGGTACTCGAGGAGGCGCCCGACGCTCTCGTCGATCGCCGCCACGCAACGCAGGTAGTCCTTAATGTAGCGCTGGTACTTCCACTTCTTCAGCTGCGCGCCCTCAAGGCCCGGCGGCGCCTCCACTTTAAGATCGCGCAGCGTGAGGTGAGACTCGATGCGCATCTTGGCCGCCGCGGCAGCCCGCGCGCGGTTCGAGTAATCGTCGTCGAATGTGACCGGGTAGGGAATTTCGACGTCCTCGTAGAGGCTGCGGTGCCGCTCGGCCGGTTCCCAGGGCCGGTGGGGCGCTTTGTGGTGGCACATGAGAAAGAAGGGCCGGTCGCGATCCCGGCGCTCGAGCCACTCCAAAGTCAGGTCCGTGATGATGTCGGTCACGTACCCAGTGTAACGCCGCCTCACACCCTGTTCGATCATCACCGGATCGCGGTAGTCGCCTTGACCAGGCAGGACGTTCCAGTAGTCGAAGCCGGTGGGATCGTGTACGCCGCCGTGGCCCAGGTGCCACTTGCCGACGATCGCCGTCTGGTAACCTGCCGCCTGCAGCAACTTCGCGACGTTCTCCTGGCGCCCGTCCAACTTCTCCCGCAGCGTCCGGACTCCGTTCACGTGGCTGTAGGTGCCAGTAAGAATCGTCGCCCTGCTGGGAGCGCAGATGGAGTTGGTGCAAAAGCAATTGTCAAGCCGCATCCCCTCCCGGGCGATCCGGTCCAGGTTGGGGGTCTGGTTGATACGGCTGCCGTAGCAACTGATCGCGTGCGCCGCGTGATCGTCGCTCATGATAAAGAGGATGTTGGGGCGCTTGGCCAAGTTGGACTCGCCTCCTTGTCGCGGCCGGCGCTTAGCCCCGCGCGTTTCGTTCGGCGGCGGCGATGATCGCGTGCGCGACCTCCACTGCGGCCAGGCCGTCTTGGGGAAGGACGCGCGTGGGCCGCTCGCCCCGCTGGATGCAGCTCACAAAGTAAGCAAGCTCCTCGCGCAGCGCTCCCACTCCCTGACCCATGAGGATGGGCTCGTACTGGAGATCGGGAGCGTGAAAGCCGTCCCGCCCCCATCCGACCAGGGCGGGCTTGGAAAAATCGAGACGCATTGTCAGGTCCGTGCCCACGACGTCGAGCCCGTCGTCGATCGCGAGGCCGCCCCGCTCGACCAGCGTCCAGGAGGAGTGGAGCGTCGCCAACACGCCTGAAGGAAACTCGAGGACCGCCGTCAGCACGTTCGGATGCTGTTTGCCCCCGACGTTGCGCGCCCAAGCGTGAATTCGGTCGGGACGCTCCCCGACGAACCACAAGGCCACGTCGATGTCGTGAATCATCGTTTCCAGGGCCGGATGCGTGCGCTGGTACTCTTCAAAAAGCTCCTGCGTGCGGTTGCGGCGCGCGACGATGGCGATAAGGCGGCCGAACTCGCCCCGGCGTATCTTTTCGAACACCGTCGCGTAGTGCACCTCAAAGCGCAGGATGTGCCCGGGCATCAAAATACCGCCCGTCCGTTCGGCTGCCGCCACCAACCGGCGCGCCTCCTCCACGCTCTCCGCCAGGGGCTTCTCGACCAGGACGGGTTTGCCTGCCTCCAGCGCCGCCAAAGCCGGCTCGACATGATTCGCTTCGGACGTGACCACGCTCACCGCCTGCACCCGGGGGTGGCCGACAAGCTCCTCGAGGCTGTCGCACACCGTCTCCACCCCGAACTCCCGGGCGACGCGCTCGGCCCGTTCCCGGTCACGGTCGTACACGGCGACGACCCGGGCGTTCGGCAGCGATGAGTAAGCCGCTACGTGCTTCCGGCCGAAGCTCCCTGTCCCGATCACGCCAACGCCGACTCGATTCACCTTAATCCCTCCCTGCTGCGAGGCTACTCGTCTTCGCCGGGCTCCGCCAGCGTAAAGAGGCGCCACGGGTTCCCCCGGATCTGGCGGTCGCAGCGCAGCACCATGATCTTGCCGTCTTCCGTGCGCACTCGGAACGAGTGAGAGCGGACGTAACGCTCCGGACCGTCGTGCGCCCGCAGCTGGCGGGAACGCTCGAGCACCTGGACGACCCGATACGCTTTCCCGCGCCAGAAAAAACGCATCGGGCACATCGGCGCCCCCGTGCTCAGGCCGGCAACAGGGATCGAGGCGACGTCAACTTGGATCGGCTCTCCGATAAATCGTTCGCGCGCCAACCTTGCGCCCCCTCAGATCAATCAAGGCGCGGACGACGTTCAGCGGCCGCCAAACCCCATCCTCTGCCATCTTAAACTCTCTTCTCTTTACACCGGTTCCGCCCTCTGCGCGGCCGTGCTCACACCGAGGACAAGCGTGTCGCGTTCGGGAAACGCCCGCATTGACTGTAGGTTCCAATTTTATGTAATTGTGATATTATTTCCGTACCACACACTCATTGCGGGAGTGATCGAGTTGCGTCTTCCCTGCTTCCAGATCATCGCAGTCCTCGTGCTTACCATCGCTTCGGTCGCCGGCGCTCAATCTCCCATCAAGATTGTCCACTACAACTGCACGTGTCACGGCGAGCACTGGACGGACTGGCTCCACCACCAGGCGGAGCGGTTCACCGCCCAACATCCCCACATTGAACTGGAAATCATCACCGATCCGAGCGATTACTACGACAAGCTCGCGATCCTCGCCGCAACCGGCGAGTTCCCCGACGTCACGGAGGTCATCCCGGCTCAGTCCATTCCTTACTTGGAACAGGGTCTTTGGCTTGAGCTGACGCAGGTGATTGAAGCTGACCCCGACTTTGACCTCGACCGGTTCATCCCGACCACCCTCGAACTCTTCCGTTGGCACGGCGGCTTGTACGGTCTGCCGGCGTCGGCGTTTACGCTGACCACCAGTTACAACGCCGATCATTTTCAAGCCGCGGGGGTCGTCCTCCCGGCGGATATGGGAGATCGCTGGAATTGGGACGGCTTGCTTGAAGCGGCCCGACGGCTGACGCGGGACCTTTCGGGCGACGGAGTACCTGACCAATACGGCGTGGCAGTGTTTCGAGACATCTGGCGCCTCTCGTACTGGGCGGAGAATGCCGGCGGAACCTACTTCGACCGCTACATTGATCCAACCGAAGCTCATTTCACTCATCCGGGGGTGGTCCAAGCGGCGGAGTTCGTAAAGGGATGGATTGACAGCGGCATCGCTGCCCTTGACTTTAGCAGCTCCCGCGATCGACTGCTGTCCGGCAGCGTCTCCATGATCTTCGATCAAGGGTCGACAATCATCGGGTATCACCGCGACAATCCGCAAATTGCCCTCGACTTCGCGCCCTTGCCACGAGGCCCGGTCAAAGGCGGCACCGAAGTAACGGCAAACGGGTTCCAAATCTCGGCCAGCTCGCGTTATCCCGAGGAGGTCTGGCGGTGGGTGAAACATCTCACCTACAACATCGACGCGGCCCGCGATCACGTGACGAGAACGGCGCGCGTCCCTGCCCTCTTCGAGCTGATCCCCGACTTCGGGTTCCTGATCGGCACCTCCGCTCCCCACGCGAACGCCTGGGTCGAGGAGGCCGCCAACCCCGAAAGCCGCATCCGCCCCCTCGTGCGGGAGGGCGTGCAGATCGGCCGGCTCTTTGCCACGACCATGACGGCAATCCTTGAAGGCCGCATGCCGGCCCGGGAGGCCTTCAGCGAACTGGACCGGCAAGTGAACGCAATCCTGCGCGAAGCCCACGGCCGGCGCTAACTCCACCGCCGGCTGGTTCGCATCGAGCCTTCTCGTGCTGCCGCCCGCCCCGGGCTCCAATTCCCGGGGCAATCTTCACCACATCGACGTGGCCATTCCGAAACAGCGGCTTACCGTATTCACCGGCGTCTCGGGCTCAGGGAAGAGTTCGCTGGTGTTTGACACGATCGCCGCTCAGTCGCAGCGGCTGATCAACGAAACCTACAGCGCCTTTCTTCAGGGATTTATGCCTCGCGTGGACCGCCCCGATGTCGACATTCTCGAGGGCCTCACCACGGCCATCATCGGGGACCAGGAGCGAATCGTCGGCAACGCACGCTCCACGGTGGGGACGGTCACCGATGCCAACGCCCTGCTGCGCATCTTGTTCAGCCGCTTCGGCCGGCCCAATGTCATCGAGCACCACCAGGCCGTGATGGCGCACGCCGATTGGATCATTGACCTCGGCCCCGGAGCCGGTCACGACGGAGACCGCGTTGTCTTTGAGGGTACGCCCGCCGACCTCGTCGCGGCCCGCTCCACCCTTACCGGCCAATACCTTGTGACCTACGCCGCGCTGGGGGACCGAACGGGCTCGGATTCCCTCCCGCTAAGCCGCGGCGGCCGTTAAGCCGTACATACAGGCCAGGGCGGTGAAATCCCGACCGCCGAGGCCCTGTGCACCCGGATGGCGGGGACGTTTGAGCCGCTGCGGGACGCCTCGCCCTTACCGCAAGCCGCGCCTGCCCAGGCGGTAAAAAAACGCTTCGGCCTCCTCGCTGTACAGCCACAAAGCGACAGCAGCGATCGTGGCCACGGCGAGCAATACGTTGGCGCCCGCCATGTCGCCGCCGACGCTGGCTCCGACAAAGGTGAGAACGGCCATCCCCGGTAGGCGGCCGAGGAAGCAAACCACCAAAAGATGAGCGATGGGCCACCGGGTGAGGCCGGCGACGAAGCACAAGGCGTCGTCGGGCAGGACGGGCAGCAAAAAGAGCATGAAAAAGTTCCACAGGCCGCCTTCCGAGACCAGGTAGTCAAACTTCTCGAGCACGCCTTTGGGCACCACCCGGCGCACAAGCCGCTGTCCAAGCCACCGGCCGAGGAGCATCGCCACGGCCGAACCGGCCGTAAGCCCGGCCATCGTCAGGAACAGTCCAAATCCAAAGCCAAACAGGTAGCCCCCAAGCAGGCCCATCAACTGGCCCGGAATCGGTGCAAAGAGCACTTGAAACATTTGCATTGCAAAGAAAGCGTACGGCTTTGCCGCGCCCAGGCTTTCGAAAGCCTCCGACAGCGCGGCCCGGCTCTGGCTCCACTCTCCTTTTTGCACATGCCGGAGAAGCTCTTGATACTCCCCGGGCAGCAAAGGGGTCGCCACAAAGGTCAAAAGGGCGAGGACGACCGTCAATACGCCGGCGCCGAGAAGGAGTGGGACGATCCCCTTCACTTTCCTAAGCAGCCGCTGCCAAAGATCTGCCAGCAATCCCGCTGTGGACAAATGACAACTCCTCCATTGCCACGCGCTTCCTGGATTCCTTCCGCGACGACGGAATCATTCCTACCGGGTGTTGGAACAATGCGGCCTGGTCAAGTGGCGAACGCCTGGTGTGGACCGACGCGCTCCATCCCGGATTCCGGCCGGCTCCCCAAAGTCCGGCGGACATGCCCTTCACCGCGGTCATCACCCTGGCGCCGGAGGGATGCGGCACCCACTGCACCGCCATGGTGATGCACAAAAGCTCCGATGCGGCAAGACGCCACGCCGAGATGGGTTTCTACGAGGGATGGGGCGCCTGTCTCAATCAGCTGGTTGAATACGTGCGCTGCAACTGCAAACAAAAACGGACCACCGTCTCCCGGTAGTCCTGGGGGTGTGCGACCCGCACAACACGTAGGCCGATCGGCGATCCCTCGATCAAGCCCCCGCTCCAGGGCGCTGTCACGACAGATGCCTGCCGCAGCCCGTGTACGTCGCCCCGCTGCCCCCAAAGCGCACCTCAACTGCGGCGGTGAACCCCTCGCCGCTCATTCCGTCATAACACGTCCTCTCTTCGACCGTTACGGTAAGGGCCAGCGGCGAAAACGGAGCGACAGTCGAGTACGTCGTCGTTCGGGTTTTGGGATCGACCCGGGGCGCACTGATGGGCGTCCGGATCCGCGTTTCGCCGTAATCGAGCAACAACTCGATGTACCCGCCGGCGTCGATCTCAAGCAACCAACCCGGTTCTTGGCCAACGGCCCGAAAGACGACACCGGCCATCCTCGCTTTCTCCCACGGATCGGTCGCCGGGTCGACGACCCGCAGCCGGTGCTCCTCCCCTTCCAGTCTAAAGTACGCCTCATCGCCTTTGGTCCAAAAGAGCGTCTCCCCGTCGGTAAAGCGCGCCCCTGACGCCGATATCCCCTGGGGCAAGAGGAACGTGCGCCCGTCGGAGAGGACGAGCTCGACCGCCCCATCCTTGAAGTAAGCCGTAAGCCGCATTCCCTCCGCGGCAAAAACGACGCCCGGTTTCGAGTCCATCTCGGCCGCGGCGCGGGTACAGGCGGGCGCTGCAACCAGCAGCAGCATTGCCAGCCCCAAGCGCAGCCCCCGGGAGTTCGTCAAAGGCATGACTGCACCTCCTGGTGCTGGGGTTCCATTTCACGGAGCGACTCCCTGCGCGACGCGCGCATCACAGCCGTTTGGCCTTGACCTTGACGCGGCGTCAAGGTTTATCCTGGGCCCGTCAGGAGGTGCCCGGCGTGGAGTGCACGGTGTCGCAGCTGGATGCGATCCTGAGCTATCTGGGCCGGAGGTGAAGCCCCGTTCAAGCCAGCGCGACCGGCAAGCTCTGAAGCCCCCGAAAGACGACGCCCCGGCGGTACTGCGGCGCCTCGCCCTGCAGGCGCAGCCTTGGTGCCTGTTCCAAAAGCGTCGTGAGGGCGATCTGCGCCTCCCGTCTTGCCAAGGGGGCTCCGAGGCAGTAGTGAATGCCGCCGCCAAACCCCAGGTGGTGAACCGCCTCCCGGGCGATGTCGAGCCGGTCGGGGAAGGGGTTCACTTGGGGATCGCGGTTCGCGGCCCCGATCATCACCCGCACCTGCTGCCCGCGGCGGATGAGCTTTTCGCCCAGCGGCACGTCGACCGCCGCAAGACGTGACGTCATCTGCACGGGCGCGTCGTAACGCAGCAGCTCCTCGACTGCGTGCGGGGCCCGCTGCGGCTCTCGTCTTAACAGCGCCAGCTGGTCCGGGTGTTGAAGCAGGGCGTAAGTGCCGTTCCCGATCAGGTTCACCGTGGTCTCGTGCCCGGCGACCAAGAGGAGGACCGCCATTGCCACCAGCTCTTGTTCGCTCAGGCGATCGCCGCTGTCCCGCGCCCGGATGAGCGCGCTGAGGAGATCGTCGCCCAGGTCGCGCCGGCGCTCACGGATGATATGCTTCAGGTACTCCCAAATCTCGCCCGTGGCGGCGGAGGCTCTTTCCGCTACCGCTTCATCGATGTACTCGTCCATCGCCGCCACCATGGCGCCCGACCACGCGCGGAACTTCCACCGGTCGGCTGCGGGCACCCCCAAAAGCTCGGCGATGACGATCACCGGCAGCGGAAAGGCGTACTCGGTGATAAGGTCCATGCCCCCCTCCTGCAAGGCCGGCCGGAGCAGCTCGCGCGCGATCTCCTCGATCCGGCCCGACAGGCCCTCGACGACCCGAGGTACAAACGCCTTGTTCACCAACCGCCTCAGGCGCGTGTGATCCGGCGGGTCGCGAAAGAGCATCCACTGCGAGGCCATCTGCCAAAACGTAGCCGGCGGGTCGGGCGGGGCACCGGGTTGGTCTGATCCTTGGGCGGCGGACTCAGGATAGACCGAAGTGTATTCGTGCACGAAGCGAGGATCTTTGAGCACGAAGCTCGCATCCGCGTAATTAAAGACGTACCAAACCCCCGGGTCGGGCTGCGGGCACCAGTGCACGGGATCGCGCTCGCGGTACTCCCGGTAGATTTCGTAAAGGCGCTCCTGATACCCAGGGGTCGACGGACTGAACGGCTCCACGCTCACCTACTCCTTTAGCCGCGCCGAAACGATCCAGCCTGGAGCCTGCCGCTGCGGGTGTACAATAGTGGCACAGGCCAAAACGCCGGCCCAAGGAGGCAGCCCCATGAAGCGCATTCACTTTCCCCCGGAGCCGAGCAGCGCCAGGCGCTGGATCCTCGCCTTGTTCGCGCTCCTGATCGTGTTGAGCGCCGCGATCTTCGCGCTCGTAGGCGCCAGCCTTTTGGGCGTCGCCACCCTCGCGTACGAGACCGACGCCGAAGGCCTCACCATCCAATTCGGCTTCGCCCGGCACAAACTCCTCCGTTCGGAAGTCGTCGACGTTCGCATCGTCGAGGCGCCCACCGGCCGCCGCCGCTACTTCGGGGTGAGCGTTCCCGGCCTCTACCAGGGCTCGTGGTCGTTTCACCAGACCGGACGCCTCGCCCTGTACGCCACCGACCTTGGCCGACTGGTCGTCATCGAGCTTGAGACCCCGAACGGCCTCAAACGCTTCGGCATCAGCCCGGCCGATCCCGAGGCGCTGGTGAGCGCTTTCACCAGCGGCGCCGCGGCCACCTTTCCCGCGGTGCGTCAAAGCGGTGCCGGTTTGTTCGCCCCCTTTCTCCTTGCAGTGCTCGTGGCAATTGTGCCCTTGGTCCTTCTCTTCCGCATTGTCCCCATCCCCTCCCGGCTCAGATACGAATTGGCTCCAGGAGCGCTGCGCATACACGGTCCATCCCGTCCGATCGAAGTGCCCTACTCGCAAATCACCGCGGTTGAGCTGGTAAGGCTGAAGAGGAGACCGCTCAGGGTGGGCGGAACACACGTGCCCGGTTTTTACTGGGGCCGCTTTTTCTCGCGCGAGGCGGGACCGGGACTCTACATGTGCGCGACCCGCCTCGACCCGCTGGTGATCGTGGTTGCGGGAAAAAGGCGGTACGGCCTATCTCCCCAAGACAGCGAAGGATTCACTGCCGAGCTGCGCCGTCGTGTGGCGGCGATAAAGTGAGCCGCCGGACGGCACCTTGGGCGAGATCGAGCGCATTCCCTCCGAGCTGAAGGAGCGCTTCCGCACCGCCTTTGAAATCGAACCCCAGTGGCTCATCGAGTGCGCGGCCCGCCGGCAAAAGTGGATCGACATGGCCCAGTCGCTTAATCTGTACCTGGCCGAACCCAGCGGCCGCAGACTTCACGAGATGTACACGTTGGCCTGGAAGAAAGGGCCAAAAAAGGACCTCCTCACCGCCGGGTGAGGAGGTCCTTCTCTCGCGCGGAGTCGGCTCGCCGCACTAAGCCGCGTGGCCGGCCTCTCAATCAGTAAACCATTCGCCGGTATCGCCGATGCCCGGGGACGTGGTGGGATCGACCAAGTCGTTCTCGCCGCTCGCCTCGCTCTCATCCTGCCCGGGAGTCGGCTCGGTATCGCCGAGGTCCGGGCCTTGCTGCGGGATCGTACCCGTGCTCTCAGGCAGGTCGCCCGGGCTACCGGAATCGCCGGCCGCCCCTTGCGTCGAACCGCCACAGGCCGACGTCACCAAAGCGATCGCGACAGCTAAGAGCACCAGGGCCAAAGCTCGCCTACCGCTACCAGAGATAAGCCTTTGCAAACGTGACCACCCCTTTGCGTCTCCTGCATGCGATCTGCGGACGATCGGGGGCAAGCCCTTGGGGGTCGCCCCGGCCGACTTCGCGTCGCGCAAGGGTAACGTACCAGAAGGGGTCCTTGAGAATCCATGAAGAGCCCGTGTCGATCACGTCCACACCGGGTGGAAAAGGAGTGGAAGCGGCAAGGCGCATCCCGGCGCCGATCCACGCCCACCCTCCTTCTCGACGGCTTCCATCGTTTTTCCACAGAACCATCACACCGCTTCCATGGCCGTGCTGATCGCGGACAAGGTACACTGGGCGTGCACCCGACGCGTGACAGGCGCCCGTCTCGCGACAGACCACTCCCCACATAAGAAGGAGGAAACGACCGGATGCACCTTCGGAAGAGCCTGATGATCACCGTGCTTACCCTCTGCGCCGCGCTCTTGGCGGGAGCGCTCCTCGCCTCGGCGCAAGAAGTTGGAGAAGAGCCCTCTGGCGAGATCGAGTTCTCCACCGCGGCAACGAGCGATCCGCGGGCAGGCGCTTTGGCCCTCCTGGAGCAGGCGCAGTTCGCCTTGAGCGTAACCGCGACCGATGACAGCGATCCCGACGCGGCTGCCGCTACGGTTCAGAAGGTGATCAACCTGCTGGAAGGCGAAAGCGGAGCCAACTACTCTCCGGCCGTAGGGGTGGACGGCGACGACACCCGCGGCGCGATCCCCTACCTTGAGGAGCTCACCGGTCGCAGCGCCGCCGATCTGCTGACCACCGACCTCGACGCGCTGATTGAGGCCAACGAGGAGACGCCCGAGGTGCTGGCCTTGGCCCACGTACTCCTCGCCCAGCGTGCGCTGCTGACGGACGGGGCCAACGCCCTGGACGCTGCGGCCGGCCACGTCGATCAGGCCATCGCGCTTTTGGCAAATTAATGCGGCAGACTCAAGCGCACTAATTCAACGCCGAAACCCGAGCGGTCGGCAGCGCTTTGCCACCGCACACCACCACGCAGTCGGCGAAGGGCCGGGGGGCCATGCCCCCGGCCCTTCGCGCGTTGAAAGCAGGAAACCGGCGGGATAATGATAACTTTCATCATGACGTGGAAGTGTGCGGTCGGGCGGAAAAGAGCGGAGTCGGAGCCGAATGCCGGGAACCTTGCCAGTGAACCTAAACAAGCTCTTCCGCTGGTTCACCGTGCTCGCGCTGTTAGTAGGAAGCACGGGCGCTGCCTTCGCGCGCACGCAGGCTCCTGCATCGGCCGCCAATCCTCCCGCCTACCTTGATATCGTTCACGACGTGAAGGCGCTCCAGACGCTCCTTGAGGTGCTGGGCTACTACCGTGCCGAGCAGGGGCCCAGCGGCCAGTGGGACGAGGCGACGGCCGCCGCTTTGGGAGCCTTCCAAGCCGACCTGGGACTTCCTGTCACCGAAGAGCTTGATGACCTCACCCTCCATGCATTGGGCGGCCCGGTCGAACGGATGAACGACCGCCCTCGCTTTTACTACACCCTCAGCGAAGGGGAATCCCTCGCGGACGTCGCCCGCCGCTTCGGCAGCAAGGTCGCGTGGCTCCTCCGCTTCAATCCTGGCCTCTTGACGGCCGACCCTGTCGCCGCGGGGAGCGAGATCGTCGTACCGGTGGACATTCCCCTGCCCGAGGGGTTCCAGGCCGATCGCGTGCAAGTCCTCGCGGGCCGCTTCCTCGGCACCTACCGGTCGGGCGTCCCCTTCGCTAGCGTAAGCAAGCTGGCCGATCAAATGACCCACCTGCTGCAAGAGCGCGGCTTTGAGGTGGAGGCCGCCGCGACGCCGCTGGACGGGATCACCCTGCGAGGAAACGGCGTTGTCTTGGGGCGCGTCGTCTTCAGCGCCGTGCCGGCCGACGGCAACACCCAAGTTCACCTAGCGCTGCTGTTCCGGAATCACGCTCAGTACGAGCAGGAATTTAAAGAGGGGCTCGAGGGGGGCGCGTGGATCGGCGGCCAAGGCGAAGAGGAAGGCGGAGCGGGCCAGGACGACGGGGCGGATCCTTAATGCCCGCCCTCGCCGCCGCCCCGGTCACGAGGGAAGAAGCTTATAGCCAAAGCCGCGCACCGTGTGGATGAGTCGCGGGTTCTTCGGGTCGGCTTCGATCTTGCCCCGCAAGAAGTAGATGTACTTTTTCACGTCCTCAGAGGTTCCCTCGTCAGCCCGGTCGGGCCAAACGGCTTGCAAAATCTCCGCATTGGAAAAGACGCGTCCCGGGCGGGACGCCAGCAGGCGAAGCAAATCGTACTCCTTGGGCGACAAGTTCACCAGTCTGCCGTGAAGGCGCACTTCTTTGGCCTCGTCGTCGATGAGGATCGGACCGCAGCGCACGCGCTTCGACTTGAAGCCGGCGCGGCGCGTCACGGCGCGCAGCCGCGCTTCGATCTCCACCAGGTCGAAGGGTTTGGTCACGTAATCGTCGGCCCCTTGGCTGAGCCCCCGCACTTTGTCGGCCGTCGTGTCGTACACCGTCAGCATGATCACCGGCGTCGAGCTCATGCTGCGGATCTCCTGCAGCACTTGCCACCCGTCCATGCGGGGCATGTTCACGTCGAGGAGAACCGCGTCCGGATCGTGGGCGACGAACGCCTCCAGCGCCTGGGCGCCGTCGGACGCGTCGATCACCTCAAACCCCTTGGCTGTCAAGTACTTGGCGAGCAACCGGCGGGCTGCTGGGTCGTCCTCGGCGAGCAAGATCCGCATTGGACCACTCCTCCCATTCCGCGCTCTCCCCAGGTACGTCGGGAATCAAAATGCAGAAGCGAGCGCCCCCTCCCGGCGCTTCCTCAACCCAAATCGAGCCTCCGTGCGCCAACACGTAACCCCGGGCAATCGCAAGGCCGAGGCCCAGCCCTTTGTACTCCTCGCCGCCCTCCCGTTCGATGCGCTCGAAGGGCTCGAAGATCCGCTCCCGCTGCTCGCGGGGAATGCCGGAGCCCGTGTCGCACACCTCAATAAGGAGGCCGTCCGGCGCAAAGCGAGCCGACGCGACAACGCCGCCTTGATCGGTGTACTTCACGGCGTTGTGCAGCAAGTTGATGAGCACTTGCTTCAGTTTGGTGCCGTCGGCGTAGATCGTTTTGGACACGTCGGTCTCGACCCGCACGTAAAGGCCCTTGCGCTGTGCGAGAGGCTTTACGTAGTCCGCCGCCTGGCGCAGCAAGTCGGGCAGGAAAACCGCCGTCTTGTGAAGGCTCTCGGTTCCTGAGGCACTAAAGTGCAGGAGATTGTCGATCAAAGCGAGGAGGTGATTTCCCGAGGCCAGCACCGCTTGAATGTCGGAGCGCTGCTCTTGCGTGAGGGGACCTCCCAGCTCCTCCAAGAGGATCTGGCAGTACCCGCGCACGCTGTGCAAGGGCGTCTTCAGCTCATGCCCCATCATGGCCAGAAACTGGGACTTCGCCTCGTTCGCCGAGCGCAGCTCGGCATTCACACGCTCGAGCTCCTCGTTGCGCCGGCCGATCTCCTCCGCCATGTGGTTGAACGCGTCGGCCAGCTCCCGCAGCTCGGGGTAGGTCGATATGTGGGCGCGCGCTCCCAGGTCGCCCGCCTGCAGGCGGCGGATGGAGGCGATCACCCGCTCCAGCGGGACGAGGATGGCGGAGTAGAGCCCGTAGGCGACGGCCGCCCCGACGGCCGTGAAAAGGAGGGCCAACGCGGCCATGTCAACCAAGCTGCGGCGCACTTTCGCCTGCACCTGTTCGAGGGAGAGGCCTACCCTTACGTAACTTTGCTGGGAGGCGCCTGCCGCGGCGTCGTCCTCGTCGCCCGGGAGAAGCTGCACAAACTCGATCACGGGCCGGCCGCCCACCGTCCTCTCCCGCACCGGCAAAGCCGCGGCCGCAGAGCCGAGCGGCTCCAAAGCGAGGCCCTCCTCGCTCGTCGACTCGGAGACGACGACGCCCTGGTGCACGATCTGCGCGTACACGACCTCTCCCATCAGCCGGTGCGTCAGCAGCATCAGGCTGAGCTCCCGCTCCAAGGAGTCCTCGATGTGCAGGACGCGCAGCGCTTCGCCTGCCAAATTGGCGGTTAAACTCTCTCCCCGCTGCTCCACCTGCTCCCGCAGGTCGCTCGTCACCCGGTAGGCCCAGGCCGTCGCAAAGCCGACCGCCGTGAGGGCGCTGAAGCCGACCAAGGCGAGGAGAAACGTCCCCTTCATCCCCAGCGACAACCGCAAAGTGGAGCGCCTCCTACGTCCTCCCATCACCGCCCCCGTCGTTGTTCTTGTCTTGCGCCGGCAGCGATTCCTCCCCCGTACGTGGAATTTGACTCAATTTCCACCAAATACCTTGGGAGGTGCCGCATTCGGGGCGCTTACTCTCCCGCCGGCAGGTTGCGGCCGCGCAGCACCACCTGCCCCACCTGCAGCTGTGGCACGCCGTCGCTTTCGAGGAGCAGGAGGCGGAAGTGATTCGCCGCCGGGACGCCTTCGTCCAAAACGCCCGCCAGGCGCACAGCGTACCAACCGGCCGCGTTGGGGCCTTCCACCTCGGCAGGGACGTCGACCGCCTGCCACGCTGCACCGTCGGGAGAGACCTCGACGCGTACCGCGGGATCAGAGCGCCGCGCGTAGAGCGTGACGGCAAACTCGCGCAGGGCGGGCGCGTCCCAGACCAAGTACTCCAAGCCTGGGGTCACCGGAGCCAACCGGTTGGCGTCGTTGTAGAAGGCATCCCGCTGGTCTGTGCGGTACTCCCACCCCGCCGAGCGAGCGCTGGTCTTGGTAAAGTCGGCTGTGAACCAACCCGCCGCGATGGGCGGACGCAGGTCGTCCACCTCTTCCCACCAGTTGTCCACGTGGACCGTGATCGACTCCCTAAACCGGCGGCCGAGCGAATCCACGACCACGACGGAGAGGGTGTGATCGCCGTCAGGGTAGCGCTCCGTATCCAGGCGAATCTGGCCCGGCTCGGGCGCCCGCTGCCCCGCATAGAGCA
>k87-1583894_pt1 | contig 24755 bp, 27 predicted proteins | sample MGYA00084031_6733416 | MGnify analysis MGYA00084031
GTTGCCTGTCAGCTACGAGGTGACTTGGCTCCTGCCTCGGTTGGACTTTCACCAACTAGCAATTAACGGCTTGCTGGGCACGCTCCAAATAATAAAGACCGTCCGCAGACGGTCTTTACTTGCTATTCGATTGGTACACCGGCCGCGGACGTTCAAAAAGCTCACCCAGCCTGGCATATGATTGTCCTGCCAGACGGCTGACAGGAGCAAAGGCTTCGATGTCGATTTTCCCGTTCTGGTACAAACGGTCTTCCACATGGACGTGAACGACTTCGCCGATAATCAGGTCGGACGTGACAGGATCGCCCAGTGTGACGATTTGATGGAGCCTGCACTCAAAGTGGATGCGAGAGTCGGCCAGCCGGGGCGGACGTACGACCGCACTTGGCTCGGTGGCCAGCCCGAGCGCATCCACTTCCCCTATCTCTGGAGGAAAGTCGGCAGAGGTTTCATTGGCAACGTCAACATTGCAGACGTCCACCATATTGACGACGAACTCTTTTGTTTCCGCGATGTTGCGAGCAGTATCCTTTCTGACACTGCCTGGCTTGCGCATGACCGCAATGGAAACCATCATCGGTTCAATGCTCGCCACATTGAAATAGCTGAACGGAGCCGCATTCAGGACACCGGCTCGGCCGATCGAGGTCACCCAGGCGATCGGCCTCGGTACGATGCAGCCGATCAGCAGCTTGTATTTGTCCTGTCGTTCGATTGCGCTGATGTCGATTTCCACGAAAAAACACCCCTTTTCACTCCGGCGACACAGGTGGAAGCCAGCTGTTCATATAGTCCGGGTCTTCGATCTCCAATGCCTGCTTCGTCACATACAGCGGTTTGAAGGTATCCAGCATGACCGCCAGCTCCTTCGTCTCCTTTTTGCCGATGCTCGCTTCCACTTTCCCCGGGTGGGGCCCGTGCGGAATGCCCATTGGATGGAGCGTGATGGACCCTTCATAGATGCCTTTGCGGCTCATAAAATTGCCGTCGACGTAATACAGCACCTCGTCACTTTCTACATTGCTGTGAAAGTAAGGGGCGGGAATCGCCTGCGGATGATAGTCGTACAGTCTCGGCACAAAGGAACAGACGACGAAATTTTGCCCGGCGAAGGTCTGATGAACAGGCGGCGGCTGATGAATCCTTCCGGTGATCGGCTCAAAATCGTGAATGCTGAGCGCGTACGGATAGAGATATCCATCCCAGCCCACCACATCAAAAGGGTGAAAATCAAACATGTAGCTGTATAAGGTGGACTGACGCTTGACCCGAACTTCGAAGGAGCCCTCCTCTACATGTGTATCCAGCCTCTCCGGCACGCGGATATCCCTTTCGCAAAACGGCGAATGTTCCAACAATTGCCCGTGCTCGTTGCGGTAGCGCTTGGGCGGAACGATCTCGTTCTGGGATTCGATGACGAGGAATCGGCTCGGCGTCTTCATTTCAATCCGGTAGGTGGTACCGATCGGAATCACCAAATAATCTCCCGGGAAGTACGGAATCGTTCCGAAAATCGTCTGCAGCTCGCCTTCTCCCTGATGGACGAACAGAAGTTCATCCCCGTCCGCATTCCGGTAAAAGTAGTTCATCTCGTCTGTAGGAACGCAAACGCCGAGCACGACGTCGCTATTGCCCAACAAATACGTTCTGCCCGAAACAGGGTCGCCTCCTGCCGGCGCATCGAACGTCTTGAAATGCTGATGCTTGAGATCGGCTTGCTCGACATATTCCGGCTTTACGTCGGCAACCCTTTTCGTCGAGCGGACCTGGGTCGGCGGATGATGGTGATACAAAATCGATTGAATGCCGGAAAAGCCTTTTGTTCCCATGACCTGTTCCCGGTACAGCTCCCCGTTTGGCTTGTGAAACATCGTATGCCGCTTCTTCGGAATCTCCCCCAAGCGGTGGTAAAATGCCATTGCGAACCCTCCTATTCGGAAATGATGTTTTGTAATACGCCGAGCCTGTCGACCTCCAGCTCCACCACGTCACCGGCTTCCAGCCATCGGTGGCGCTCCGTCCCCAGCTCGAGGATGCACCCCGTCCCGACTGTACCCGAACCGATGACATCGCCGGGGTAAAGCGGACAATCAGCGGAAGCGCGGGCGATCATCTGGGCAAACGTGTAGTGAATGTCCTGAAAATAGCCGCGGGACAGCTCGATGCCGTTCACTCTTGCGACCATCGTCAGCGCAAAGCGATTGCCTTCCTCGCCGGCTATGCAAACATCGGCGAGCTCGTCTGGCGTAACGAGCCACGGACCCATGGAAGTGGCAAAGTCCTTGCCTTTTGCCGGGCCCAGCCCTACCTTTACTTCCTCCCGCTGAAGGTCGCGTGCGCTCCAATCGTTCAGGATGCAGTAACCGGCGATGTAGCGATCCGCCTGCTCGACAGGGATGTCAACGCCCTCCTTGCCGATTACGCAGGCAAGCTCCAATTCATAGTCGAGCCATTTGGTCGTCGCTGGCTTTTTCACATAAGCATTCGGGCCGACAAAGGCGGCTGCATTGGAAAAATAGAAGACGGGGAAATGATACCATTGCGGAATCATCTCCAGCCCGCGGCGTGCGCGAGCCGTCTTGACATGCGCTTCAAACGAGTAAAAATCCCGAAAGCTTCGGGGACGAGGCAGCGGCGATCCAAGCAAGACAGCTTCTAAAGGAAAAGACTGCCCTTCGGCAGGAGTCCCAGCCTGTTGTGACAGAAGCTGCAAGGGCTCTATCCACCTCTCCCACTCATCCAGCAGCTCCAGCATCCCCGGCGGCGCCCCCGCCAGGCTGGAGGCGATGTCTACGATGCGGTCCTCCCGCAAGATTCCGGCTCTCCACGCCTGCTGTTCTTGCATTCGATACGATACCAGCTTCACATGCTCTCCCTCCTCTCCTACGGGCCCCAGCCCCGGCTTCAGACAAGCAAATGAAAGCAAAAAAGCCCAGCATACGAACAAGCTGAAGCAAGGAGCCCGAAAACGGTATCATCCATTTTCGCGGGCACCCGATCAAGCTTATTGACGTACGCTGGGCTCAGTCTGCTAACGAAGAAGACCTTGCGGGAATTCCCCCGCAGACGACCAGCAATTTCCATTGCTCACTGTTTTTTCATTGGTATATTTATCATACCGGAAACGCTTTTCGGTTGCCAGAGGCAAAAGCGTTTTTTCTATAAACGGTTTTATCTATACGTTTTTCACTCCAGCTATTTCATGCCAGTCCCTCGCCGGCAAAAAACGTCCTGTACAGCAAGGCCATATCCTCCGGCAGCGGCTCCGTCCACTCCATTTCCTGTCCCGTCCGAGGATGGGCAAAATGGAGCCTCGTTGCATGCAGCGCTTGCCGCCCGATGTGGGCTCTGCTCCCCCCGTACATGTCATCGCCTGCTAACGGATAACCCAGATGGCTCATATGGACCCTGATCTGATGCGTTCGTCCCGTTTCCAGCTTCAGCTCCACCAGGCTCATGCCAGCTCCCCGCTGCCTGACCCTGAAACGGGTTACGGCCTGCTGGCCATCCGCTCGAACCTCCCTCGCAATGATGGAGTCGTCGCGAAGACCGATCGGCTCGTCAATGACACCTTCTGTCTCATCGCACACACCCTCGACGATGGCTATATAGTATCGGTGCAGCTGGCGTTCCTTTTGGAGACGGCTGAACTGCTCGTGCGCCCACTGGTTTTTGGCTACGATCATCAGTCCTGACGTGTCTTTGTCCAAACGATTGACCGGACGGAATTTCCGCTGCTCTCCCCGCTCCTGCCAGTAGTGCGCCACGCCGTTTGCCAGTGTATGGCTGCTGTGATTCCCCGTCGGGTGGACGACGAGTCCCGCCGGTTTGGCGATGACCAAAATGTCCTCGTCCTCGTAGCGAATATTCAAGTCCATCGGTTCGGGTGCGAGCATTTCTTCTTCGGCCGGGACGAGTACGCGAACGACATCTCCCTCTTTCAACCGCTCTGTCACATAGACGGAAACACCGTTTCGCGTAATATCCCCCTGGTACTTCGCCCTGACCAGCAAGCGCCGGGAGACGCCGAAGTCTTTTTGCAGCACGTCGCGGATGGTCATGCCTTCATGCCGTTTGGCGGCTGTTATTTGCAAAAGCTCTTCCAACATGCAGTCACACCTTCTGTCGCTTCAACTCCTGCCAGTATATCAAAAACAGCTGTGCGCGTCCTGTCGAAGGCCACTGATGTGGGAAAGCCCTTTTAAACCCCCCACGGTTTTCCAATTGTATCGCAATATGAAAACAATGCACAGAAGACCGGGTCTTCTATCCCCATACAGAGGAGAAACCTTCAGGAGTCGATGAAAATGGACAAAAGCTTTTCCACATGGATAAAGAACTTTCCATTTGGCGGAAACGTCCGACAAGACGCTCTTTCGCTGCTTCGTTACCACCAGCTTGATCATATTGCCGAGCATACCGAGCGAGTCGCCAAAGAAGCGATTCGATTGGCTGAGCAATTCCATGTCGATCCTCGCTTGGCCGACGCCGCCTTCGTTTACCTTGACTATTTATGGGCGCAGCGCACCAAGCTTCGAGTGATCCATCCGTGGCTGAAGGAAGCGTATTTGCAGCTTCGCGGGGGACGCGATCTGTACTGCTGACAAGGCTCCGGTCTGTCGGCAACCTACTTTATCCAAAGTGACACCTGACCGCTGCTCGCTGTCACTTTGGCCTTGCCGCCGATCGGAAACGTGATCATCGGACTGGTATGCCCAAAGTCAGCATTGGCGACCACCGGCATGGCTGCCAGCTCCGGTTTGCTGCGGATGATCCGGACGAGCTTTTCCCGGGTCATTTGCGAAGCTTTTTGAAACCGGCCGATGACGATTCCTTTCACGCCGGAAAAGGACGGCTGATGAATCAATGATTGCAAATCCCGGTCAAACGTCGAAGGAGACACATCCCGGTCGTCCTCGATAAACAGAATCGCTCCTTGCAAGTCAGGCATGTACTCTGTACCCTGCAGCAGATTGAGCGTACACAGATTGCCGCCGATGAGTGTCCCTTCCGCCTCTCCTTCCTGAATCAAAAGGTAGCCCTCATTCGGGATAAAGCTGCGATTTTCCTGATCCAAATACCATTCGTCGTCACTCCATTCAGAGGCAGGCGTGATTTGGAGCGGTCCCGCTTCGGCTTCTCTAGCCGCCCCCGCTTCCCCCTCCAGCAAGCAGCTTTGAAAGAGGCGGATCGTGTACTCGGCTCCCTTTTTCATTCCGAATGTGGAGAAATGAGGGCCCGAGAAGCCAATCAATCCTGTTTTGGCATAGATCGCATTGGACAGTGCCGTGATGTCCGAGTACCCGCACAGTATTTTGGGGTTGCTTCGGATCAACTCATAATCGATGCCGCGAAGCAGCTGATTGCTGTTGAATCCGCCCAGCACTGTCAAAATACCTTTTACGTTCTTATCGGCAAACGCTTCATGGAGGTCTTGCAGCCTCTCTTCGACTGAACTGGAAACAAACTCGTCGCAAACCTCCACATGTTTTCCATACGTTACCGTTAGGCCCATCGATTCCAATCTTTTTTGCGCCCGCTCTCTCACGTCCTGCGACAGGATCGCCATGCTTCTGCTCGGGGCAATCACTCGGACTTCGTCGCCTCTCTTTAATTTATCTGGCCTCATTTCCCTCACTCCTCGCGGCTATTCGTTCTTTGCCTGCCCTGAATGTAGACGCGTTATGATTTGTTCATTTATTATACAGGGGCAAACAACATTTTCCATAAAAAAACCTCCTTCACGTGGAAGGAGGCTGGTATTTTTGACAGTAGACGCAAAAATGTTGGCGGGAATCGATTACTTCGCCGCTTTGGCTGCTTCGATCGCAGCTTCGTAGTTCGGATGATCGCCGACAACCGGAACGTATTCTGCGTAAACGACTTTGTCGTTTGCATCCACGACAAAGACTGCACGAGACAGAAGACGCAGTTCTTTGATCGCTACGCCGTATGCCAGACCAAAGGAGAGGTCGCGGTGGTCAGACAGCGTTTGCACCTTGTCGATGCCGGCAGCACCGCACCAGCGGCTTTGCGCGAACGGCAGGTCGACAGAGATCGTCAGGATGGTTACGCCGTCCAGCTTTGCAGCTTCTTCGTTAAAACGGCGGGTTTGCGCGTCGCACACGCCAGTATCCAGAGACGGAACGACAGAGATCACGCGTACAGTGCCTTTGGAATCATCCAGAGTCACAGGGGTCAGGTTGTTAGCCAATACGGTAAAATTAGGAGCGGTGTCCCCTACCTTTATTTCAGGTCCGAGCAAGGTAACCGGGTTGCCTTTGAAGGTAAATGCGCCATGGCGTTCTACTGCAGATGTCATCAAATCTTCCTCCTCACAAAATGATAGTAGGTTATGTACCTTCTCAATCATACCTCATTTTTCTACGATTTTCACTATGGAAACAGGGAAATTACAGATTCAGTCGCAATCCGCCGATCTGATTTTGTTCAAGTTTGGTAATGCTTTTGATTTCGTGCTCGTACTCCCAGCCGCTCCGCCTGTTCAGCTCATGGCAGCGCATGAGGGCGTGATACAGCGCAAATATAAAGCTTACTTTTTTCAGCTCGTAGCGCGTGCACATCGATTGCGGGAGAACCGTGTTGATGATTTCAATTTGAAACGAACTTGTTTCACGGGGCCTGCGGGTCGGCACGACGAATCCCATCTGCTTCAGTACAAAGCCGTAATCAAATTCCCCGTTATCGTCGAAATCGACAGTCTCCTCCGACGTTGCCAGCCATTCCAGCAGCGTTTCCAGATCGAGCTGTTCAAAACACGCCGGCTTCGGCAGAGCCAGCACCGATCCGTCCTCGTTGATAAAGTAAATCGAATCGCGATAATGAAAGATCAGCTCGTCCTCTGGCATCTCTTCACAAAACATCCAGTTTGCAGGCGGTATCAGCATGCGCCAAATTTCGGCCGGGGTCTTTTGCAAAAAGTCCATGGCAGGGTCCCCTCCTTTCCCTACCATTTTGGGCAAATCCGGTAGCTGCTATTCACCCTGCCTGCTGTCCCTCTGCCTGTCTTTGATAAACCCGGCCCAATCTCCCGACGGAATGTAAATCCCTTCCCGTCTGGCCCAGTCTTCCTTTAGATACCTGTAGAGGAATGCCCGGATTTCTTCTCCTCCAGGCATTTTCATGACACTTTCCTCCACCCGTTCATACTCATTGCGAGGGTCGCCTGGTCCGAAATAGTCCTCCAGCTCGTCCAGTCCGGCCAGTGCTTCTTCATAGACGTCTTTGGAAAATGTGAGCAGCGCTCCTTTCACAGTCCCCGATTCGCCCCGCAGCAAGCCGGGATAACCGGCAGAAAAATGGTACAAATGTCCCCGTACTATCGCAGGCTGAAGCGTATGCGGGTAAGGCTTGACATACCTATTGTGGTTGCCGAAACCGGGAAGCAGAGAGCCATATACGAACACGGGCAGGATTCTCGTCATGAATATTTACACCTACTTCAGGATTTTTCAGAAAAAAAAGGGGTGTTTCTGTATCTACAATTTTGTATATTTACTCTATATATAATATTCACTTTACAAGTGCTTAGGGTAAAAAAGGGGGAGAAACCATGACAAAGAGAAAAATCAACCGGCTGCTGGTCGCCAACCGCGGGGAAATCGCCATTCGGATTTTCCGCGCAGCAACTGAACTGGGCATTCGCACTGTAGCGATCTATTCCGAGCAAGACAACGTGTCCATCCATCGTTTCAAGGCGGACGAGTCGTATCTGGTAGGCGCCGGAAAAGGTCCCATTGAAGCCTATCTGGACATTGAGAGCATTATCGAAATTGCCAAGCGCAACGATATCGATGCGATTCACCCGGGCTATGGATTTCTCGCGGAAAATGCGGAGTTTGCCCAGCGCTGTCTTGAAGAAGGCATCATCTTTATTGGCCCTTCCTCCACTTTGATCGACAAGTTTGGAGACAAAGTCGAAGCGCGCCGAATGGCCATCGAAGCAGGCATTCCCGTTATTCCGGGTACACCCGAGCCGATCGAAACCCTTCAGGAAGCCCTTTTGTTTGCCAAGGAGCACGGCTATCCGATAATCATCAAGGGGGTCTCTGGCGGAGGCGGCCGCGGCATGCGGATCGTGCGAAGCCAGGATGAGCTCCAGGATGCTCTGGACCGGGCCCGTTCCGAAGCTCGCTCCGCCTTTGGCAACGCCAAGGTGTATCTGGAGCGTTATTTGGAAAACCCCAAGCATATTGAAGTGCAGATTCTCGGCGATGCACACGGCAATATTGTGCATCTGTTCGAACGGGACTGCTCCGTGCAGCGCCGTCATCAAAAGGTGGTCGAAGTCGCGCCAAGCCTTTCCCTGGATGATGCGCTGCGCGAGGAAATCTGCCAGTCTGCCTTGAAATTGATGAAGGAAGCCGGTTACTCCAACGCGGGTACGGTCGAGTTTTTGCTCACGCCCGACGGTCAATTTTACTTTATCGAAGTAAACCCGCGCATTCAAGTGGAACATACGATTACCGAGCTGATCACAGGCATTGATATCGTGCAGGCGCAAATCCGCATTGCCGAAGGGCACAGCCTGTCTGATCCGGAAATTGGCATTGCCTCCCAGGAAGCGATCAAGATGAGCGGTTACGCGATACAGTGCCGGGTGACGACAGAAGACCCGGAAAACAACTTCCTGCCCGACGCCGGGCGCTTGCTGGCATGGCGTTCAGGCGGAGGCTTCGGGGTGCGGCTTGACGGCGGAAACGGCTATCCGGGGGCGATTATTACACCGTACTACGATTCGCTCCTGGTGAAGATCTCCACATACGGCACGTCTTTTGACCAGGCCGCCCGGAAAATGCTCAGAACGCTGCGGGAATTCCGCATCCGCGGTGTCAAAACAAATCTTCCGTTCCTGGAAAATGTAGTGACGCATCCCGATTTTCTCAGCGGACAATACGATACGTCTTTCATCGATACGAAGCAGGAGCTGTTCATTTTCCCGGGACGTCAAGACCGCGGCACCAAGCTTCTAAGCTACATCGGCAACACGATTGTCAATGGCTATCCGGGGCTGTCCACGCAGGACAAGAAGCCGCACTTCGATACGCCGCGCATCCCGCGCACTCCCTTTGCCCAGCCGTATCCGGACGGAACCAAGCAAATTCTGGAGCGCGAAGGCGCAGACGGCCTCGTGAAGTGGATTCAGGAGCAGAAGCGCGTGCTCGTAACCGACACCACCTTCCGCGACGCCCATCAGTCGCTGTTTGCGACTCGCGTCCGGACGTACGATTTGGCAGCTGTCGCTGAAGCGACCGGCAAGCTGGGAGCAGACCTCTTCTCCCTGGAGATGTGGGGCGGGGCCACGTTCGACACGTCGATGCGCTTCCTCAGAGAATCGCCGTGGGAGCGTCTGCAAATACTTCGTCAGCGCATTCCCAACATTTTGTTCCAGATGCTTTTGCGCGGCGCAAATGCGGTCGGCTACACCAACTATCCGGACAATGTGATTCACGCTTTCGTGAAAGCGTCCGCCGAGAACGGCATCGACGTCTTCCGCATCTTTGACAGCCTCAACTGGCTGCCGGGCATGCAGACAGCGATCGAAGCCGTCCGCAATTCGGGCAAGGTGGCCGAAGCGGCGATCTGCTACACCGGCGACATTCTCGATCCATCGAAGACCAAATACACGCTGCGCTATTACGTCGATCTGGCCAAGGAGCTGGAGAAGGCAGGAGCCCATATCCTCGCGATCAAAGACATGGCCGGACTGCTCAAGCCGTACGCAGCCTACGAGCTGGTGCGGGCTCTCAAGCAGGAGATCGGCATCCCGATCCATTTGCATACGCATGACACGTCCGGAAACGGCGGCGCGATGCTCGTAAAAGCGATTGAAGCCGGCGTCGATATCGTCGACGCGTGCGTCAGCTCCATGTCGGGGCTTACTTCCCAGCCCAGCCTGAACGGATTGATCGCTTCGCTCGAGCATACCGAACGGGATACGGGTCTATCCCTCGACGCGTTCAACAAGCTTTCCGATTACTGGGAGGATGTCCGCCCCTACTACCAAGGATTCGAGAGCGGAATGAAAGCAAGCAATACCGAGGTTTACATCCATGAAATGCCGGGCGGCCAGTATACGAACCTCGAGCAGCAGGCGAAAGCTGTCGGACTGGAAGGCCGCTGGGACGAGGTAAAACAGATGTACGCTACTGTCAATCAGATGTTCGGCGACATCGTCAAGGTCACACCGTCCTCCAAGGTAGTCGGAGATATGGCGCTGTTCATGGTTCAAAACGGACTGAACGAAGAAAACATCTGGGAAAAAGGCGAGCGGCTCGATTTCCCCGACTCTGTCATTCAGTTCTTCCAGGGGTACCTGGGACAGCCTCCGGGCGGATTCCCGAAAGAACTGCAGGCGCTTGTCTTGAAAGGACGCGACTCCTTTACGACTCGTCCGGGAGAGCTTCTGGCACCGGTAGACTTTGACAAGGTAGCGTTGGAACTGACAGAGAAAATCGGGCGGGAGGCGACAGAACTGGATGTCCTGTCCTACATCATGTACCCGCAGGTGTTTCTACAGTATGACCAAAGCTTGAAGGAATACGGCGATTTGTCCGTGCTCAATACCCCGACCTTCTTCTACGGCCTTCGTCCGGGAGAAGAGACGGCAATCACGATCGAGCGCGGAAAAACGCTGATTATCAAGCTTGTCGCCGTAGGCGAGCTGCATCCGGACGGACGGCGCATCATGTATTTTGAATTGAACGGCCAACCGCGGGAAATTTTCATCCGCGATCACGCTGCAAAGGTCTCGGAGCTGGCCCGCCGCAAAGCCGACCCGCAAGATCCCGGACAGCTCGGCGCGTCCATGCCGGGCAAAGTCTTGAAAGTTCTCGTTACAGCAGGCGACAAGGTACGCAAGGGAGAGCATCTTTTGGTCAGCGAAGCGATGAAAATGGAGACCACCATTCAAGCGCCAATGGACGGGAAAATCAAAGCCGTTCATGTAAAAGCGGGAGATGCGATCGAAACGGGTGACTTGCTTGTTGAAATGGAATAGGATTGCCTTATAATGGTAGGGAGATGAAACGCAAGTGAAAGGAGGAGATGGGTGTGCGTCTAGCACAGGTCAGCCAGATTCCGTACAGCAGGCGGGTGGGTCCATACCACTTTCAGATGATTCAAGCCAAATTGAGCGGTCCTGTCCAGCCCATTGTCGGATACAGCCTGCAGCCCTTTTATACGCGCCAACAGCAATGGATGACAGACATGGCTGACTCCCTCTCCCAGCTATATCGTTATACGGCCGAATTAAGCCAGGCTGCCAAGCAATTTGACCCTTCGCGAAGAAACAGTGTGCTGCACGCGCGAGTTGCAGTGAGCTCCCACCCGGAACGCGCTCAGGCAAAAGCCGCCCCCGGGGCAGAGCCGGGCAGCTACCAATTGGATGTCATCCGCCTGGCAACGCAGCAGACAAATCGGGGAATCATGGCTGAAAGCAGCGGCCCTTCCCTCTTGCCCCCCGGCGTGTATACGTTTTCCCTGACGATCGGTCAACAGGAGAACATCCTCGCCATCCAGGCAAAGCAAGACGATTCGCATGAACAATTGCTTAAGCGTTTGGCAGGTGTCATCCATCAGGCAGATCTGGCTGCTTCAATCGAATATTCAGAGACGATGAGCCGGATGGTCCTCCGCTCCAGTCATACGGGGGCAAAGCATGCTTTTCAGCTACGCGATATAGACGGGGCCGTGGTTCGCACTCTCGGACTCGATCAGGTCGCTATGAAAGCCTCCGATGCCGAATACGATCTGGACGGGATGCGTAGCGGCTCCCCCTCCAACCAGGTGGAGCTTTCTGGAAAGGTCGCCGCAACCCTGCTCCAGCCGGGCAAAGCATCCCTGGTTATCCAGCCGGACAGCGAACTCTTGCTGGAGAAAACCCGGGAACTGGTGACTCGTTATAATCGCTTGCATGCTTTCGTAGAAGAAAGGCCGAACCTTTTCACGACCATACTCCCTGCATCACTGGAGCAGATTGCCCGGACTGTTCAATCGGGGCTTGCTGATTACGGATTGCACATTGCTCCCAACGGTCAGTTGAAATTGGACGAGGAGACGCTGACCCGTTCTGTCGAGCGCGATTTTTCTGCTTTTGTACAAGACGTATCCAAGGTGTCTCAACTGGTCGAAAGGGAGACGGGAAAATGGAGGACGGCTTCCCCTGCCAATTTGACAGGCTTCAACGAAGAAGATGCTTCGGGTCGAGCATTCTCCTCGTTTCTTTTGCCCAATCACTTCTACCGGCAAGCGGTTTACACGGGCTTGATCATCAATCAGTTGTGGTGAATATCCCAAACAAAAAGACAGGTGTGCCCCCGCGCGGCCAACCTGTCTTTTTCGTTTTGCCTCATGCCCCAACAATCAGCTTCGCTCAATCAGTTCTTCCAGATCGTGCTCATCGACATTGGTCACGATGGTAGTCGAAGAGACCGGGGCCTCTTCCTTTTTGCCGAACATCCCCTGCATTTTCTCCACGAATTGAGGGATGCTGTCCAAAATACGGTCATACAGATGAGTGGAATTTTCGAGAGGAATGGAGCGGATGCCCTGTTTGCCCACGACCAGGAATGCAACAGGCGTAATCGATACGCCGCCCCCGCTTCCGCCGCCAAAAGGATGCCCGATCACACCCGGATGATCGCGCTCGTATTGAAACTCACTGCCCCCTGCCGCAAAGCCGAAGCCAACCTTGGAGATCGGCAGAATCACACTTCCGTCCGGCGTTTCCACCGGGTCGCCAATAATCGTATTCACATCAACCATTTGTTTGATATTTTCCATAGCCGTTCTCATCAAACCCTGAATGGGATGGTCTGCCATATCATTTCCTCCTTACTGGGGTGAAATGCAGTTTTGCGCAAACTGTTTACAACTAGTAGCTTGCCCAAAAGAAGAACAGGCCATGTACGCTTTTCCTACGCCCCGGAGGGACTCGTCTCCCATTTGTGGACACGCCCCTTTTTCAAGCGAAACAGCAGACGGAGCCCCATTACCAAGACATGGCCGAGGAAAAAGTGGAGAATGCACCTCGCTTGGGTGCGAATGACCGGTTGATTCCAGACAGGCTGCACACTAAGCCGCGGCATGCTCCGCAAAGAAATGGCGTGTGAGAAAAGCGCGATCAAAATGCTTTTCACTCCCCACACCGCTCCGAGGAGCGCACCAGTCTCCGCAGCCTCGCCCGTTCCCAGAACAGTGTGCCATTCCAGCCGTTCGCATCGAATCTGCTTGGCAAATTGCTGAAGAACCGGTTTAAAATCATGGAAGCGTTCCAGTATGACCTGATAATTCTGTTTCCACTTCTGCAGTTGATCCTTCCCTACACCTCTTACCGTTTCTGCCGTCTTCTCTTCCTGTCTCACCGTTTCCACTTTTGCCTTCAATTCGGGGCCATTTTCCGTCTGTTTTACCATCACGACCGGCAGCTCATATTTGCGCCGGATCAGGTGAAACCATGCCGAAACCTCAACGACGAGGTGATCGTTTTCACTGACCCTGCCATAGTAAAGGGAAATACGTACAGGCGTTGCGGCAAGCAGCACAATAAATACGAAGAGTCCAATTAGTATCCAGCCCAACAAAAAAACCCCATCCTTTCACCGTTAGTATGAGTGAATGGATGGGAAAATATGTTGCAAAAGGTAAATCTATCAGTCGAGGACGTAAACAGTCACGCCATCTTTAATCCCGTGGTTCAAGGCTTCCACCCGCGAAGAGAAAAACAGGTCCACGCGATTATTTTTCACCGCGCTCCCGATATCAGCCGCGACGGCATACCCATAGCCTTCAATGTACAAATGGCTACCCAGCGGGATAACAGCAGGATCCACGGCTACAATCCCTACACGCAATGGGAATTCCAGATAAGAAAGCGCCTCCGCTTTGTCCTCCGGATATGTATATGCGGTCGTCTCAACCGTCAGTTTTTTTGTGAAGGGAGTCCCTGTAGGAGCTTTTTGTTCTTCTCCTTTTTCCAAAAGGTGGATAGCGGTATAGGTCGCAGCTTCCGCTCTCGTTATTTCATGGTGTGGCTGCAGGTTTCCATCCTGGTACGGATTCACCAACCGATTTTGCAGGGCAAATGCAAATGACCGCTGATAAGCCTCTTCCACGCTGCGTCCATCCGGATACTGCTGCAGTGTTTGAATCGCGGAGGACCAAGGCAACTGATTCACCTTGCCGCTGTCGCCCATTGCCCGTATCAGCATCGACACCATCTCTTCTCGACTTACCAGCTCGTCCGGCTTGAAAACGAGTTTTCCCTCTGAATACTCTCCATGAACGATGCCGAGTCGATACGCCGTTATGGCATATGGCGCGAGCCAATCGCCCGAAGGAATATCCGCAAAGGGTGATGCCTCCTGTGCTGCTGGCTGGACTCCTTTGGCTTTTACAAACATTGTGATCAATTCTGCCCGTGTGATCGGATCGTCTGGGCGGAAACTCTTGGCATCACCGATTACCTCTGTTATGTACAATTGTTGAATGTCCTTCTCTGCCCAATGTCCGGCTACATCGGTGTATGGTAGGTTTGCTCGTGTTGTCTCTGCCTCTGCTTTTGGCATGCCCGTGAAAATGACAGCTGCCAGCGAGGCTAGAATCAGCATCTTTTTCATCATCAACCTCCTGTAGTCGATTGCTGGAAATCTCTTTGTACTATTGTAAAGGAAAATATTCAGAAAACAACCCTCAATGATTGCCAGCCTCTGTTGGTATACAAGAACCGAAAGCAGCAGTAAAAAAGGAGCTGCCCACATCGTAGATTCATCTACTCGTCGGACAACTCCACTCACTCGACGATCTCCAAATAGACCAGGTCCTCCAGACCGATCTGCCCTGTCACTGCAAGGCCTTCTTTCTTTTGAAAGCGAAAAACGGCCCTTTCAAAATGTTTGTCAAAATGACCATGCACGGGACCATTGTAATAGCCCGCCGCCTTTAATCGATTTTGTACAAGCTTGACCAATGCTCCTCGCGACCCCGGAACCAATACCCGATAAGTTAGCCTTTCATGCCCCATGATCGGCCCGTCTATGATGACGGGGGTCCCTACTTTTACAAGCGGGTAGAGCTTCTCGATGTCCTTGTTTTTCATCCGGAAGCATCCATGACTGACGTACCGTCCAATATGCTCAGGGCGATTTGTCCCATGAATTCCGTACGTCCCCCATTCAACATTGATTCCCAGCCAGCGAGAACCAAATCCGCCGCCCCAATTCAGCGATTTTTTCGTGACTGTGAACAGGCCTATGGGCGAGGGCGTATCGACAGCTCCCGGTGCTATGCGGTAAGAGGCTAGTACTTCCCCCTTATCCGTCCGCAGGTACAGCTTGTTCTCCCACAAATTGATATAAATGTAGACTGGCGGATCAGCCTGCTCGGCGTGAACCGGAACAAGCGAGGCCATGAGGATGATGAGCACGGAAATGACAGACAGAAAGGCTCTCATCATGCTGATATCGCTCCACTTCTTGATCTGATTATCAGAAGAAAAGCTGTACGAAAGCAATCACTATCGATTATTTGGCAAAGATATGGCTTCCGATTTTTTTAATCTGAGGTCTGGACCAGATCCACTTGGAAGTCGCTGTTTTGGGATTAAAGTAGAACAGGGCATTGCCCGATGGGTCCCATCCTCGCACCGCTTCATAAGCGGCTCGATATGCCGTCTTCCCTGGTGTCAGCCAGTATTGTCCGTCGTCAATCGCCGTAAAGGCATAAGGCTGAAAAATAATCTCTTGAATACTGTTGGGGAAATTGCTGGATTGCAAGCGGTTCATGACGACTGCGGCAACGGCCACCTGTCCGACATAAGGCTCGCCCCTTGCCTCGGAATAAACCAATTGGGCCAGCATTTGCATCTCGGATCGATTTACGGTAACTTTCTTCAGCTTTTTCCATGTCATTTTTCCTGTAATTCCATCTGCAGGCATCCCGTACTTTTTTTGAAACTGGCGGACTGCCTGGGTGGTCTTGCTTCCGTATATTCCATCCAAAGGCCCTTGATACAGGCCTATCACCTGCAGACGATACTGCAAATCCCAGACGTCACCGGTCCTGCTTCCCTTTTTAAGCACGGGAGCAGCAGATGCCGGAACAGCCAGCAAGAAAGCGACCAGGACAGACAAAAACAGGGCAATCCCGCTTTTTTTCTGAAACACCTATATCCCCCTCCTCAAGCCCCCATTCTATCGGGAGAGAAGATCAGGTTCAATTCAAGGTTTTTGGCATGTTTGCCAATACATGCCGTCTATCGCTCAAGCCCATGCTTCTCGTTTCATCCTTTTGGTTTGAACAGGACCGCCGCAAAAAATCCAAACACGATCGCCGCCGAAATCCCTGCACTCGTCACTTCAAATATGCCGGTAATCACGCCGACAATCCCGTGTTTTTCCGCTTCCTGCATGGCTCCGTGAACCAAAGCGTTGCCAAAGCTGGTAATCGGCACAGTGGCCCCGGCTCCGGCGAATTTGACAAGCGGCTCGTACAAGCCGAATCCATCGAGCAAAGCTCCTGCTACGACCAGAGAGGACATGGTGTGAGCGGGCGTCAATTTGACGACGTCGAGCAGAAACTGGCCAATCAAACAGATCGTGCCTCCCACCAAAAATGCCCACAGGAACGTCATGCTACCCCTCCTCCGGATGCTCTGCTTCAATGGCGACCGCATGAGCAATGCAGGGAATGCTTTCCCCTTGCTGATAGGAGATGGGTGACAAAAGGGCACCGGTAGCGACGACCAATATGCGTTTCCATTCGCCTTCTCTCATCCTTCGCAACAGATGTCCGTATGTAACCGTAGCGACACAGCCACAGCCACTCCCTCCCGACCAGACAGTCGGATTGTCTCCGTATATAAGCTTGCCGCAGTCGATGTACCGATCCAGCGGAATATCGACGTTATGCTTCGGCAAAAGCTCCGAGAGGATCTGGTGACCGACCTTTCCCAAATCTCCCGTTACGACGAGATCGTAGTGATCGTGCGGGAGCCGCATATCGCGGAAGTGAGTCTCAATCGTCGAAAGTGCTGCTGGCGCCATCGCCGCCCCCATGTTGAACGGGTCGCTCAGCCCCATGTCGACGATGCGGCCGATCGTCGCGGCATGAACCCGCAGCCCGCTCCCCTTGTTTCCCACAACAGCTGCACCTGCTCCGGTAACGGTCCACTGGGCTGTAGGCGGCTTTTGCGAACCGTATTCGGTTGGGTAGCGGTACTGTTTCTCTGCTGCCCCGTTGTGGCTTCCGGTAGCAGCCAATACGTAGTCGGCTGACTGGCTGTCTACCAATAGCGCACCAAGCGCCAAGCTTTCCATCGCTGTCGAGCAAGCTCCAAACAGGCCGATGTAGGGGATACCCAATGTACGGGCAGAGAAGCTGGACGTAATGATCTGATTCATCAGATCGCCTGCAAGCAAGAAATGGACTTGCTCCTTTTGCAGGCCTGCTTTTTCCAATGCTTTGTCGCAAGCTTCCTCCAACAGAACTTTTTCGGCTTTTTCCCAGCTGTCTTGTCCAAGCATGAGGTCCCCATGCGTGATGTCAAAATCCTCTCCCAAAGGTCCTTTTGCTTCGAAAGGACCGCCGATGGCAGCCGTACTGAGAATGACCGGCCTCGAAGGGAACACCCATGTTTGATGCCCTTGTCGCATGGCTTATCCTCCCATTTTGATCAACGTTTTCACGATCCCGATCACGAATGCGGAAAAAACTCCAAACACAATCACCGATCCCGCCAGTTTGAACATGTTTCCGCCCACTCCCAGGACAAAGCCTTCGCTCCGGTGATCGATAGCGGCTGATGCAATCGAATTGGCAAAACCGGTTACCGGAACGCTTGTCCCGGCTCCTGCCCATTGTGCAATCCGGTCGTATACACCGAGCCCTGTCAAAAGAGCGGACAGAAAAATGAGCACGGCTGTTGTCGGATTTCCGGCCGTCTTTTCCGTAAAGTCAAAGTACCGGATAAACATCTCCTGAATGCCTTGCCCGATCAGGCAAATAATCCCCCCTGTGAAAAACGCCCGCGTAAAATTGCGCAGCAAAGGGCGAGGGGGCTCGTGACGTTTGGCTAACTGCTGATACTCCTGCTGGACGGGGGTAAGCTTTTTCTTTTTTTGATCCGCCATTGTTTTCCCTTCTTCCCTATCTTGTCAGCAGCGGCTTGACCTGATCCATAACCTTTTGCAGTTCTTCAGCGTCTCTTTGGTACACGAGTTTTTGCTGCTGATTTTTCGTAGACAGCGCAAACACTTCCAGATCGGCCTGGCACTTTTTCAACTGCGCGTAGGTTAGTTTCAACGCCTGCGGCTCAGCCACTTTGATTTTGTCGTCATACAGATCGAGGTATAGCTGACCGCCTTTGTCAACCTGGCCGAGAAAGACATTTTCCAGGGCGACACCGGCCTTCTGCAGCTCAGCCCGTACCCAGGAACGGTTCAAGCCCATGTTCGACAGCGGCTCATCCATGATCATCCCGTCCATGATGACTGCTTGCGGCTCCTCTGCCGGCGACACCTCAAGCTCGAGATGCTGCGGGGTCACTGGCTGATGCTGCGATTTTAAAAGCACGCTCAATTCTCCACTGGTCTCCATCACTGCAAATTCGACGTCGGCCACGCGAAACACATTTTTGATTCGCAGCTGCTCCATCAGGTCTTCAGAGGTCCACCGCTCTTTTTTCAGGTTGTCTTCCAACACCTTGCCATCCTTGATCAAGATCGTCGCTTTTCCCTCAAAAAAATCCCGAAGAACCTTGCTCTTTAAAGCCAGCCATTCAAACAAAACAGGAAAGATTGCTACCACCGTCAAAGCGATCAGGCTGTGGTAGATAGGGCCGTCCATCTCTGTTGCCATGAAGGCGGCGATAGAGCCGATCGTAATGCCGACAATGTATTCAATGTACGTTAATTGCCTGATTTGACGCTTGCCGATAATTTTTGTCAGGATGAACAGATAGACCACAGCTCCGAGTGAGCGCAGTGCGATATTTAACCAATCGGGCACGCATAAACCCTCCCGCTCATGTACTAGAGAAGAGGAGAGAGAAGCCCCTCTCCTGTTTCCTGAAAGGTACTTAGAAGCCTTTGTATTGAGGCTCCTCGTTTTCAAGCTCGGTAACGCGCTGCTGCAGATTGGTCACGATCGACTCTGTCTGCTGTGCAGCTTGTGTGTACAACTGCTTCGCTTGCTGATTTTGGGTGCTGAGCGCAAATTGTTCCAGATTCGCTTGAGCTCCCTTTAAGCTTGCCAGCGTCTGCTTCACTTGGGATGCAACTGTCATCTGATTCACCTCCTAGCACCTATAGAGTCAACCAACTGCAGGCATTTAATCCCACGCTTTTAAAAAAGCGAACTGTAAAAATTTTACAAATACTAACAAAAAGGAAAGACACCGTTATGGTGCCTTTCCGACATTCAACCTATTTGGTTATGCACGACCAGCCAATTGTTGTTCAGCGAAGGAAACGAGACGCTTAGTGATCTCTCCTCCAACAGAACCGTTTTGACGGGAAGTGGTGTCTGCTCCCAGTTGAACACCGAACTCAGCAGCAATCTCGTACTTCAGTTGATCCAGAGCTTGGTTAGCTTGCGGTACCAGAAGGTTGTTACGGGAACCACCGTTGTTGTTTGCCATCTGTAATCACCTCCTCGTTGGTTGTAAGCTTAATATGTCTGTTGACCCCCTCTTTCATTCATTCTGTCACTTTGATTTTCACTGGCAATTTATAGCGTTATAGCTGGAGCAGATATTTCGCAATCTGCTCTGCCGAATTCGGTTTGCTCAAGGAAGCCATTCTTTGGCTCACATCCTTTCTTTCTGCAGGGGAGTATCGAAGCTGCCGTACGATCTGGCTGATTTCATCTGTCGTACGTGCATAAAAAGCAGCTTCGTGCTTGAGAAGAAAGGACAAATTCCGCCATTCCTGACCTGGCAGCGGTTGAAACAAGACAAGGGGCGTTTGGACTGCAAGGGCTTCTGCGATGCTGATTCCACCCGGTTTGGTAAGAAACACATCCGCAGCAGACATCCATTTCCATATTTCGGGCTCATATCCTCTGACGATGACATTATGAACAGGCGGACATGAGGATGTCAGCCTGACCAATTTCTCCTGAAGAGAGTGATTTTTTCCTGTAATCACAACGATTTGGAGAGGCTCCGGCTCGCGCATCAAAACGCGAATCACCTCTTCCATCGAGCCATATCCCCCTTCACCTCCGCTTATTAACACAGTAAACTGCTGGGGGCCCAGGCCAAGCTGATCTTTCCAGGAAGCTTTATCCTGGAGGGCAGACGACTGGAAAGTGCGGCGGATCGGAATGCCATACTCCAGTACAGGTGTTCTCTCAAGCCGACGATCTGCCCGAATCGGATCGGCCAGTTGTTCATGGGCAACTACGTAAGCATCCGTCTCTGGATGAATCCAAAATCGATGGACACAAAAGTCGGTGGGAACACCAACAAGCTGATAGGGTTTGGCCCCTTTCCGCTTTGCTTCAGCGAGCGCGGAAAAGCAGTACGCATGCGTAGCAACGACAACATCAGGTCTTTCCCGATCGATCAATTCCCGAACCATTCTTCTGGAGAGCCAGACTGCCAGCGGTTTGTTAAGCACGGCCGCCCACTTTTTGTCGTTGCGATGCATTTTTTGCCATAATCCGGGGTTGTACCGGAGCATGTGCAGATAAAAAAAGCGGGAGATTTCCCGCAACGCCGGACTTGCTGTTTGTAGGCCCGACACTACTTTTACATAAGCTGTGGGCCGCAGCTCTATCAGAGCTTCAGCGAGTGCTTCGGCGGCCATGCGGTGACCGCTTCCCGCCCATTCTTCGGTAACGAGCAAGATTCGCTTCGCGCTCATACCGTATCACCTGCTCGTTCGGGCTGTTGCATGAGATACCTTCGCAACAGCTCTTCCTTGGACATGTACACCCGCTTTAACGGGACGTCCTGATCCCATGTTTTCATCCTTTTCTTTCCATCCGGATGAATAAATCGAATCATCAGCTTCAGGTACCAGCGTTTGTATCGAAAAAACCAGCTCATCGGCACATTGGAAACGGAGAAGCCCAAAGGGGTTACCCCTTTGCTCAGGGTTGTTGTTCCGACGATTCCTTTGATCTCGTCCCTCTCTTCCATATTATTGAGGTAACTGGCTAGCTGCGGCAGTGAACGCATGATTTGCTGCCTGAGCAGCAAAGCCACTCTGAGGTCATCTTTTACGCCTTTGCTGAGGGTCGCGAAGTAGTAATTGTGTATATGCAGTTTTAAGATCAGATCGCCTTTTGAAATGACGCGATTATCCGAGGTGACGAGCGGTTCACCACGGTAGCGCATGCGGACAATGCGAAAGATATTGTTGCCTTTTTCAATATATCGCAGCCTGGTGCAGCGCTGATAAAGCTCGTCCCAAATCCCCCACAAGATCAAGATGCCCGTGTTCATCTCCAAATCGGTTCCTTTCTAGCTGTGTATTTCTGTATTCGTAGTATGCCCGATCCTGCTTGAAGAAAACACCGGGCTGCTGCCGGAGGAAGACTTGATTCAGCCAGTCGTTCTCCAGTAGCGCCCGAATGCGACGATGCCGCCCGCAACCAAAAATGGAATCCACGCATGATTTAAAAGCAACGGATTGAGAAGCTTCCAAACGTAAGGGTCCTCCAGGCACATCTCCGTGGCCGTGTACGCCAGTACCCCGCCGCCGAGCAGGGACAAGCTGGGAAATCTGTTAATCAAACGCGCGACCAGCGAGCTTCCCCACATCAATAGTGGTATGCTCATACCCAATCCCATCAAGATCAAGAGCAAGTCTCCGTCAGCAGCGCCGCCTACCGCCAACACATTGTCGAGACTCATGACAAAGTCCGCCAGAATAATCGTTTTGACTGCCTGCGAGACATTTTGGCTATAGGACACCTCCGTCGGTTCCTCCTGATCGCCAAACATGAGCTTCCAGGCGATCCACAAAAGCAGAACTCCTCCTACTACTTTTACCAAGGGGATGTCCAGCATCCAGGTCGTCATCCCGGTCAGCAGAACACGAAGCACGATCGCTCCCATTGTTCCTATGTAAATGGCTTTTTTTCGCTCTGTTGGCGGCAACCCCCGGCAAGCCATCCCGATAACAACGGCATTGTCACTACTGAGTACCAGATCGATGAGAAAAATTTGCAGCAAGCCAATCCAAAATTGCCCCTCCATCGCTCTTCCCCTTACCCACTTCTATTTGCCCTTCCCCTAACCGACTTCTATTTGCTCTTCCCCTAACCGACTTCTTTTTCGCCCTTCCCCCGCCCGACGATTCCGATTTACGGTTGTCCTTCTTACTCTATGCTCCCAGATGCCCCCTCATGAGCGCTTTTCTATTCCCGAATAAAGACGAGAATACTCGGATTTTGTTGAACAAAAATTCCATAAAAAAACAATTTTCAACGCAATATAGGAGATATATACCTTGTTTTTCTGGACATCCTTCCGTACGATATGAGTGGGGTGGGATAAGATATGGTGGAAACTGTCTCTCTGAACCTTCAAAACGTTTCACAAAAAATTCTGGATATGGGGCCGACCATCACTACGCTATGGTTGCAGGAGATCGTTTTGAGCATGGAAACCCCGCTGACGATCCCTCGCGATTTTGCGGAGAAGCGTACCGTATTGTTGGCACGTTATCTGGTTGAAAATGTCGAAGAGGATATGCAAACCTGGTGTCTGGAAATGGGGGAATGGCTGCGTTCCCAGGAGTACCCGTTTTCGTCGATCTTACGCACCTATCAGCTGTATCGAAATGTCTTTTGGCGTGTGATCAAGCCGGAGCTGCTCAAGTGGTCGCTGACAACTGAACACATGATTTACCTCGAAACGCAGTTGGGGAAGGCCATGGATGAAAGCATTTTTTGGGCTGTTTACCATTTTGAACAACTGATTAATAAAGAGCTTGTGAAAAAGGAAGAAACGATCTCCTTCCTGCATAACGACAAATTGACCATGTTGGGCAAGATTGCTGCTAATATGGCACATGAGCTCCGAAATCCGTTGTGTGCCATCGAAGGCTTCTTGAAGCTGATCGCCGAATCGACTCGCGACCAGGACAAGCTCCAGTCCTATATCCAAGTGGTCATGCATGAATTTGAAAACCTGCATCGGCAAATAACCGGTTTTCTCAGCTTTTCCAAGAAGCCAATCCTGGATGAAATCTTTAAGACGGTTGATGTGGAGCATTTGCTATACGAGGTAGAGCTTCTCATTACACCTCGGCTTCTGGCTGAAAATATCGGGTTTGAAAAACAGATTGAGCCCTGTATGCTGAGCTGCTATGAAGAAGGGTTAAAGCAAGTCGTCGTTAATCTTTTGACCAATGCTATCGACGCTGTCCAGGGAAGACCCGAAAAGATGATCCGGGTTCAGTCAGCTTGTCAGAATGGCATGGTACAGCTTTCGGTCGAAAACAACGGGGAAATGATTCCGCCAGACATCCTGGAAAGCTTGTTTCAGCCCTTTTTTACGACGAAACAAAATGGAACCGGGATTGGTCTGTCGATCTGCAAAAACATCATCGAGAAGCACAATGGAACGATTTCCTGCGAATCTACCCGCGAGTCCACCCGTTTTATCGTTACACTGCCTTTGGCATAAACAAAGCTTCTTTCGAGGTTTGCTCGAAAGAAGCTTTTTCATTCTCACCTGTTTGTCATGTTCGGGCTGTTTAGATCGCTTTGGACTCAGCTGCTCCCCTTTACAACAGAGACGTGCTCGTGTGGACAACGTGCTTTTTATCGAAAGCGAAAAAATGCCCTCTGATGACAGAGGGCGAGGCAAGAGATCCGTTTACCTTTCGAGTAAGCGATCTAGACCCTACTCTACACGAAAACATATGTTTCTACTACCCAAACCTTAAGACAACTTTCGACAAAGTCCATTGACCTTGTCGAACTCCTCACATATTGTCGATGGTCGAAAAATCTGGGCCAAAAGACTTATTTAGCTCATTTATATAGAGATTGGTCGGGTTACCGGTTTTAATAAATTCAATTCAATCGCAGGTAGGTATCAATCTATAATGAGAGCATAAAAAAACAGGCACTTATTGAAGTAAGTGCCTGTTTCTTCTATCTGATGGAGCGGGTGATGGGAATCGAACCCACGCGACCAGCTTGGAAGGCTGGAGTTCTACCATTGAACTACACCCGCATAACAACGATGGTACCGAGGACCGGGCTCGAACCGGTACGGGAGATACTCCCGACAGATTTTAAGTCTGTTGCGTCTGCCAATTCCGCCACCCCGGCAAAAATCATGGTCGGGAAGACAGGATTCGAACCTGCGACCCCTTGGTCCCAAGCCAAGTACTCTACCAAGCTGAGCTACTTCCCGATTGTTTATTGAATTATGGCCTCACAAGCGAAACATGACGCAAGCTGCTTTATTTGAGGAATAGAAAAGCGTGCCCTGAGAGATTCGAACTCCCGACCTTTTGATTCGTAGTCAAACGCTCTATCCAGCTGAGCTAAGGGCACATGATGTATGGAGCGGGCGACGGGGCTCGCTTCCACTGGCAACTCCTCGTCGATCATTTCTTCTATGCGCAGCCAGATCTGAAGTACCCGAGCTTTACTTCGTGTATTACCACGAGGGTAAACCCGGAACGGGTGAGAGACCTGCATACGCATCATGGAGCGGACGACGGGGCTCGAACCCGCGACCTTCGCCTTGGCAAGGCGACGCTCTACCA
>k87-951456_pt1 | contig 24709 bp, 18 predicted proteins | sample MGYA00084031_6733416 | MGnify analysis MGYA00084031
CACGGCGGCCCGGGAGACCACGTTCCGGTCCGGCGCCACCGCCAGCCGGCTCGCCCAGCTCACCGTGATCGACTGCGTCTTCGTGGGGGTCGCCCAGCGGACCTACGGCACCACCCGCAAGGCGCTGGAGGCCACGTTCGAGGCGGTCCGCAGCCGGACCGTGCGGCCTGATCGGAGGCGCCGGTGATCGACTGCGACGTGCCCACCGAAGGACGCAATCCGCGCACCGTCGACGTGGACGTGCTGCCCACCATCGAGGTGCTGCGCCTGATCAACGCCGAGGACACCCTGGTGCCCGCCGCGGTCGGCGCGGTGCTGCCGCAGATCGCGCAGCTGGTGGACTGGGCCGTGGAGGCGCTGCGGGCCGGGGGTCGGGTGCACTACTTCGGCGCGGGCACCTCCGGCCGGCTGGCGGTGATGGACGCCGCCGAGCTGCCGCCCACCTTCGGGCTGTGGGGCCGTTTCATCGCCCACCACGCCGGCGGGGCCAGCGCGCTGGCGCAGGCCATCGAAGGGGTGGAGGACGACGCCGACCTGGGCGCGCGCGACGCCGCCGACGTGCGGTCGGGAGACATCGCCGTCGGCATCGCCGCCAGCGGCCGCACCCCCTACGTGGCGGGCGCGCTGCGCGCCGCCCAGCGGGTCGGTGCCCGGACCGCGCTGATCTCCGCCAATCCCGGCGCGCCGCTGGCCTCCGAGGTCGACCTGCACATCGGCCTGGCCACCGGACCGGAGGTGATCACCGGATCCACCCGGATGAAGGCCGGCACCGCCACCAAGATGGTGCTGAACGCCTTCTCCACCACCGTGATGATCAGGTTGGGCCGGACCTACTCCAACCTGATGGTCAGCGTCAACGCCCTCAACGACAAGCTGCGGGCGCGCCTGGTGCGCATCCTCACCGAGGCCACCGGCATGGACGCGGCCGTCTGCGAGGCCGCCCTGTCGGAGGCCGGCGGCGACACCCGGGTCGCCCTGGTCTCGCTGCTCGGCGAGGTGCCCGCCTCCCGGGCCACCAGGGCCCTGCAGGAGTGCCACGGAGGAGTGCGCGAGGCGCTGGCCCTGCTCGGAGCGCGCTGAGGCGCCGGACGTCCCGGTCCGCCGCGCCCGGGCCGATCCGTCCCGGCGTCCGCGCGCCGCGGGCGGACCGGCCTCGGCGCCGAGCGGGCGCGGGCCCGGGGCACGGGAGGGCGCTCGGCGCCCCTTCCCGTGTCCCGGGTCAGGCCGAGTACTTCTTGAGCTCCCGGCGGGCCACGGTGCGGATGTGGACCTCGTCGGGGCCGTCGAAGATGCGCATGGCGCGGACCCAGGCGTACATCTCCGCGAGGGGCGTGTCATCGCTGACGCCGGCGGCGCCGTGCACCTGGATGGCGTCATCGACGATCTTGGCGACGGTGCGCGGGACGACGGCCTTGATCGCTGCGATCTCGGTGCGGGCCTCCTTGGCGCCGTGCCTGTCGATGAGCCAGGCGGTCTTGAGGGTCAGCAGCCGGGCCTGCTCGATGGCCATCCGGGACTCGGCGATCTGCTGGCGCACCACGCCCTGCCGGGCCAGCGGCTCGCCGAAGGCCACCCGGGAGAGTGCGCGCCGGCACATCAGCTCCAGCGCCCGCTCGGCGATGCCCAGGGCGCGCATGCAGTGGTGGATGCGGCCGGGGCCCAGCCGGGCCTGGGCGATGGCGAACCCGTCGCCCTCCGCGCCGATCAGGTTGGTCGCCGGGACGCGCACGTTCTCGAACCGCACCTCGGCGTGGCCGGGCTGGTCGCGATAGCCGAACAGGTTCATGTCGCGGACCACGGTCACGCCGGGGGTGTCGCGGGGCACCAGCACCATGGACTGCTGGCGGTGGACGGGCCCGTCGGGGTCGGTCTTGCCCATGACGATGAAGACCTTGCAGCGCTCGTCCATGGCGCCGCTGATGAACCACTTGCGCCCGTTGACGACGTACTCCTCGCCCTCCCGGACGATCGAGGTGGTGATGTTGGTCGCGTCGGAGGAGGCCACGTCCGGCTCGGTCATCGCGAACGCCGAGCGGATCTCGCCCTCGAGCAGCGGCTTGAGCCAGCGCTCCTTCTGCTCGGGGGTGCCGAACATGTGCAGCACCTCCATGTTCCCGGTGTCCGGGGCGGAGCAGTTGACCGCCTCCGGGGCCAGGTGGACCGAGCGTCCGGTGATCTCGGCGAGGGTGGCGTAGTCGACGTTCGACAGCCCGGAGACGTCCGGAAGGAACAGGTTCCACAGACCGCGTTCGCGCGCCTCCGCCTTGAGCTCCTCGATGATCGCGGGGGTCCCGTTGGGGTTCCCGGCGGCGATGAACTCCGCGCGTTGCGCCGCATAGACGGGCTCGGCGGGATAGACGTGCTCGGTCATGAACTCCTGCAGCTTCTCGGAGTACTCCTGCGCCTTCGGGCTGAGTTCGAAGTCCATAAGCGAAGTCTGACAGAGCGCCGTTCGGTCCGACCATGCGGGATCGCCTACCATCGACGCCGTGAACGTCAAGGCCGTGATCACCGACTGGGGCGGCGTGCTGACCTCCCCGCTGAACGAGGCCATCGCGCACTGGATCGCCGCCGAGTCCATCGACGAGGCGCGCTACAAGGCGGTCATGCGCCGGTGGGTGAAGCAGGCCTACGACGCCAGAGGAGGGATCCTCAACCCCATCCACGGCCTGGAGGACGGCTCGCTGCCGGTCGCCGAGTTCGAACGCATGCTGGCCGCCGAGCTGCGCACCGTCGACGGACGCCCGGTCGAGGGCGAGGGGCTGATCAGGCGGATGTTCGCCGCGTTCCGCCCGGTGGAGCCGATGTACGCGGCGCTGCGCGCGGCCCGCTCCGCCGGCGCCCGCATCGCGCTGCTGTCCAACTCGTGGGGCAACGACTACCCGCGCGAGCTGTGGGACGGGCTGTTCGACGAGGTGGTCATCTCCTGCGAGGTCGGGATGCGCAAGCCCGACGAGCGCATCTTCCGGCATGCGGTGGAGCGGCTGGGGCTGACCCCTCCGGAGTGCGTGTTCATCGACGACATCGAGCACAACGTGCGGGCCGCCGAGGCGCTCGGAATGGTGGGAGTGCACCACGTGGACGTGAACGCCACCATCTCCCGGCTGGGGGAAGTCTTGGGGGTCCGTCTGGCAGACTGCTGATCGTCATGCGCGTCTATCTGCCGTCCACGCTTCCCCGGCTCGCCCGCGCCCTGGCGGCCGGCGAGATCGGCCCCGCTCCGCTGTCCGGCTATGCGGTGACCCCCGAGCTGCGCGAGTGGTACGCCGAGGGCGACACCGAGGAGCTGGAGTACGCGGCCATGACGGCGGCCGCCCGGGCCTCGCTCCGCCTGCTGGCCGCCGACCGGGCCGAGAACGCCGACGTCCCGCCGCGCCGGGTGGTGCTCGCGGTGGAGGTCCCCGAGCGGGCCGTGCAGCGCGACGCCTCCGCCGGGGAACGGGCGCTGGTCCAGGTCAACGCCCCCGTGCTGGTGCGCGACGTCGCCGCCGGGCACGTGGACGACGAGAAGGCCGCCGAAGACGTGCTGGCGGCGGTCGAGGCGCTTCCGGCCGCCGACGCCGGCGACGAGGACGCCCGTTTCGTCGTCGACGGCGCCGAGGGGCACGAGCTGCTCTGGTACGCCACCCAGGAGCTGGCCGACCTGTAGTCCCGCCGGCGATCCGGCGCTTCCCCGGCGTACGGGCGGATCCCGCCCGCGCCCGTCCCGCCGCGCCTCTCCCTCATCCGGACGATCCGGCATAGTCTGACGGCGGGCGTCGCGAACAGACCATACGGGTATGTTCCCGACGTGCCTCCGACAACGAGGTCGTGATCTTCCGGGAGCGAACGCATGGACGCCGTCACCACTGTGCCCGTACCGGCCAACGAGCCCGTGCTCTCCTACGCGCCGGGCAGCGCCGAACGGGCCGCGCTGGAAGACCGGATCAAGGAGCTGGCGGCCGACCGCGTCGAGCTGACCATGACCATCGGCGGCGAGCGCCGGCTGGGCGGCGGAGAGCCCGTCGACGTGGTGGAACCGCACCGGCACGGGCATGTGCTGGGACGGCTCGGCAACGCCACCGACGAGGACGTGCGGGCCGCGATCGAGGCCGCCCGCGAGGCCGCGTCGGCCTGGCGGGCGCTGTCGTTCGACGACCGGGCGGCGATCTTCCTGCGCGCGGCCGAGCTGCTGGCCGGCCCCTGGCGGGCCACCCTCAACGCCGCCACGATCCTCGGCCAGTCCAAGACCCCCCACCAGGCGGAGATCGACGCCGCCTGCGAACTGATCGACTTCTGGCGGTTCAACGTCCACTACGCCCGGCGGCTGCTGGCCGAGCAGCCCGAGTCGTCCCCGGGCGTGTGGAACAAGATGGAGTACCGGCCGCTGGAGGGGTTCGTCCTGGCGATCACGCCGTTCAACTTCACCTCCATCGCCGCCAACCTGCCGACCGCGCCCGCCCTGATGGGCAACGTGGTGGTCTGGAAGCCCTCGCCCACCCAGCAGCTGGCCGCGCACTTCACCATGCGGCTGCTGGAGGAGGCCGGGCTGCCGCCCGGCGTGATCAACATGGTCACCGGGGACGGGCAGGCGGTCTCCCGCGTGGCGCTGACCCACCCCGACCTGGCCGGCGTCCACTTCACCGGCAGCACCGCCACCTTCCAGCACCTGTGGCGCACCGTCGGGGAGAACATCGCCGGATATCGCGGCTACCCCCGGCTGGTCGGCGAGACCGGCGGCAAGGACTTCGTCGTGGCGCACCCCTCCGCCGACCCCGCCGTGCTGCGCACCGCGCTGATCCGCGGCGCCTTCGAATACCAGGGACAGAAGTGCTCGGCGGCCTCCCGCGCGTACGTGCCGCGCTCGCTGTGGGAGCGGATGCGCGACGACTTCTGCGCCGAGGTCGAGTCGCTGACCATGGGGAACGTCGCCGAGGACCTGTCGCTGTTCATGGGCGCGGTGATCGACGCGCGGGCGTTCGCCAAGCACAAGGCGGCGCTGGAGCGGGCCCGCGCCCTGGACTCCATCCGGATCCTGGCGGGCGGGCAGGCCGACGACGCCGAGGGCTACTTCGTGCGGCCCACCGTGCTGGAGGTCGCCGACCCCGCCGACGAGGTCTTCACCAAGGAGTACTTCGGCCCGATCCTCGGCGTCCACGTCTACGACGACGGCGACTACGAGGCGATGCTGCGGCAGATGGAGAGCGTCGCCCCCTACGGGCTGACCGGCTCGATCATCGCCCGGGACCGAGCCGCGATCGCCGCCGCCACCGAGCACCTGCGCTTCGCGGCGGGCAACTTCTACATCAACGACAAGCCCACCGGCGCGGTGGTGGGCCAGCAGCCGTTCGGCGGGGCGCGCGCCAGCGGCACCAACGACAAGGCCGGCTCCATCTTCAACCTGCTGCGCTGGACCAACGTCCGCTCGATCAAGGAGGCCCTGCTCCCGCCCACCGATCACCGCTACCCCTACATGGGCTGACGGTGCGCCGGCCGCGTCCCCGCGACCGGCGGCGCCGAGGGCGCGGTCGCGTCGCGGGACGCGGTCGCGGGGAACGGGCGGCCGTGACCCGCCTCATGCCCCCGGCGGCCATGCGGGCCCGCCCGCACATGGCCCCGGGGCCCATAGGCGAGGCGCCCCCCGCCCCGTAACCTAGAGGCCGAACGCCGGACCGTGCCGGGGCCGTCCCGCTCCGGGACGTCCCGCACGCATAAGGGAAGAGGATGTCGACGAGCTACCGCTTGGTGCTGTGGAACATCGACCACACGCTGGTCGACGTCGGAAAGGTCACCCGGGACGCCTACGCCGAGGCGTTCCGGCGGACCACCGGGCGGCCGCTGGTGAAACTGGCCCCGGTGATCGGCCGCACCGAATCGGAGATCATCTTCGAGACCCTGGCGTTCAACGACATCGAGGTCACCGACGACCACCTGCCGCGTTTCATGGACGAGCTGGCCAAGGCGTTCGCGGCGCGGCGCGGGCGGCTGCGGGACGAGGGGCGGCTGCTGCCGGGGGCCAGGGAGGCGCTGGCGGCGCTGGCCAAGCGGAAGGGCACCGTGCAGTCGGTGCTGACCGGCTCGATCCGGCCGAACGCCGTCGTCAAGCTCGCCGAGTTCGGGCTGGACTCGTACGTGGACACCGAGGTCGGCGGTTATGAGGACGGGGTCTACAGCAAGGCCGCCCTGCTGGAGCTGGCCCGTCGCAAGGCCTCGCAGAAGTACGGCATCGCGTTCGACGAGTCCGCCGCCTGGCAGCCCGACCGCCGGGGCGCCACCGTGTACGTCGCCGACTCCGCCCGGGACGTCCAGGCCGCCAAGATCGCCGGAGCGACGGCGGTGGCCGTGACGACCGGCGGCGCCACCGAGGCCGAGCTGCGCTCCGCCGGGGCCGACACGGTGCTGCCCGACCTGGCCGACACCCAGGCGGTGGTCCGTGCGATCGAGGCGAACGCCACGGCGTAGGCTCGGCACGCACGAGCGTGATCCGGCGCACATCGGCCGGACACCTGGGTAGAGCCCGTGACATGGGAGGCCGGAGCCATGACGCACGACGACGCGGTCGAAGGCCGCGCGCTCTGGGAACCGTCGCAGGAGACCATCGCCGGGGCCAGGCTGACCGCCTACCGGCGGTGGCTGGCCGAGGAAGGGGTCTTCTCGGCCGAGGGCGAGGCGTATGAGGACCTGTGGCGCTGGTCGGTCACCGAGATCGACGCGTTCTGGGAGTCGATCTGGCGCTACTTCGACGTGGTGGGGGAGCGCGGCGACGGGCCGGTGCGCAGCGGCGGACCGATGCCGGTGGACGGCCTGCGCTGGTTCCCCGGCGCCAGCGTCAACTACGCCGCCAACGCCCTGCGCCGCCGCGAGGAGCGGCCCGAGGAGACCGCGGTGGTCTTCCGCTCGGAGTCGGGCGAGCGGCGCTCGCTGACCTGGCGGGAGCTGGCCGCGCAGGTGGCGAAGGTGCGGGCCGGGCTGGCCGAGCTGGGGGTGGGCCGCGGTGACCGGGTGGCGGCCTATCTGCCCAACATCCCCGAGGCGCTGATCTGCTTCCTGGCCACCGCCTCGCTGGGCGCGATCTGGTCCTCCTGCTCACCGGACTTCGGCTCCTCCAGCGTGATCGACCGGTTCGCGCAGATCGAGCCCAAGGTGCTGATCGCGGTCGACGGCTACCGCTACAACGGCAAGCGGTTCGACCGGATGGACGTGGTGGCCGAGATCGAGGCGGCGCTGCCGTCGCTGGCCCGCACCGTGCTCATCCCCTACCTGGACCCGGCCGTCGGCCCCGGGCGGCTGCGGGTCGGGATGCCGTTCGCCGACCTGCCGCGCGACGGGGGCGAGCTGCGCTTTGAGCCGGTCCCGTTCGACCACCCGCTGTGGGTGGTGTACTCCTCGGGGACCACCGGCCTGCCCAAGCCGATCGTGCACGGTCACGGCGGGATCGTGCTGGAGCACCTCAAGGCGCTGTCGTTCCACCAGGACCTCAGGCCGGGCGAGGTGTTCTTCTGGTACACCACCACCGGCTGGATGATGTGGAACTACCTGATCGGCGGGCTGCTGGTCGGGGCCACCGTGGTGCTGTTCGACGGCGCCCCCGGCGGGGACGCGCTGTGGCGGCTGGCCGCCGAGGCCAAGGTCACCTATTTCGGCGTCGGCGCCCCCTACATCATGGCCTCCCGCAAGGCGGGCCTGCGGCCGGGACGGGAGCTGGACCTGTCGGCGCTGCGCGGCATCGGCTCCACCGGGTCGCCGCTGCCGCCCGAGGGCTTCACCTGGGTGTACGAGGCGGTCGGCGAGGACCTGCTGCTGGGGTCGTTCTCCGGCGGCACCGACGTGTGCACCGGCTTCGTCGGGCCGAACGTGCTGCTGCCGCTGCGCGCCGGGGTGATCCAGTGCCGCGGCCTGGGCGCCAAGGTCGAGGCGTTCGACGAGGCGGGCGAGCCGGTGATCGACCGGGTCGGCGAGCTGGTGCTGACCGAGCCGATGCCGTCGATGCCGGTGATGTTCTGGAACGACGAGTCCGGTGAGCGCTACCGCGGCTCCTACTTCGACGTCTACCCGGGGGTGTGGCGGCACGGCGACTGGGTCAAGATCCTGCCGGACGGCGGCTGCGTGATCTACGGCCGGTCCGACTCCACCCTCAACCGGGGCGGGGTGCGGATGGGCACCGCCGACTTCTACCGGGTGGTCGAGGCGTTCGACGAGGTGGTCGACAGCCTGGTCATCGACACCGGCCGGCTCGGCGAGGAGGGACGGCTGCTGCTGTACGTGCAGCTCGCCCCGGGCGTGGAGCTGGACGAGGAGCTGGCCGGGCGGATCCGCAAGCAGCTGCGCTCGGCGCTGTCGCCGCGTCATGTGCCGGACGAGATCCGGCAGGTCCCGGGGGTGCCGCGCACCCTGTCGGGCAAGAAGCTTGAGGTCCCGGTGCGCAAGATCCTGCTCGGCACTCCGGTCGAGGAGGCCGCCAATCCGGGGGCGATGGCCAATCCGGAGGTGCTGGAGCACTTCCGGCCGTGAGGCGCGCCGCCGCATGAGGCGGGGCGGATCGCGGTCGACGTCATGTCAAGGCCCCGGGCACATGGCGGATGCCCGGGGCGCCTCGCAGTGCCCTGATGCGATCGGGGCTCAGGACTTGGGGACCTTGGGCAGCTTCGGCCATCCCGGCCGCACCGCCCCGACGAAGCTGCGCGCATAGTGGCCGCGCAGCCGTTCCGTGGTGACGGTCCGGCCCGCGCGCGGCGCGTGCACGAACCTGCCCCCTCCCACGTACATGCCCACGTGCCGGAGCCCGTTGAACAGCACCAGGTCACCGGGGCGCAGCCGGTGGCGCGGCACCTTCTTGCGGATCGCGCGGTACTGCTCGTGAGACACCCGCGGGATCTTCACCCCCGCCCTGCGCCAGGCCTGCTGGACCAGGCCGGAGCAGTCGTAGGCGTGCGGGCCGGTGGCCCCCCAGGCGTACGGCTTGCCGCGCTGCGCCAGCGCGAAGCGGACCGCGCGGTCGGCGCGGGCCTGCCACTGGGCGATGAGCCGGGCGCGCTTGCGGCGGACGGCGCGCTGCCGCGCGGCCAGCAGCATCCGTCCGTGCAGGGCGGATCCGCTCGCGTGGGCGTACATGCTCTGCTGCGGGTGCCCCGGCAGGCCCGGGTGCATCGGCGCGGCCATCCCGTGCATGCCGGGCATCCCGTACGCGCCGGGCATCTCGTATGCGCCGTACGCGTCGGGCATCCCGTGCACGTCGTGCTGCGGTCGGCCGCCGGGGCGCTGCCGGGCGAGCCGATGCGGCGCGTGCCGGGCGGGATGTTTTCCAGAAGCCGGATGGAGCCGGTGCTGGGCATTGTGATGATCGGCGACCCTGGCGTGGCCTATCCCCGGTGTCAGCGCAATGGTGAGCGTCGCCGCACCGCAGATGGCCTTTAACGGAATTGACATATCTGTCGTGCCTCCTCTCGAAGATCGCCACGAACGTCACTACCCGTGGTCGCGCAATTGCACTCCGGCTTTTCCAATTCACTGCCGTTATCTCTCGGTGATATGAACGCCGTCGTGCATTCTTTCGATCGGCATCGCCGACGTTGCGGGATGCACTGGAAAAATCTCCCGACGGCTCTCCGGCGGCTCTCCGGGGCGTCGCGGCGGGGGCATATCGCCGGATCGCCCGCCCATTGCGGCCGGATCCGGCCAACCGGGCGTTCCGCCGGTCGTTCGCACGCTCTTGCGGCACGCTGTGAAAAACGCCGGTGATGTCGCGGTGATCCGTATGGCGCGGATGTGCGGTGAAGTGAAACGCCCTCATGCCGTGCCCCTCATCGGGCATGGCGGAAAACGGCCGGAGAACGGCCGGAGAACGGCCGGTGAGGGCATGCCGGACGCCGTTTCCGTCCCTCGCGGGCGCGTCCGGGCCGGGCGGCGTCGGCCGGCCGGCCCGCGGCGGAACGGACCGGTCCCGTCCGGGGCCTGGCCGTGTTCGGTTCATCGGGTCCGGTTCATCGGCCGGCCGGTCCGGGAGCGCTCGGCGACCGCGTGTGCACGGTTGGTGCGTTCTTGCTCGTCACAGGACGAAAGTGGCTAGGCTGGCCGCCATGAGCGGCGTCACAACGGCGTGACGTCAGGTTCTAGGGGAGTGTCTGCATGAGCGGCAAGCTCGATCTGGCCAAAGACGACCTGCTTCGACGAGCCGCGGAGGCGTGCACGCAGGCCGTGGGGGGCCGTGACCTGGAGGAGACGATCGCCTACCTGCGGCTGTACTACCGGCATGTGGCACCGGAGGATCTGCTCGACCGCGACCCCGCCGACGTCTACGGCCCGGCGCTGGCGCATCGCCGGCTCGGCGAGGTCCGCCCGCAGGGCCGCCCCAAGGTCCGGGTCTTCACCCCGACCGTCGAGGAGCACGGCTGGGATCCCGGGCACACGGTCGTCCAGGTGATCACCGACGACATGCCCTTCCTGGTCGACTCGGTCACCATGGAGCTGTCCCGGCACGGTCTGGGCACCCACCTGGTCGTGCACCCGCTGATGGGCGTGGACCGCGACGTGGCGGGGAACCTGCACGGGCTCCGCGGGCATCGGGAGAGCCCGCACGACCTGGACGAGTCCTGGATCCACATCGAGATCGACCGCACCGCCGACCGCGAGTTCCTGGACGCCCTGGAGCGGGACCTGCTGCGGGTGCTGCAGGACGTGCGGGCCGCGGTCGAGGACGAGCCCAAGATGCGGGCCCTGGCCGAGACGATCGCCGCCGAGATCGCCGAGGGCGCGCCGCCGGTGCCCGAGTCCCAGCGCACCGAGGCCGCCGAGCTGCTGAACTGGCTGGCCGACGGGCACTTCATCTTCCTGGGCTACCGCGACTACGACCTCTCCGAGGACGGCGGCGCGCTGATCCCGGTGACCGGCACCGGGCTGGGCCTGCTGCGCAACGACAAGCCCCAGTCCGGCAGCTTCGCCGCCCTGCCGCCGCAGGTCCGCGCCAAGGCGCGGGAGAAGAAGCTGCTCACCCTGACCAAGGCCAACTCGCGCTCCACCGTGCACCGGCCGCACTACCTGGACTACGTCGGGATCAAGCGGTTCGACGAGCACGGCGAGGTGGTCGGCGAGCGCCGCTTCCTGGGGCTGTTCACCCATGTGGCCTACAGCGAGTCGATCGCCCACATCCCGGTGCTCAAGCGCAAGCTGGACGAGGTGATCGACCGGGCCGGGTTCACCCCCGACAGCCACGACGGGCAGGACCTGGCCGAGATCCTGGAGACCTACCCGCGCGATGAGCTGTTCCAGATCTCGGTCGAGGAGCTGCTGCCGATCGCGCTGGGGGTGCTGGGGCTGCGCGACCGCAGGCGGCTGAAGCTGTTCCTGCGCCAGGACGCCTACGGCCGCTACATGTCCTGCCTGATCTACCTGCCGCGCGACCGCTACACCACCCGCGTCCGGCTGCGCATCCAGGAGATCCTGCGGCGGGCGTTCAACGGCGAGACCGTCGACTACTCCGCCATGGTCTCCGAGTCCACCCTGGCCCGCCTGCACGTGGTGGTGCGGGTGGCCCGGGGCGAGCCGCTGCCCGAGGTCGACCCCGAGGAGCTGGAGGCCAAGATCGCCGCCGCCACCCGCTCGTGGGCCGACGACCTGGCCGACGCCGTCGTCGAACAGTGCGGTCAGGAACGCTCGGGTCCGCTGACCAGGCGGTTCGCCGACGCGTTCCCCGAGGGCTACAAGGCCGACTTCCCCGCCCGCACCGCGGTCGCCGACCTCAAGCGGCTGGAGGAGCTGAGCGGCGACGGGGACGTCTCCATCAACCTGTACGAGCCGTTCCGCGCCGAGCCCGGCGAGCGGCGGCTGAAGATCTACCGGCTGGGCCCGCCGATCTCGCTCTCGCACGTGCTGCCGCTGCTGCAGAACATGGGCGTGGAGGTGGTCGACGAGCGGCCGTACGAGGTGGTGACCGCCGACGGCGTCCGCTACTGGATCTACGACCTGGGCCTGCGCTTCCGGCGGGGCGGCGAGGTCCCCGAGGACCGCGTCAAGGAGCTGTTCCAGGACGCGTTCCTCGCACTGTGGCGCGGCGACATCGAGAACGACGGGTTCAACGCGCTGGTCCCGCACGTCGGGCTGACCTGGCGGCAGGCCATGGTGCTGCGGGCGTACGCGCTGTACCTGCGGCAGGCCGGGGTGCCGTTCAGCAAACGGCACTTCGAACAGGTGCTGCTGCGCAACGCCGCCATCACCCGGCTGCTGATCCGGCTGTGGGAGTCCCGCCTGGATCCGGCGCTGCCCGGCGACCGGACCGAGCGCAGCGAGGCCATCGCCGAGGAGCTCGCCGGAGCCCTCGACGAGGTGGAGAGCCTGGACGACGACCGGATCCTGCGCTCCTACCGCAGCCTGATCAACGCCACCCTGCGCACCAACTACTTCCAGGACAAGCCGTATCTGTCGCTGAAGTTCGACCCCCAGGCCATCCCCGACCTGCCGCAGCCGCGGCCCAAGTTCGAGGTGTTCGTCTACTCCCCGCGCGTCGAGGGCGTCCACCTGCGGTACGGGGCGGTGGCGCGGGGCGGGCTGCGCTGGTCGGACCGACGGGAGGACTACCGCACCGAGATCCTCGGCCTGGTCAAGGCGCAGGCGGTGAAGAACACCGTGATCGTCCCGGCCGGGGCCAAGGGCGGCTTCGTCGGCAAGCAGCTGCCCGACCCCTCCGATCGGGACGCCTACCTGGCCGCCGGGATCGAGTGCTACAAGGAGTTCATCAGCGGGCTGCTGGACATCACCGACAACCTGGTCGACGGCCGGGTGGTGCCGCCGCCGAACGTGGTCCGCCACGACGGCGACGACCCGTACCTGGTGGTGGCGGCCGACAAGGGCACCGCCACGTTCAGCGACATCGCCAACGAGGTCGCCGCCTCCTACGGGTTCTGGCTGGGCGACGCGTTCGCCTCCGGGGGCTCGGTCGGCTACGACCACAAGAAGATGGGCATCACCGCCCGCGGCGCCTGGGAGTCGGTCAAGTACCACTTCCGCACCCTCGGCAAGGACGTCCAGCGGGAGCCCTTCACCGTCGTCGGCATCGGCGACATGTCCGGCGACGTCTTCGGCAACGGGATGCTGCTGTCCAAGCAGATCAAGCTGATCGCGGCGTTCGACCACCGGCACGTCTTCGTCGACCCCGACCCCGACCCGGCCCGCTCGTGGGCCGAGCGCAAGCGGCTGTTCGAGCTGCCGCGCAGCTCCTGGGCCGACTACGACGCCGCTCTGATCTCCGAGGGCGGCGGGGTCTTCCCGCGCACCGCCAAGTCGATCCGGATCACCCCGCAGATGCGGCGGGCGCTGGGCATCGACGAGGACGTCACGACGATGACGCCGCTGGAGCTGATCCACGCGGTCCTGTGCGCCCCGGTCGACCTGCTGTGGAACGGCGGCATCGGCACCTACGTCAAGGCGTCCACCGAGTCGCACGCCGACGTCGGCGACAAGGCCAACGACGCGGTCCGCGCCGACGCGACCGAGCTGCGCTGCCGGGTGGTCGGCGAGGGCGGCAACCTGGGGATGACCCAGCTCGCCCGGATCGAGTACGCGCTGCGCGGCGGACCGGACGGCACCGGCGGGTTGGTGAACACCGACTTCATCGACAACTCCGCCGGGGTCGACACCTCCGACCACGAGGTCAACATCAAGATCCTGCTGGATCAGGCGGTCCGGGACGGCGAGCTGACCCGCAAGCGGCGCGACGCCCTGCTGGACGAGATGACCGACGAGGTCGCCCGGCTGGTGCTGGCCGACAACTACGCCCAGAACGTGGCGCTGGCCGCCGCCCGCCGGCAGGCCCCCTCGATGCTGCACGTGCACGGCCGGCTGCTGCGCAAGCTGGAGCACGACGGCCGGCTCAAGCGGCGGCTGGAGTTCCTGCCCGACGACAAGGTCCTGGTCGAGCGGCGGCAGGCCGGGCAGGGACTGACCGGGCCGGAGTTCGCGGTGCTGCTGGCCTACGTCAAGCTGGCCCTGGACGACGAGCTGCTCGCCTCCGACCTGCCCGACGACCCCTACCTGGAGTCCTGGCTGGTCCACTACTTCCCGACCCCGCTGCGCGAGCGGTTCCGCCCGTACATGGACCGGCATCCGCTGCGCCGGGAGATCATCACCACCCAGGTGGTCAACGACCTGGTCAACAACAGCGGCATCACGTTCACCTTCCGGATCAACGAGGAGACCGGGGCCTCCAGCGCCGACATCGCCCGCGCCTACCTGGTGGCCCGGGAGGTGTTCGACATGCCGGCCTTCCGCCGCCGGGTGGAGGCCTTGTCGTACCAGGTGGACGAGGCCACCCAGATCAAGATGCTGCTGGAGGCCCGCAAGCTCACCGAGCGCGGGGCCCGCTGGCTGCTGCGCAACCGCCGGCCGCCGTTCGACATCACCGAGAACATCGAGTTCTTCGCCCCCCGGGCGCGGACGCTGGTCCCCGACCTGCCCAAGCTGCTGGTGGGCTCGGACCTGGCGGCGTTCGAGCAGCGCCGCAACGAGTTCGTCGAACGGGGCGTGCCGGACGAGCTGGCCGAGCAGGTGGCCGGGATGGTGCCCGCCTACTCCACGTTCGACCTGGTGGAGATCGCCCGGGACACCGAACGGGAGGTGACGGAGGTCGCCGAGGTCTACTTCGAGCTGGCCGATCGGCTGCAGCTGGCCCGGGTGCGGGAGCGGATCATCGCGCTGCCGCGCGGCGACCGGTGGAACACGATGGCCCGGGCCGCGCTGCGCGACGACCTGTACGCGGCGCACGCGGCGCTCACCCGCGACGTGCTGATGTCCACCGAGCCGGGACTGTCGCCGGAGAAGCGGCTGATCGTCTGGTCGGACAAGAACAGCAACGCGGTGGCGCGCGCCCAGCGCACCCTCGGGGAGATCTGGGAGAGCGACACCTTCGACCTGGCGACCCTGTCGGTGGCGCTCGGCGCGATCCGCAACCTGGTGACCGCCTCGACGCTGCCCGGTCTCGATCGCTGACGCGCGTTCGCCCCGGCGGGGTCAGGCCGGGCGCACGTCGGAGAGATGGACGCTCTCGCCGAGGACGTGCCCGCCGCCCTGCCGGGGTGCGTACCCGATGACCAGCCAGGTCCAGACCGCCGTCACCCGGCTCGCCCGCAGACGCGATCCGCTCAGCTGAGCACGCACGTCGGCGGGCAGGGCCCGGTCGCCGGCGGCGAACGTCCGCTGCTGCTCGATGGCGTACCAGGCGAGCGTTCCGCCGTCGTCGGTGCGCAACGCGCGGACCTCGTGGCGGGCGGGGCGGAACACCGTGCCCGAGCCGCGCGCCCGCTGGTGCGCGGCCCGGGTGAACGCGTCCGGGGTGAACGTCGAGCGCTCCCCGGTGGTCAGGTACTCGGTGTGCTCGGTGGGCAGCGATCCCCCCTCCGCGGGGATCGCATAGCCCTCGGGGTCGAAGTCCAGCTCGGGCGGCCTGCCCTGGAACGTCATCAGATGCGCCGCCCGCCACGCCTCGTCGGGCCCGGCCTGCTCCAGCACCACCAGCACCTGCCGGGCGGCGCCGCCGACGTCGTCCACCGCGGCGACCGCGAACCACCGGGGGCGGTCGACCTGCCGGGGCACGTACAGCACCGGATTGTGCAGGGCGATCCGCTCCGACCTCGGCAGCCCGCCGCCGACCCGGGCCCGCCCGACCAGGAAGTCCCGCAACGGCCCGGTGGTCGCCGCGCGCAGATCCGCCTCGGCGCCCGAGTCCACCGCTTTGTTGAACCGCTTGGTCCACTCCTCGAGAACGGCCCGGGCCCGATCCGCCGACACCGCGGGCTCGCCGGCCGGCGCCGCCGACGCCTCGTCGGAGGGCCCGCCGGGCCCGCCGGAGCATCCGCCGGTCAGCAGCAGCGCACCGGCCAGGACACCGGCCACGCGTCGGCGCATGCCGCCACCTCGCTCAAGATCGATCCGGGCGGACAGTGTACTGGGCGGTCGCTAGGCGCCCCGGGCGTGGACCGCCTTGCGGTACATGCCGGTGATCTGCGCCTGCCCGCCGCCCGCCGGGATCTGCGCCAGGTGCTGGATGAAGACGGTGGAGTCCAGCCGGGTGCGGGCCTGCGCCGGAGAGACCAGCCCGGTCAGGTCGCCGCCCACCTTCAGCCTGCCGGGCGTGCGGGCGGTGTAGGACTCGTGCTGCCGGAGCGCGTACCACACCACCGCTCCGCCGTCGGTGGTGCGCAGCGCGTAGACGGGGACGTCGTGCGGGACGAAGGAGGAGGTCAAGGTGACGCCGAGGGAGCGGAACCGGGCGACGGCCCGCTGCAGCCCCCGGTGCGCCCGGATGGTGGCGGGCCCGTCGGCGAGCGCCCTGCGGTGGTGGGCCGGGGCCCGGGTGCCGTGGGTCAGCACCGCGGCATGGGCCTCCCCGATCCGGCCGGGGGGGATCGCCAGCCCGGGGGCGTCGAGACGGACCGCGGTGGCGTACCCCTCCTCGTCGCGGGCCACCGCGCCGAGCGGCGAGGTCTGCGCGTCGCCGGTCGGCAGCGGGTCGGCCGCCAGCAGCCACGGGGCCTGCGGGGCCTGCTGGACGAACAGCATCGCGTGCCGCACCGGCCGGACGCGTTCGGTGGAACCGTTCGCCGACCTGCGGGCCGTCCAGGAGAGCACGTCGACGGCGAACCATCGGGGGTGCCCGGCGAGGCGGGGGATGAGGAAGGCGGGACGGCCGTACTCCAAGGGCCGCAGCGCATGACCGGTGGCCCGGTACATCCGGTAGGCCGCCAGGTCCATGGTCAGCTGCGGGTCGGTCTCGGCGGAGGCCAGCAACGACCCGTCCACGCTCCGCGTCGCGTCGGTCTGCATCCGGTTCTTGACCTGGATGTAGCGCTGGAGCACGGCGGCGGCCTCCCGGACGGTCAGCGCGGGCGCGGCCCGCCGCTCATCGGAGCCCGCAGCGCAGCCCGCCAGCACGAGCGGCGGCAGGGACAGGGCTGCGACGGCAGGGCGTACACGCATCACGGATCTCCGGAAGAGAACGACGACGGTCACCCCGCATCATCGCAGAGTGCTCGCCTCGTCACGCTCCGAATCCGGAATGCGAAGTGTCAGGCCTTCTCCGTCGACTTCTCCGCAGACTTCTCCGCGGCCTTCTTCTCGCTCTCCTGCTGGCGCAGCCAGCGGATCTCCGCCTCGATGAACTCGTCGATCTCCCCGTCCAGCACCGCCGCCGGATTGCCCACCTCGACGCCGGTGCGCAGGTCCTTGACGATCTGGTACGGGTGCAGCACGTAGTTGCGGATCTGGGTGCCCCAGCTGCTGGTGCCCTCGCCGCGCAGGTCGGCCATCTTGGCCTCCTCCTCCTGCCGCTTGCGCTCCAGCAGCTTGGCCTGCAGCACCGCCATCGCGGTGGCCTTGTTCTGCAGCTGGGACCGCTCGTTCTGGCAGGACACCACGATGCCGGTGGGGATGTGGGTGATCCGCACCGCCGAGTCGGTGGTGTTGACGCCCTGCCCGCCCGGGCCCGACGAGCGGTACACGTCGATCCGCAGATCGTTCTCGTCGATCTCCACGTGATCGCTCTGCTCGACCACCGGCATCACGTCCAGCCCCGCGAACGAGGTCTGCCGGCGCCCCTGGTTGTCGAACGGGGAGATCCGCACCAGCCGGTGCGTGCCGTGCTCGCCGCGCAGCGTGCCGTAGGCGTACGGGGCCTTGACGGCGAACGTGGTCGACTTGATCCCGGCCTCCTCCGCATAGGAGGTCTCATAGATCTCGGTCGGGTAGCCGTGCCGCTCGGCCCAACGCAGGTACATCCGCTGCAGCTGCTGCGCCCAGTCCGCGGCGTCCACCCCGCCCGCCTGCGCGTTGATGGTGATCAACGCCTCGCGGTGGTCGTACTCGCCGGTCATCAGGGTGCGGATCTCCAGCTGCTGGACGTCCTTGGCCAGCGAGCGCAGCTCCGCATCGGCCTCCGCCCGGGTCTCGGCGTCGTCCATCTCCTCGGCCAGCTCATACAGCGTGGCGACGTCGTCGAGCCGCTGCCGCAGCCCGGTGACCCGGTTCAGCTCGCTCTCCAGATGCGACAGCCGGCGCGTCACCTGCTGGGCGCGCTCCTGGTCGCTCCACAGGTCCGGGTCGGCCGACTCCTCGCGCAGCCGGGAGATCTCGGCGCGCATGGCGTCCAGGTCCAGCACGGCCTCGATGCCGGTGAGGGTCGAGCCGAGTTCCTTGAGCTGATCTACGGGGTCGATACCTGCCACATTCGCAAGTTTATCGGCGGGCGGCGACCGCTCCGGCCTCGCGCTCGGCCGGGATCCGCCGGTGTCGTCGCCGGCCGGGGAACGCACGCCGGTGGCCGTGCGGAGCGTGCATTGATGGCAGAATCCTGCTCACCAGCCACAGCAAGTCGGACGAGTCGGGGGGCAGGCGGTGAAAGGGACCTCACTGGCCGTATCAGCCCTCGCGCTGCTGCTCGGCATCGGTGCGGTGGGATGCTCCGCGGAGAAACGCGGCGCCTCCACCGCCCCGGTCGCGGCGGCCGTCACCCCCGCCGTCCCGGAACGGCTGACGCTCCAGGTCGCCGCCCGCGAGTTCCATCGGTTCGTCAACAACGAGGACGTGGCCCGCGCCAGCGGCGACGAGCGGCTGGCGCTCCAGTGGGTCTCCGACGGGCAGTCCGCGCTCACCGCCGCCGAATACCGCCACGCGGTCTTCCACGACGAGCCGCTGCCGCGTTATGAGTACGTCGAGCCGGTCTTCTATGTGCCGAAGCTGTCGGAGGACACCTATCCGCAGTGGTTCGTGGTGTCCGCCGAGCGCAGGGTCCGGCCCCCCGAGGGGGAGCGGGCCGAGGAGGACGGCTCCCGCACCGTGCTGATGGCGTTCATCCGCCGCAGCCCCGAGGCCGGGTGGACGCTCAGCCTGCTCACGACGCTGAAGGAGAAGGCCGAGCCGCCCAAGATCGCGCTCGACGCCGAGGGGTACGCCACCGCCGTGCTCACCGGGGAGACCGACCTGCTGATCCCGCCCAAGAGCGTGGCCGGCATCCAGGCCGGCATCGCCGAGGAGGGGCCCGACAGCGTGCAGGCCCGGCTGATGAAGCCGGGCGTGGGCACCACCGCCTATTACCACGAGACCCGGCGGATCAAGAAGGAGGCCGAGAAGTCGGATCTGGCCTTCGACGTGGTGTTCCCGGCGACCATGCACCCGGTGTTCGCGCTGCGCACCGTGGATGGGGGCGCGCTGGTGCTGTACGCGCTCGGCCGCGACACCGTCACCCTCGCCAAGGACCAGTCCCGGCGGCCCCCCATCCCCACCGAGGCCGCTCATCTGCTCGACAGCCTGATCCTCGGCAACGAGCTGCACGTCTCCCAGACCCTGCAGTTCGCCGCCTACGACCCCCCGAAGGCCAAGCCGAAGAAACCGCAGCCCAAGGCGGAGGTCATCGCCACCGACGGGGCGGTCACCCGCGCCTACTCTCCGCAGAAGGTCAACTAGCTCTCCGCAGAAGGTCAACCAGCGCCGGCGGGGCCTCAGTAGGACCCGTACCGGACCGCGAGGACCAGGGACAGCGCCAGCAACAGGACCAGGGTCGTCAGCACGAGGGCCGGCGGCAGGGCGAAGCCGTGGGCGTGGAACTCCTCGCGGGCCGCCCGGCAGGTCGGGCAACGGCCCTCGCTGACGGGGTGCGAGCATCGAGCGCAGATCAGATGATCACAGCTCATCTCGCGACCTCCCTGGGGTAAATGGCCTGTTTCGCCGCCATCCAGCCTAGCTGCCTTGTATGGTCGCCATAGCCGGTCTGCGAGCCTCGAAACCCGGGGGAGGCCCCGGGTTCCGGAGCGAGCGGGCCAAACGGTTGACAGCGACCCTAGACTGCTCGATGGTCAACCGGGCTGCTATCCCGGAGTACCCGCGGCCTGCGTCGCGGGCCCCTCGGGGGTGGCCAAGGAGCCGTTCCCAGCCTCTAGACTGACGAGCCGTGATGCAGCCGTGATCCATTTCGACAACGTCACCAAGGTCTACCGGAACCAGAACCGGCCCGCCCTGCAGCACGTGAACGTGTCCATCGAAAAGGGCGAATTCCTGTTCTTGGTGGGCCCTTCGGGATCGGGCAAGTCCACCTTCCTGCGCCTGATCCTCAAAGAGGAGCGGCCCACCCAGGGGCGGGTGCACGTGGCCGGCAAGGACCTCAGCCGACTCAGCAACTGGCGGGTGCCGCACCTGCGCCGCCGGATCGGTTGCGTGTTCCAGGACTTCCGGCTGCTGCCCAACAAGAACGTCTTCGAGAACGTCGCGTTCGCGCTCGAGGTCATCGGCAAGCCGCGACGGTTCATCGCCAAGGTGGTGCCCGAGGTCATCGACCTGGTGGGCCTGGAGGGCAAGGCGCACCGGATGCCGCATGAGCTGTCCGGTGGCGAGCAGCAGCGAGTCGCCATCGCCCGGGCGTTCGTCAACCGGCCGATGATCCTGCTCGCCGACGAGCCGACCGGGAACATCGACCCGGCCACCTCGATCGGCATCATGAAGGTGCTGGACCGCATCAACCGGACCGGCACCACCGTCGTCATGGCCACGCACGATGCCGCGATCGTCGACGCCTTCCGCAAGCGCGTCGTCGAGCTGGAGGGCGGTCGGGTCGTCCGGGACCAGTCGCGCGGCGTGTACGGTCAGGCGTACTGACACAGCCGGCAACCGAGCCCCGCCCACACTTCCGGCAGGCGAGGTCGACCAAGGACAGCGAAGCATGCGCGCACAGTTCGTTCTCCAGGAGATCTGGATCGGTCTCCGCCGCAACCTGACGATGACCGTCTCCCTGGTCATCACCGTGGCGATCGCCATGGCGCTGTTGGGCACCGGCCTGCTGGTCAAGCTTCAGGTCGACAGCTCCAAGAGCTACTGGCACGACCGCATCGAGGTCTCGGTCTTCCTGTGCAACAAGACCAGCACCAACCCCAGCTGCAACAAGACCGACGCCACCGACCAGCAGAAGGCCGAGATCAAGCGGGATCTCGAGGGCTCGCCGGTGGTGGCCCAGGTCACCTACGAGAGCAAGGAGCAGGCCTTCGAGCGGTTCAAGGAGACCTTCTCCAGCAACCCGGGGCTGCTGCAGGGGACCAAGGTCGGTGACATCCCCGACTCGTTCCGGGTGCGGCTGAGCGACCCCGAGCGGGTCGACGAGATCACCAAGCTGCTGGCGAACCGGGCCGGCGTGGACCAGGTGGTCAACGAGAAGGAGATCCTGGACCGGTTCTTCAAGATCCTCAACGGCCTGCAGTGGGCGGCCATCATGATCGCGGCCATCCAGGTGATCGCGGCGGTGCTGCTGGTGGCCAACACGGTCCGGCTGTCGGCGTTCAACCGGCGGCGGGAGACCGGGATCATGCGCCTGGTGGGCGCCTCCAACCTGTACATCCAGCTCCCGTTCATCCTGGAGGGCGCGATCGCCGGCCTGATCGGCGGCCTGTTCGCGGCCATCCTGCTGGTCGGCAGCAAGATCGTGCTGATCGACCAGCTGCAGGAGTCGCTGGAGTTCACCAGCCGCCTGTCGTGGACGTCGGTGACCGGCGTGATCGTGTTCTCCATCTGCGTGGGCGTGCTGCTGTGCGCGGTGGCCTCGTTCCTGAGCCTGCGCCGATACCTGCGGATCTGACCGGAAGGTCGTCCCACCCGTCTTACACTCGTTGCCATGCCCCGGCTGACCGGCCACCTTCCCCGAGCACTGCGGACCGGTCGACCCGTTCGCGCCGCCGCGGTCACTGTGGCGTTGCTGATCGCGTACGGCGCGGGGGTGGTGACCGGGACCGAGCCCGAGACCTCCGCCGGAGAGAGCGGTCAGGGCACCCTGGACGAGGCGGCCCGGCGGATCGCCGACACCTCGGCCATCCCGGTCGGCCGGACCGATCTGCAACGGGCCGCGGTCGAGGGGATGCTGCGCCGCCTGGGCGACCCGTGGGCCCGGTATTACACCGCGGTCGAGTACGACGACGCCCAGGGACGGTTCAGCGGCCGCTACAGCGGGGTCGGGCTGTGGCTGGGCGGCACCGGGTCGGACGCCGACCCGGTCACGGTCGCCAGCGTGCAGCCCGGCTCGGCCGCCGAGCGGGCCGGAGTGCGGGCCGGCGACGTGATCGTCGCGATCGCCGGCCGTCCGGTGGCGGGCTGGCCCCCGTCCCGGATCGCCGCCGCGCTGCGCGGCCGGCCCGGCACCGCGGTGACGCTGCGGGTGCGCCGCGGCTCGGCCGAGCAGGAGTTCCGGCTGGTCCGCGCCCCGGTGCAGGGCGAGGAGGTGACCGTCGAGCGCACCGAACGCGACATCCAGGTCATCCGGGTCTCGGCGTTCACCCGGGGGGTGGGGCGCCGGGTCCGCACGGCCGTGGAGCAGTGGCGGGCGCAGCGCGGCGGCGGGCTGATCCTGGACCTGCGCGGCAACCCGGGCGGCCTGCTGGAGGAGGCGGTGCAGACCGCCTCGGCGCTGCTGCCGGGGGGCGTGGTGGTCGTCTACGAACGCCGTGGCCGGCCGCCCCAGCGGTTGCCGGTGACCGCCCCCGGCGACGGGCGCACCCCGCTGGTGGTCCTGGTGGACGCCGGCACCGCCAGCGCCGCCGAGGTGGTCGCCGGATCCCTGCGCGACCGGGATCGCGCGGTGATCGTAGGATCGCGTACTTATGGGAAGGGATCGGTGCAGGAGCCGGTCCGGTTGGACGACGGTTCGGTGATCGAGCTGACCGTGGGGCGCTACCGCACGCCGAGCGGCCGCGATCTCGACGGCGTCGGAATCGACCCCGACGTGCCGGTGTCCGCGGACCGCCCCCCGGCGGAGGCCATGCGGCGGGCCACCGGGGTGTTGCGCGGGCTGGTGGCCGCCGCCCCGACCAAGGGCCTGCAGGACGGGCCCCGCACGAAGGACTGAGGCGAGAGACACGTGCCACGTGAGCAAGGCCGCAAGCTGGTGGCCCAGAACAAGCGGGCCCGCTACGACTACCACATCGAGGACACCTGGGAGGCGGGCCTGGTGCTGACCGGCACCGAGGTCAAGTCGCTGCGCGCCGGACGGGCCTCGCTGGTCGACGGGTACGCCCGGGTCAAGGACGGCGAGGTCTGGCTGGAGGGCGTGCACATTCCCGAGTACCTGCAGGGCACCTGGACCAACCACGCCCCCCGGCGGCCCCGCAAGCTGCTGCTGCACAAGCGGGAGATCGGGCGGATCACCGCCAAGACCAAGGAGGCGGGGTTGACGCTCGTCCCGCTGTCGCTGTACTTCAAGGACGGCAAGGCCAAGGTCGAGATCGCCTTGGCCCGTGGTAAGAAGACTTACGACAAACGTCAACAGATCGCGAAACGGGAAGCCGCCCGGGAGATGGCAAGAGCTCGTTCGGTCCGGCTGCGGGCCCGCAGTGGCGGCAGGGTCTGAGCGGTGGGGTTCACGCGCTGGAGAACCGGTGGCCGCGCACGCCGAGTGGTCTCGGCCGCGGCATGCGGTGTGATGGTCGCTTCGACCGCCACCGGCTGTTTCGCCGAGTCCTCGGCCATGCCCGCCGTGCGGGACTTCCTGGTGGCGTGGGAGGTCGGCAACTACGAGGCCGCCGCCGCCAGGACGGTGGGCGCCGATCGCCGGACCGTGGTCCAGGCGCTCAGCCAGATGGCCGACCAGCTCGACGCGGCGTCCATCAAGCTGGGGCTGGGGCTGAGCGGGCTGCCCGTGCAGGGCGGGCCGGGCTCCGGGCAGGTCGCCGCCGACGGCGGGGACCGGGAGGCCAAGGCCATCGTCCGAGAGGGCGACCAGGCGTTCGCCCGGTTCTCGGTGGAGATCGACCTGGGGGAGAACGGAGAGCCGTTCTCTTATCCGGGCGAGATGACGCTCAAGCGGATCGGCGGTCGCTGGAAGGTCGTGTGGAGCCCGTCGATCATCCACCCGAACCTCCGCGAAGGCCAGCGGCTGGCGGTGGTCACCGAGAACCCGCAGCGCAGCGACGTCCTCGACACCCAGGGCCGCTCGCTGATCAGGAAGGTCCAGGCCGACGTGGTCGGGGTGTACCCCGGTCAGCTCCGCGACCCGCAGCGCACCATCGCCCGGCTGGTGGAGGCCACCGCGACGGGCGACCGCAAGCTGGACGCCGAACGGCTCCTGGGCCGGGTGCGGTCCGCGCCGCCGAGCGACTTCCTGCCGCTGGTGATGCTCAGCCGCGCCGAGCATCCGAACGTGGCGATGCGGCTGCGGCAGATCCGGGGACTGCACGTCCGACAGGTGGTCGCGCCGATCGCGCCCGCCGCGGCCCCCGAACTCGTCGGCAGCCTCGGCCCCGCCACCGACGACCGGCTGCAGCGGGTCGGCGCCCCTTACCAGCCCGGTGACACCATCGGCGTCAACGGCATCCAGCTGCTGCACCAGCGCTGGCTCGCCGGAACGCCGACCGTCAAGGTGGTGGCCGTCGACTCCACCGGACGGCACCGCCAGGTGCTGGCCGAGTGGCGCGGCGAGCAGCCGCGCCCGGTCCGCACCACGATCGACCTCGCCCACCAGCGGAAGGCTCAGCGCGCCCTGGCCGGGCTGAACGTCCCCGCCTCGATGGTGGTGGTGCGCTCCAACAACGGCGAGGTGCTCGCGGTCGCCAACCACCGCACCGACGGCGTCAACAAGGCCATGGAGGGCCGCTACCCGCCGGGGCTGGCGTTCGGCATCGTGTCCGCCGAGGCGCTGCTGCAGAGCGGCATGTCCCAGACGGACAGCACCGAGTGCCCGGCCACCACCGCGGTCGGCGGGCGCACGTTCGCCAACCCCGGC
>k87-1803355_pt1 | contig 24640 bp, 22 predicted proteins | sample MGYA00084031_6733416 | MGnify analysis MGYA00084031
AGCGTCATGCTCGGAGGAGATCAGCACGTTGAGCAACTCCCTCTAGCACCAATTACTCTAGTGTGAGACTAATTGGTGCTAGAGGGAAGTGCCAGTGGTTGGTGATCGTGGTCTGGCTCAGCGCCCGGTGTCGCCCGCGGCGGCACGCAGGTCGGCCAGTAGGTCGACCAACTGTTCGACGGATTCGGGTTTGGCGTCCCCCATACCGAAGCCGATTTCGCTCAGTGTGATCGTCGCCTTGTGTACCAGCTTGCGCCCGGTCGCCGTAATCGTGACGCACGTGGCGCGCCGGTCGGTAGGGTGGGGGGTACGGCTGATCAAACGACGTTTCTGCAAGCGGTCTGTCGCCAGGGTTGCCGTGGTCGCGTGGACCATGAGACTTCGGGCCAGGTTGCTGATCAGTCGCGTGCCGTTCTCGGACAGCTGCAGTGTCATGAGAACCAGGTAGTCGGTGAGATTGAGCTTGTGTGTTCGTAGAGCTTCCTCTACTGTATCGACAACCAGGCGTTGATATCGCAGAAGCGAGGACATCGCTAGGAATCGCTGCTCGTCACCTTCGAGCTCGTGTTCCTGCCAATAGTGATGGGCCCAGTCCACAGGGTCGGTCATGGTGTCTGGTGTTACTTTGTTCGTCTTACGTGTGGCCATGGGCGTTGATCTCCCAATCGGGTTTTCCAAGTCTTGGTGGTTGGTCGTTAGACAGTTTACTCTGCGCTTTTTCCGAGGGTGAGGCGTCACGCGTCCACGGGTCGTTCTCCCCGATCGTTCGATGGGGCCGCTTTGCGTCGACTCGTCGGTCTCGGGTTCGGGAGCGGTGCCCACGGGAAGAGGGATGTGAGTTGATCACGGCGAGCGTGGGCTGTGTGGGGATTTCATCGAACAGTGGTGAAGTTCGACCGCCGGTGTTCTTCCGGTAGCCGAGGGCTTCCGTGTCCGGTTGTTCGAAGGGCGCGGTGACTGCGCGGATGGCTTACCCGGTGGCCGCTTCGTCGGCGACTGTGCGGTGGGTCCATCATCCTGACGGCCGGTGTTGGCTCCACCTGGGTTTCGAGTGACGTCACGTCGTGCCGGCTCGAGCGTGTCGTGATGCTGGAGGGTGGAAAAACTCTCCAATAGACAATAGTTTATCTATAGACTAATCTTTGAGAGGTAGCTCTGATCAAAGGGGAGATGGGATGACCTTCGCCGCGGTGCTGGCTCGGCAGCGGCCCGCTGAGATCGCGCTCCGCTCGGCTGGCCGAGAGATGACCTGGGGCGAGATTGACCAGGTGCTCAGGCGAATGGTCAACGGGCTGTTGGAGATCCGGTTCCGGCCAGCGCGCCGGGTCGCCGTGTTCGCGGAGAACTCCGCTGAGACGCTCCTCTGCTACGTTGCCGCGACACTCGCCGGCTGTTCGGCGGTTCCGGTGAACTTCCACCTCACCGCGGACGAGGCGGCGTACATCTTTGCCGATGCCGATGTGGACGTCGTGTTGGCGGATGCCTCGACCGCGCAACGAGCGGTCGAGGCGTCTCGTGCGGCGGATGTGTCTTTGGTTATCGCACGAGGCGATGCCGTTGATGGTGCCCTCCAGTGGGATGACTGGCTGGCCACGGCAGCCGACTCTGAACCGCCGGTCGACCAAGTTCCGTTGCCTCCGCTCGTCTATACGTCTGGCACAACCGGCGCGCCCAAAGGCACGGAATTACCGCCCACTTCATTCGTCGGCGGTGCCAATATCGTTGAGCATGTCGAACGGTTGGGAAATGCTTCCTGGGTCAAACATGGCCCGCATCTGGTCGTCGGCCCGATGTACCACAGCGGACCACTGGTGAGTACTCGGCTGCTGATCGGTGGGGTGCCGGTGACCGTGCTGGGGCGATTCGATGCCGAAACCGTCCTGGCGTCGATAGAGAACTATCGGATCGGCAGCACGGTCATGGTGCCGACACATTTCGTCCGACTGCTTTCCCTTCCTGCTCAAGTGCGTGAGCGATATGACGTTTCATCCTTGCGTTACGTCCTCCAGGTCGGCTCCAAGTGCCCGATCGATGTCAAGCGCGCCATGATCGAGTGGTGGGGCGAGGTCATCTGGGAAAGCTACGGTGCCAGTGAGGTGGGAACCACCTGCCTCATCAGCGCGACGGAGTGGCTTGAGCATGTCGGCTCTGTCGGTAGACCCGTTCCACCTTTCGAGGCGCTGGTGGTCGACGAGAACGGTCGCGAGCTCCCCCCGGGGATCGAGGGTCGACTGTACTTTCGAGACGCCACCGGACGTGGAATCGTCTATCACCAAGCCCCGGATAAGCAGAAAAGCGTCCATCTGGAACCTGGGGTGTTCACCCTCGGGGAGATCGGGTACATCGATAAGGATGGATATGTTTACATCACTGACCGATTCTCGGACATGATCGTTTCTGGTGGGGTCAATATCTATCCCGCCGAGTCGGAACTCGTGCTCGCCGAGCATCCGGAAATCGAAGAAGTAGCGTGTATCGGAGTCCCTCACCCCGAGATGGGCGAAGAGCTCAAGGCGGTCGTGGTGCCTCGGGACCCACTCACGCCGCCCGATCCCACGGATGTGTTGGATTTCTGTCGTCACCGCCTGGCGCACTACAAGTGTCCGCGATCCGTGGAGTTCGTATCATCGTTGCCTCGTTCGCCGATGGGCAAGCTCGACAAACGCAAGCTGAAGGCCGAGTTCACGCAGACCTAGCTTCACAGAGAAAGTCCCCTTATTATCAATAGCTGTTCTATAGACTAAATCTCGACGGTGAGGGGTGGCTACGCAATGACGCGCATGTCCATGCCGCAAAGCGCCGAGGTGCTGGAGTTGTCACTTCTGCAACTGTTGCGCTTGAAGGGTCGGCTCAAGCCCGAGGACTTGCCGGGCTCATTGAATCATTCTGAAGAGACCTGTAAGAAAATTCTGGAGGCCGCGATGACATCCGGCTTCTGTGTGCAAAAGGGCCCAAGCGTTAGACTCACCGCAGAGGGACGTGAACGACTGGCTGCCCTGCTGGAGGAGGAGCGTCGCCAGGTCGATCAGGAACGTCTGGAAAGTCTGTATCACGAGTTCGACCGGCACAACACCAACTTCAAGGCGATCATCACCTCGTGGCAGATGCGCGACAACGGTGAACCCAACGATCATTCCGATCCCGACTATGACGCCGGAATTCTGGCCAAGTTGGATGCACTGCACGGGGAATTTGCCGATCTGCTCGACAAAATTGTCTCGGAGGCCCCGAGGCTGACCCACTACCCACCGCGGTTCGCGAATGCATTGGAACGTATTCACGCTGGTGAATATCAGTTCGTTGCTCGCCCAATCATAGACAGTTACCACACAGTGTGGTTCGAGCTGCATGAGGATTTGATCGTTCTGCTCGGCCGTACCCGAGAAGAAGAGGCAGCGGCCGGTCGGGCCGTCTAGGCAATGTATCCCGGAGTGCATGCGCTCGAGAAGCCGGAACAACCAGCGATGATCATGGCTGGCTCCGGCCGAAGCATCAGTTATGCCGAGCTTGATCGCCGCTCCATTCAGCTAGCTCGGGTGTTCGATGCCTATGGGCTGGCACCAACCGCGACCGTCGCCGTCGCTTGTGAGAATCGGCTGGAATGGGCCGAGATGATGTGGGCGACGGCACGATCCGGCCGTTGCCTGGCTCCTGTCAACTGGCATCTCGGCCCGAGCGAGCTGTCCGAGGTGCTTCGGGTTTCGGACGCGGCAGCTCTGATCGCCGGGCCGGCAAGTCATGCGGCGCTGCGTGAGGTGCCCGACCCACCACTCACCTTGGCCATCGACGGTGACGGATCGCTTCCCGACTACCATGCCACGATCGCGTCCATGCCCACCGAGCCGCTTCCCGTGGAGCGGTTGGGTGGCCGCATGATGTTCAGCTCGGGAACGACCGGAACACCGAAGGGAATCCTCCATCCCGGTAGCGACATCCACCCTGCTGACGCACCACCCCATCTCGGGCGGTACACCGACTTGCTCTCGCTCGACGGGGACACCGTCTATCTCTCCCCGGCGCCGACATACCACACCTCACCGTTCCGGTTCGTCTTCGCTGTCACCCAGCTCGGCGGTACGGTCGTGTGCCTGGAGAAGTTCGACCCACAGCTGGTTCTCGAGGCGATCGACCGCTACCGCGTCACACACGCCCAATTCGTGCCGACCATGCTGCTGCGCCTGCTTCGGCTCCCCGAGGAGGTCAAACAGCGGTACGATCTGTCCAGCCTGCGGGTAGCCATCACCGGAGGCGCACCGTGCCCACACAAGCTCAAGCAGAGTCTCATGTCGTGGTGGGGGCCGATCGTGCACGAGTTGTATGGCGCGTCGGAGAGCTACGGGAACTGCCACATCGGGCCCGAGGAGGTCGAGACGCACCCGGGCTCGGTGGGGCGGGCATTGACCGGCATGATCCACATCACCGATGAGGACGGTACCGAACTGCCACCCGGTCAGATCGGCACCGTGTGGTTCGAGGGAGCGGGCTCCTTCCGCTACCACGGTGACGACCGCGAGACGGAGCTGTCGACGAACGCGCGCGGTTGGCGAACTGTCGGCGACCTCGGTTATCTCGACGAGGATGGGTATCTCTACCTCACGGGACGGCGCGATCAACTCATCATCTCGGATGGTGTGAACATCCACCCACAAGAGGTGGAGGATCTGCTCACGGTGCATCCCTTGGTCGACGATGTGGCGGTGATTGGTGTTCCAGACGAGGAGTACGGCCAGATCGTCCAGGCTGTGGTCGTAGCCGCCGCAGGTGCTGTGCCCGGTCCGGAACTGGGCACGGAGCTGATCGAGTATTGCCGTGCCCATCTTGCGCACTACAAGTGTCCGCGCATTGTTGAGTTCGTCTCCGAACTGCCGCGTGGAGACAACGGCAAGCTGTACAAGCGCAAGCTCGGCCGGTCAGCCACGCGGCGCTGACCGGCCTCAGCCCGTGGATTGCGACAGTAGCCGTTTCCGCAGATTCAGACCATCCACATCCGCCGGATGTGCTCGTAGCCAATCCTCCAATGGATCGATCAATGACACCACGATGTCCGTGTATTGCGCGTGGAGCGCGTTCCAAGCGGCAAAATCCGTGGCGTCTTCGTCAGGTAGGTCTTCTATCTTTGTCGGATTGAAGTGAGACCGTCGTTGTTCATCGTTGTTTACCCAGGAGCGAAAATCCGAGAGGGTTTCTCGCAATGCCTTGGTGGTATGCATGAGCTTGATCCCGGCGTTGTCCCAATCGACCTGTGCGAGCAGGGCACGGACTTCGTTCAATCGCGCGCGAGCGTGCTCTGAGGTCAACTCCGGCTCGACTACGTCGCGAAGGACACGACGTGCATGAGAGATCAACTCGGCTGGGGTCGGACGCATGGCGGCCTCTCAGGAGTGTGCGGAGACGATGGATGCGAGCCGTTGCACCAGTGCTGTGGCCGGTGCGGCAGGGCGATCCGACTCGCCGGTACAGAAAATTCGGGTGGCCTGGAGCGCGATCACAGCGAGTCGGAACATCGCGAGTACTTGCCAGAACAGCAGGGCGCCAGGATCGATCGGGGTGCCGGTGAGTTCGGTGTACCGGCGTAGGAAGTCGTCTTGCTCCCAGACTCCCGGGATGAAGTGCTCTCGCTCGTACAGTGGCGCGCAGTACCAGCCCAGGTCATCCAGTGGGTCACCGAGACGAGCCAGCTCCCAGTCGAGCAGGAGCCGCACCTTCCCCTCGTGCACAAGCACGTTGGCGGGACGGAAGTCGCCGTGCACGAGCACATGTCGGGCCGGGGGCGGGGGAGTACGGTCCCGCAGCCAGCGCAGTGTCCAGCGCAGCGTGGGCTGTGGCTCCAATTCTGACTCAGTGAGATTGCGTTCCCAGTGATCCAGCTCGCTGAGGGCGGGATTCGACCCGGAATCGGGCAGGATGGTGCGCAGGCCGGCGGAGTCCACGTCGATCGCATGCACCGATGCGAGCAGGTCACACAGGCTCTGCGCCAGTTCGACCCGCTGGGTGGGTCGCAGGTCCAGCGGATTCTTGTCGCGAAGCACCGCTCGGTGGGCGCGGCCAGGGTGCCGATCCACGATCATGCTCGGCCGGAGAAGCTCCTCTCCGCTGTCGTCCAGCCAGTGCACGGTCGGAGTCGGCACCGGTGTCGGCTCCAGAGCCTTCAACAAGGCGAATTCGGTGGCCCGACCGGTGTCGACCACGGAGCTCGGCGGGTCACGGCGTAAGAGTAACGACCGGTGGACCACTTTCCCATCTTCCGACCACTCGACGTCGAACGGCCAGTTCTCCCGCGATGAGCCGTTTCCGGAGCGGTGCAACCCACTGATCGTCAGTTTCGGATCACCGATCTGCGCGATGAGGAACGCTCGCAGTCGCCGCTCGACGACCTCCACCGACTCTGTCGTCCGCTCAGTCATCGGTCGACCTTCGTGGGCCTGGGCGGAATCGCGTCCGGATACTTCGGGTATCCGGGCAACACCATGTACTCCATGACGCCGTAGCCGACCTTGCCGGCATGCCGAACCTCGATGAGGTGATCGCTCGATGCCTTGGCGTAGCGATAGAACTGCGTGCGATCCGTGAGGTCCCAGACTTCGTGTTCCAGGCTGTTCTCGCCTTTCCAGTGCCCCTGGAACCAGCCGTTCCATCCTTCGTAGCCACCACCGCGAAGGCAGGCTCGGCCAGGCAGTGCACGGATTTCGAAGTCGAGCTCACGCCCGTCGGCAAGGGTGAGAGTGATCGTGCCATCGGAGAGTGTCGCGGCGGGTGCGCCAGCGACCCAGGTGAGATCGTGTTCGAGCCCGACGATGGCCTCGTCGGGAAACGCCTCGTCGGTGGCTTGGCCGAGGGGGCGGGAGAAGCCCGCGGACAGGTGTATGGGACGGCCGGGCTCCGCTTCGTAGAGATAGAAATGCAGGCCGAAGTCGGGCATCTGGATCGGGCAGAACATCAGCATTCGCCATTCCGGCCGCTCGCCGGGAGGCGCTCCTTGAACACGCGGTAGTGGGCGAGTACCCCACGAGTGATCGCGTTGGGCCCACCAGGTCTCGGTCCGTACCTCCCTCTCACCGTCAGGTGTGCGCAGCGTGCCCGAGGCCCGTCCCACCTGAACGTAGCGGATCGCATCGTAGGTCGCGCGCGATCGGCTGATCTGGAAGTGTCTGCCTTCCAGCACCGGCTCCATCGTGCCGAGCCAGTGCAGGTCGAACGATATTCCCGACGGATTGTCGTCAAGCACGAGATGCAGGTCCTCGTACGGCCGTACGAGGTCGATCGTGAAGGGCCCGACCCGCATGACATCGTTGTGCGGGCTGAGTTCCCTAGCCAAGCGCAGGTTGTGCTGCTTTCCGCCGTAGGACACGACGACGAAGGCCTCTTGCACGTCCTGGTTGGGGTACTGCCCGATGCCGCAGGTCAATACCAGGTCCTGGTTCTCGATGTCTTGAATGCTGATCCAGTAACGCTCGCGCCAGCTCGGGTCGCTTGAGCCGACCATCGAGTGCGGCAGAGAAACCTGGTGGTGGAAGTACTCGTCGGGAGGGGTCAGTCGCATGGGGTGCCATCCTTTTCCAGCTCTGCGCGCAGGGTCTTCTTGTCCACCTTCTCGCCCGCCAGCGTCGGTAACGGGTCGCTTCCGATACGCCATTTCGTCGGAACCTCGAAATGAGCGAGCCTCTGACGGAGGAAGGTGCGCAGATCGTCTTCCGTGGGTTTCGTGCCAGGGCGATGCGTGACGGCGGCAGCCAGTTCCTCGCCCAGGTCTTCGTGCGGAAGACCGAACACGGCGGCCTCCACGATGTCCGGGTGGGTGAGCAGTGCCTGCTCGACGTGGGCGCACGCGATGTTCTCGCCGCCCCGGATTACGATGTCCTTGGAGCGGCCCTCGAGAAAGAGGTAGCCCTCGTCGTTCAACCGGCCGAGGTCACCGGTGTGCAACCAGCCGTCGGCGTCCACCGTGCCGTCGTCGATTCCCAGATAGCCGAGCATCACGGTCGGTGAGCGGAGCATGATCTCGCCGCGGCCGGTCTCGTCCGGGTCCCGGATGCGGAGCTCAGCGACGGGATAGGGCCGCCCGACCGTTCCGGGAAAGCGTTCCAGGTCGCGGTTGCCTGCCACGGTGACGAATCCGCCCGACTCGGTCATGCCCCACGTGTTGGCGAGTCCCCGCTGCCGAAGTTGGGGCAACTTCGTACGCATCCGTTCGAGCAAGGCCGTCGATACTTGGGCACCGCCCAGAGGGAACGACCGAAGGCTGGACAGATCGCGCCGGTCGAAGTCCGGGTGGGCGAGCACACGTGCGGCCATGGTCGGCACGCCGCCCCAGCGATGCACCTTCTCCCGCTCGATGAGTTCGAGGACTTCGCCCGCATCGAACCGGCCGACGGTCATGACCAACCGCCCACCCAGGATGAGCTGTGTGATCAGGTTGGAGACCCCGCCGATGTGGAACATCGGGGTGCAGGCCAGCATGACCTGTTGCGGTGTGTCCGCGGAGATGGTGTGGGGCAGCATGCGGGAGCGGCTGAGAAGATTGTGCTGGTTCGCGACGACGGACCGATGCGAGAGCACCACCGCCTTCGGCGGGCCGGAGGAACCGGAGGTGAACAACACCATGCCGGGCTCGAGCTCATTCTCTGGCTCTTTGACATCGACTGGAGTGCCTTCGCCATCGAAATGGCGACGAAGTCCATCGATCCGGGTCCATGGGGCGGACCATGCGTATCCTTCGGGGGCTTCGCGGTCGCTGAGCACCAGGGTCGGCTCGACCAGGTCGATCGCGTGATTGACCTCTTGGTCGCTCCACCAGCGATTACCCAATACCGGGATGAGTCCGGCCCACCAGATCGCCCAGAGCGCGAGGACGAACTCGGGGCTGTTGTAGGCGAGTACGAGAACCTTCTCGCCGGGCCGTGCCGAGAGCGCGCCCGCGGCACGCGGTACGGCCCGGAGGAACGTCGCGAAGTCGATCCGCCGTTCGCCTTGGACCAGAAAGGTGCGGGAAGCCCAGCGGTCCGTTCCGGTGAGCATTTCGGTGATACACCGTGGACGCGGCTCATACAGCAGTCCGGGACCATCGGGGTCTCGTACGACCTGGGAACCCCAGATCGCGGTCAGCGAGGACTCGACAGTGGTCATGCTCCGGTCCACCTGCCCTTCCGCTTCTCCTTGAAGGCGGCGACAGCTTCCGCGACATCGGCCGTACGCGCACTGATCGCCTCTAGATAGAAACCGACGTCGAAGACGTCGTCGATGCGTGCGTGCAGATACTTGTTCAACGCTCGCTTCGTGAGCTGCACTGCGACAGGTGGCAGCGCTGCGACGCGTTCCGCCAGGTCGAACGCTCGGTGGCGAACCTGCTCGGCCGTGTCCTCGAGCTCGGTGACGATGCCGAATTCGTAAGCTTCTTGCCCGGTGAGTGGCTCGCCCCAGAGCAGCTGCCGTTTCGCTCGCACGAAGGGGAGATTGACCGGCCAGCTGACACAGCCGCCGTCTCCTGCCACCAACCCCATGTGCACATGTGGGTCGCTCAGCTTGGCGGTCGGGGTCGACACGATAGCGTCGGCGGTCATGATGAGGCTCGAGCCGATACCGAAAACATCGCCGTGAAGAGCGACGACGAGCGGTTTGGGGAAGTCGGCGAAGGCGCGGAACAGATCACGGCCCTCATCGACCTGGTTCATCAAGACCTGATGAGAAGTGTTGGCGGCGAGCATCGACTCGAAGTCGCCTCCGGCCGAGAAGTGCTTGCCCGTCGAGGAAAGTACTACGGCCAAGGTCTCGGGGTCGTCGCGGAGCTCCCGGAGCGCCGAGTGGAGCTCGACGATGAGGGTCGAGTCGAACCTGTTCAGCAGTTCGGGTCGGGAGAGCCGTAGTTCGGCCACCCGGTCTGTCCTTGACAGCGTCAGTGCTGCGTAACCGGTCATCTCCGCCTTCCGAGTCAATGACGAACTACTCTAAACCTAGAGCATTAGGGGGGCTATGGACAAGGTGATCGAGGGAACATTAGTCTAGCCGCAGATAGTTTTACTCTAGACAAAACTGGGCGGAATTTGGCAGTTCTGACCAGTGTCTTTCGGGTCGGAGGGACGTTGATGATTCTGCTCGAGGCGGGTGGCCTACCTGATGGCGATCGCACCCTGCTTGGCGGAAAAGCCTTCAGTATCAACAAGATGCTCTCGCTTGACCTGCCGGTGCCGCCGGCGTTCGTCTTTCCGACCACGGTGTGCGTGGAGTACTACGCATCCGGTCGGAAAGTTCCGGATCACGTCCCCGGTGATCTGCGCAGGGGGATAGCCGCCCTCGAGCGGGTGGTGGGTCGGAAGTTTGGTGACGCCACGTCGCCGCTCTTGGTGTCGGTCCGTTCTGGCGCAGCGCGAAGTATGCCGGGAATGATGGACACGATCTTGAATCTGGGTGTGAACTCAGAGGTCGCGACGGCGCTCTCTCGGCAGGCGGGTGACGAGTCCTTCGGCGCTGACACGCACCGTCGTTTCGTTGAACAGTTCACTCAGATCGTGGGCAGCGCGCCGAGTGAAGACCCCTGGGAGCAGTTGGAAAAGGCTGTGGTGGCCGTCTTTGACTCGTGGTATTCGCCGCGCGCGGCGGCCTATCGCAAGCACCATGGGCTTTCCGATGACGCCGGCACCGCGGTGACCGTGCAGGCGATGGTGTTCGGCAACCTCGGTGATCGGTCCGGAACGGGGGTGCTGTTCAGTCGGAACCCAGTGACCGGTGCTGCCGAGCCCTATGGTGAGTGGCTGCCCGGAGGTCAGGGAGAAGACGTCGTCTCTGGACGTTTCGATCCTCTGGATTTGTCCGAGTTGGCGTCGTCACTGCCTGAGGTGCATGACGAGCTGCTCAAGGCGGCTCAGGTGTTGGAAGTCGAGTTCGGCGACGTGCAGGACATCGAGTTCACCGTTGAGCGGGGCAAGCTGTGGTTGCTGCAGACCCGATCGGCCAAGCGCTCGGCGACGGCTGCACTGCGGCACGCGGTCGCGATGCGGAACGAAGGGCTGATCGACGTTCCTGAGGCGCTGAAACGAGTGACGGTCGAGCAGCTGAGCGCCCTCCTGCAGCCTCATCTTGACCCTGAGGTGCGTGCGGGGGCAACCGTCCTCGCCACGGGCGAGGTCGCGTGTCCCGGCGTTGCTTCGGGGGTTGTCGTGACCACCGCGGACGAGGCCGAGGAGCAAGCTGCCGAAGGGAAGGACGTGGTGCTCGCGACGCCGACCACCAACCCGGATGACGTGCATGGAATGCTCGCCGCGCGGGCCATCATCACCGAGATCGGTGGTGCGACCTCCCATGCGGCGGTGGTGAGTCGGGAGCTGGGGCGGCCGTGCATCGTGGGCTGCGGTGAGGGTGTGCTCACCCCGTTGGCTGGACGAATCGTGACTGTGGATAGCACTGCGGGAGAGGTGCTCGACGGTGCCCTTCCGCTCGGTGGTGTTGGGTCGGGTGATGCTTTCCTCGAGGAGTTTTGCACATGGGCGCGTGAACATGCCGATGGGGCGGGGGCTCACCTTCGGCAGGTGTTGAACATGTTTGAGCAAGCGCAGTCATGATCGATGCTCGCCGTATCGGCTGCCTGTAGCTAAAGTACGCCTTGTAAAATATCTAGTACTAGACTAATCTGGTGCTAGCCGAAAAGTTGGGGACTTCTCACTCGATGGGCGAGTTCTCATTCCAATAGGCAGGTCAGGCGGCTGGCTGGTGTTGGCGCGAAGTGCCAGATCTTTGCCGTACGGCTATCGGCACAGACTCCGGTGCGGCCGTGATCAGTAAAGGAGGAGCTGTCTTGGTCGAGACCGCTCACGAAGTCGCTGTGGACGAGAACGCGAGCACAGAAGTATTACCATCCATTGCCGACCTCGAACGGATGTACTGGGTCATGGTCACGACTACCTTGGCCGATTCCCGGGCTCAGAAGGAGGCTAAGGCCGGAAAGCTGCAGGCAGCCTTCTACCCGGTACGTGGAATGGAAGCGGTGTGTGCCGCTCTCGGTGCTGTGCTCGAGCCGCGTGACCAGTTCGTGTCCACCTACCGCAATCTCGGCGATGTGGTGGCCAAGGGGGTTCCGCTCAAATCCATCGTGGCTGAGCTCTACGGCCGTGTCGACGGCGTGTCGAAGGGCAAGGGCGGGCCGATGCACCTGCAGGACGACTCCGTCGGGATGGTTACCACAACGGGTATCGTGGGCTCCGGTCTACCCATCGCGGCCGGCCTCGGAATCGCCGCGCAACTGGATGGTGACGGGAAGGTCGTGGCGGTCACCTTCGGAGACGGTGCCACCTCGATCGGTGCTTACCACGAGGCTATGAACATGGCCGCGCTGTGGAAGTTGCCGGTGCTGTTCGTGTGCCAGAACAACCAGTGGGCCGAACACACCCCCTTGGCCGACTACACCGCCGCGCCGGAGTTCGCCCAGCGCGCGGCGTCATACGGCATGGATGCCCGTAAGATCGATGGCTTTGACCCGATCGCGTCGTGGCGTGCCATCACTGAAGCCGTGCAGACGATCCGAGCCGGTGATGGGCCGGTGTTCCTCGAATTCGAAACTTATCGACTCACCGGCCACACCGGTACCGCTGATTACAGCTACGTGCCCAAGGAGGAGCTGGCGCAGGCGATGACAAGGGATCCGGCGCCCAATTTCCGCAGCTGGCTCATCGAGCAGGGACTGGTGGCTGAAGAACGGCTGAACGAGATCGAACGTGATGCCGAGTCTGCCGTGGCCGAGGCGTTCTCCTATGCGGAGTCAAGACCGCAACCCGAGGCCGATCAGTTGCACGAGGACGTGTTCGCCGACAAGAAGCTGGTGCTGGACCTGCTATGACTATTTCGCACAAGGCTGACAAGGCCGAAACCGAGAAGATGTCCGCTGCTGTCGCGATGAACTCGGCATTGGACATCGCGATGGCCAAAGACCCGAAGATTGTGTTGCTGGGGGAGGACATCGCCGACCCGATGGGCGGCGTGTTCAAGGTGACAAAGGGTCTGTCCACAAAGTATGGAAAGTCTCGGGTGCGAGCGACTCCGATCGCGGAGCAGTCGATCGTGGGTGCCGCGGTGGGATTGGCGCTAGCCGGCTACCGGCCCGTCGCTGAGGTCATGTTCTGTGACTTCCTCACCCTGGTTACCGATCAACTCGTGAACCACGCGGCGAAGCTGCGTTATATGTCGGGTGGGAACAGCAGTGTGCCGTTGACCGTGCGTACCGTGGTGGGTAACAGCCGCTTCGGCGCGCAGCACGCTCAATCGCTGGAGGCGTGGTTCATGCACACGCCGGGCATCAAGGTCGTGATGGCCTCGACGCCCACTGAAGCCAAGGGGCTGCTCACGTCATGTGTGTTCGATGACGACCCCTGCCTGTTCATCGAACACATCCATCTTCAGTACACGAACAAGGAGGAAGTGCCGACCGGGGAGGTCGTGATTCCTCTGGGGCAAGCAGCGGTCAAACGTCCGGGTTCGGATGTCACCGTGATCACCTATGGACCCGCCGTGCCCTGGTCTTTGCAGGCTGCGGAGACGTTGGCCGAGGAAGGCATCGACGTCGAGGTGATCGACCTCCGCACGCTGGTTCCGCTGGATCTCGACACGGTACTGGAGTCGGTCAGCCGCACCCGTCGGGCGGTCGTCGCGCACGAGGCCACGCAGTTCTGTGGTCCTGGTGCCGAGCTCGCCGCGAAAATTACGGAGGAGCTCTTCGGGGAGCTCGCAGCGCCAGTGCTCCGAGTGGGTGGCACCTACGCGCCAATCCCGTTCGCCAAGAGCCTGAGGGCGATCCCCAACGCCGATGACCTCGTTGCCGCTGTACGGCAGGTCACCGGGAATTAGAGCAGTCCCGAATCAATGATGTGGTCAAAACTCGCGATGAGTCTATTCATGAACGTTAATGAAATGAACATCGCTGATTTCTAAGGAGACTTCCGTGTCGGTCGATTCAGCGCGACAAGCGCCTTCCATCGAGGAATTCCGCGCGGAAGCCGAATCCTTCCTTGAGTCCGCCGTGCCCCGCAAGGACGGTGGCCATGGTTTCGATTCGTCGGAGAAGGAAGACCGCGTGACACTTTTTCGCGGTGCGACCGAAGCCGAGGCCAAACGGGCTTGTGACTGGCAGCGTACGGTGTTCGACGCCGGCTTCGGTTGGATCACGGGTCCTCCGGAGTACGGCGGAGCTGGACTGCCCGCGCGTTACGAGCGGACCTACCAGGAAGTAGAGCGACGCTATTCCGTGCCTTCACGTTCCCCGCTCGGGGTGAGCCTGGGCATGGTGGTGCCGACTCTGCAGCACTTCGGCACCGAGGCCGCCAAGCAGCGATGGTTGCGTGGTCTCCGGCGTGGTGATGTCGTCGGTTGTCAACTGTTCAGCGAACCGGGAGCGGGTTCGGACCTGGCGTCTGTCGCGACGAAGGCGGACCGGGACCCAGCCACCGGTGACTGGGTGGTCACGGGCCAGAAAGTGTGGACCTCGGGTGCGCACTACTCCGATCTCGGATTGCTCCTGGCTCGTACCTCGGACGGCGAGCGGCACCGTAACCTGACCGCGTTCCTCGTGGACATGCACGCTCCCGGCGTCGAGGTGCGGCCGCTGCGGCAGATGACCGGTGGGGCCGATTTCAATGAGGTTTTCCTCGACGGAGTACGTGTGCCGGATGAGAATCGGCTGGGCGAGGTCAACGGTGGTTGGCAGGTTGCCCTCGCAACGCTGATGTATGAGCGTGGGGCGATCGGTGGCTCGACCGCAGGCGGTAGCGGCCTGTTCCGGCTCGAGCGCATCATCGCCTGGCTACGAGATCTGGGCCGCACTGACGATCCGGCTGTGCGGCAGGCGTTTTCCAAGGTACACATCGGACTTACCGCGGCGAAGACCATGCGCGCTCGGGCCGAAGCGGCAGTGAAGGCTGGGTCTACTCCCGGCCCGGAGATGTCGTTGTCGAAGCTGGCACTGACGTCCAACCTCGCCGCGCTCTCCGATTTGGTCGCGATCGCGCTCGGCCCGCGGCTTTTGGCTGATACCGGGGAGCGGAGCACTTTCTCGTGGGCCGAATTCGTTCTCGGTGTCCCCGGTATGCGCCTCGGTGGAGGAACTGACGAGATCCAGCGCGACATCATCGCGCACCGTGTGCTGGGGCTGCCCAAAGAGCCCAGTGAGCACAAGAAGAACAGGACATGAAGGAGGCCGCAAATGGGAAGCCTTGACGGAAAGGTAGCGCTGGTCACTGGTGCCGGTCGGGGGATCGGCCGGGAGCACGCCCTGCTGCTCGCAGCTGAGGGGGCGAAGGTCGTCGTCAACGACTTGGGTGGTGCTCAAGACGGAACGGGCAGCGAGATCGGGCCCGCGCAGCAAGTGGTCAACGAGATTCGCGAGGCCGGTGGTGAGGCTGTCGCCAACGGTGACGACATCGCAGACGCGAATGGCGCACAATCCGTGGTCGATGCGGCGATCGACGCTTTCGGGCGGTTGGACGTGGTCGTGAACAACGCCGGCGTCCTGCGCGATCGGGTGCTGGTCAACATCGAGGACGAGGACTGGGACATCGTCGTGCGGGTCAACTTGCGCGGCACTTTCTTGGTCACCCGTGCGGCGGCCCGGTACTGGCGTAAGGAGAGCAAGGCCGGCCGGGAGGTACAGGCTTCGGTCGTGAACACCTCCAGCGAGTCGGGTGTCTTCGGCAACCCCGGTCAAGCCAATTACGCCGCTGCGAAGGCGGGTGTGGCGTCGTTGACCCAAGTGGCGGCCAAGGAACTCAAGCGTTACGGCGTGCGAGTCAACGCGATCCTGCCGCAGGCCCGAACCCGGTTGACCGAGAGCACGTTCGGCGACGCCATGGCCCCCAAGGAAGGCAAATTCGACCGCTGGCATCCCGGCAACGTCTCACCGTTCGTGACCTATCTGTCGAGCCCGGCTTGCGAGATCACCGGCGAGGTCTTCGTGGTGGGCGGCAGCCGGGTGCAGCGTGTGCGGCCGTGGGAGTTGGATCCGGAGTGGAAGCTGAGCACCGAGGGTCGGTGGACCGTCACTGACCTGGAGAAGGCGGTCATCGAGGCTGGTGTCCCCAAGGGCCAGTCGTGGAGCGCTAACCCGTCGGGCGGTAAGAAATGACCACCCAGGATGTCATGGAGGGCAAGGAAGCCCGCATGCCGGAGGCGATCATCGACGACGAGATGATCGCGTCGATGAAAGCCAAGGTCGGCATTCAACTGCGCATCGGCCACTCGATCAACAACGAAGAAGCGACCCGTATCGCAGTCACGAAGTTCGCTGGCGGGATCGGCGACACGAACGAGCTTTGGACGGACGCCGAGCGAGGTAAGGCTTCCGACTACGGTGCACCGGTCGCGCCGCCGTCATTCGTGATCGGCTGCTTCTCCGGAATCCAGTTCGGCTGGCCTGGACTCGGCGCTTTCCATTCGGCCACTCAAATGGATTTGTATACGCCGATCTACTGGGGAGACAAGATCGAGGCGAGCTGCCGTTACGAGGGTTTCACCGGCCCGCGCCCCAGCAATTTCGCGGGACGGATGGTCACCGATCACTTCGTCAATGACTATGTCAACCAGCGAGGCGAGCGAGTAGCCCAGATTCGGTGGCAGGTGGTGAACTACGAGCGAGCCGCCGCACGGAAGAAGAGCAGCAAGCGCCAGATCGAGGTCCCGCACCCATGGACCGAGGAGGAATTGCGCTCGGTGGAGGAACGGGTGCTGTCACAGCGGCCCCGCGGCGCCGAGCCTCGCTACTGGGAGGACGTCGAGGTCGGTGACGCTATCGACGTGCTGACGAAGGGACCGATCGGACTGACCGACGAGGTGGCGTTCATCGCCGGCGGCGGCACTCCGATCCCGAGGTTGAAGGCGCATGCCGCAGCCTTGCAGGACTACGCGTCCCACCCGGCCTGGTCGTTCCGGGACCCGGTGACCGGCGCGAAAGAGCCGATCTACGCGGTGCATTACAACAAGGCAGCGGCGAACGCGATGGGCGTGGCCTTTCAGTACGACGTCGGCTTCCAACGGCAATGTTGGCAGATCCATCTGCTCACGAACTGGTGTGGGGACAGCGGCTGGGTGAAGCATGTATCCGCGCAGTATCGCGGGTTCGTCTACCTGTCGGACGTGATCGATCTCGGCGGTACGGTCGTTGCCAAGTCAGTCGATGAGGCGGGCGAGCACGTGGTGGAGGTGGAGACCTTCGCTCGCAACCAGAGAGGTGACGACGTCATGCCCGGCAAGGCGGTGATCGCGTTGCCGACTCGGAACGGTTCCCCGAGCCCGGTAGCCACTAGAGCGAGGACCGTGCAGCAATGAGCACTGACATTCGCACTGAGCTGCGGGCCGAAGTACGGCGTTGTCTGGATGAACACGTCGATGTGAGGCCTTACCTTGTCGAAAGCCGGGACACCACAGCTCGAATCGATGAATCCCTATGGCAGCTGTTGGGTGTCCAGATGGGGCTCACAGGACTGATCGTGCCTGAAGCCGATGGTGGTTCGGGCGCCACGGTGGCCGACTTGGCGGTGGTTTTCGAGGAACTCGGAGGTGCGCTGGCACCTGTGCCGATGTTCGCGACGGCGGGTATGGCACTACCGGCCCTTCTCACAACCATCCAAAATGAACGGACCGAACCGGTACGCGAACTCCTCGCGGGGATCGCGGCCGGATCGACGGTAGCCACCCTCGCCGCGCATGAGATCGATGGCCGGTACACGCCGGACGCCACATCGGTGCGTGCCGAGCGGTCCGGTGAAGGGTGGGCGCTCACCGGGGCGAAGAGTTTCGTGATCGATGCGTCATCCGCTGATGTGATCCTGGTGCCTGCCCGGACTGGTGAGGGTGTCGGCTTGTTTGCGGTGGACGTCACGGACGCACGGATCACCATGATGACGTCCCTCGACCTCCTTCGTCCTCTCGCGACGGTCGAATTCGATCATGCGCCAGCGCGCGCGCTCACGGAGCCCGACATTGCGCAGCGACTCGAGGCGGGACTCGACATCGCGTTGGTACTGCTGGCCGCGGAGCAGGTCGGTGGAGCACAGCGATGCCTCGACAACGCGGTCTCCTACGCCAAGGAACGGATTCAATTCGGCCGCCCCATCGGGAGCTTCCAGGCGATCAAACACCAACTCGTTGACCTCCTCCTTGAGGTGGAGCTTGCCCGTTCCGCCATGACGCACGCGGTGCAATTGGCCAACGATTACCTGCTCGACCCGTCGACGACGACGGCGCGCGACCTGGCCGAAGGTGCGAGTCTGGCGAGAGCCTTGTGCTCGGAGACGTTCTTCCATGTGGCGGACGAGGCACTGCACGTCCACGGAGGGATCGGGTTCACCTGGGAGCACGACTCACACCTGTACTACCGCAGGGCGAAAGCGGCTGAGCTGTTGTTCGGTCACCCGGACGAGCACCGAGAACGACTCGCTACCGCGGCGGGTTTGTAAGGGAGGAAACGCATGGCAGACATCCTCGTGGAACGTGCGGATGGTGTCGTCACGGTGACGTTGAACCGTCCGCAACGCCGCAACGGTGTCACATGGCCTCTCATCGAGGAACTCGTCCGGGAACTTGAACATATCGCGGGTAACGCAGAAGACCGCGTAGTCGTTCTGACCGGAGCGGGCGGGGCCTTCTGTTCCGGCATGGACCTCGCGGAGTCGGTGGCACCGGATGAATTACGGTTCATGCGCCGAGTCGGGCAGGTCGTGACGCTGCTGCACGAGATGCCCAAACCAGTGATCTCCAAGGTAGCGGGCCCGGCCGTCGGTTTCGGCTGCAATCTCGCGTTCGCAAGTGATCTGACCGTCGCTGGGGAGAGCGCTGTGTTCGGGGAGATCTTCGCCGAGCGTGGCCTGACCTTGGACGGCGGTGGCTCCTGGATCCTGCCGAGGCTGGTGGGACTTGCCAAGGCGAAAGAACTGGTGTTCTTCTCCAAGCGAGTGTCGGGCACGGAAGCGGCCCAGCTTGGGCTGGTGAACTTGACGGTGCCGGACGAGGAGTTGGACAAGACCGTCGACGAGTGGGCGCGAACCCTTGCGGGCGGGCCGACGCTGGCACTATCGATCATGAAGAGGGAACTCAACAAAGCGTACGAGTCCTCATTCGCCGATGCCATCGAAACTGAGAGCCTGGCACAGGCATTCAGTTTCTCTTCTCCTGAGGCCAAGGAAGGCATGCGGGCATTCCTACAGCGACGTCCGGCAAGGTTCCGCGATTCGGTGAAATAGCCGGCACAAAAGAGTAGGCGGTGGAGTCCGACAACTGGACTCCACCGCCTACGGCCAAGTTAAAAGGGTCTGCGGCCACTCACATCCGCGCCTTCGACGACGTCACCATCGACTGATCGGCGCAGTCTTGTAAGGCGCAGACGGCTGATCAACCACTTCCCGTCAACCTTGCGGTATTCCTCGATGTAATGACCGAACCCGGTGAGCACGGGGAAGGGGCTTGTCGCTGAAGGCTCGACCAGGTCGTACATCGACCAGATGCCACGAGCGCGTGTGTCATCCAGAATTTCGATCTCCGGCATATGACCGTGATGCACTGTCATCGCGTCCGTCAGGTGGCGGCTGACGGACGCGATGAATTCCTCTGGTGTCCTTGGTCGTGAGGATGATTCGCCGATGTCGAACTCGGCGTCGTCGGTGAACAGCGCACGCAGTTCATCCCACCAGTGCAGGTCGAGATAGCGGAAGTATCGAGCTTTCAGTCGCTTGATTTCCTCGAGGGCTTCCAGACGTGCTATACGGTCGGCCAGAGCGCGAAGCTCTGGGCCCACGATTCCGCGCTGGGACATCTCCTCGCTCTTTCTGTTCAGAGCATCGCGAGCCGTGGAAGGGAACCAGCTCGTAAGTGCCCACCCAGTTCGGCGTACAGCGACTCGGTGCTACCGAGCAGCGGCTCGAGCAGTAGTGTTCGCTTCAGGTAGCGGTGGAAGTCGTGTTCCCACGTGAACCCCATGCCGCCCAGCACCTGCTGACAATGCTGTCGGGCTGCTTGGCTGAACCGGTTCGCGGTCACCTTCGCGATCGTCGCCGCCACTGCCTTCTCGTGTTCGTCGGTCGGCTCCCATGCGGCAGCCGCCGCGAGGATCGCGCATTCCTGCCAGAGCCGCACGTCGGCCAGCTTGTGCTTGACCGCCTGAAAACTACCGAGCGCCCTGCCGAACTGGGTGCGAGAGCTGACGTGGTCCACGGCCAGCTCCAGCATCATCGTGCCCAGACCGAGCAGTTCATGGGCAAGAGCCCGATGCCCAGCCGCCCGCAGCGCACGCCATACCGAAGTCTCGCCGACGAGTGCGAAAGTGTCGACCTCCAGCGTCGTGACCAGCTTTGCCCAACCCGCCGTGGGATCGATGCCGGTACCTGAGGTCGGCCACTCACCGTGCCATCCGGTGCGGATGAGGACGGGGCGCCCATCGAGCTCCGCTGGTATGAGCACGCTGCGTGGCGCCTGCGCGCGGACTGTGACCATGCCCAGGATGTCGACGCGGGCCCCCGTGGAGGTGACAGTGGCTCCACTGGTGGGCCGTGGGCTGCCCGGCATGGGGTAGACGATCGTCACGTCGTCCGCATCGTCCACGCCCGCGGCACGCTTCATGATGAGGTCCAACGCGGACGACTTGGCCAGAAGCTGACCCTGAAGCTCCAACAGGAGTGACACGGCTACGCCGGGTTCGCTTTCGAGTAGTTCGGGCCACCCGAAATCCGCCAATGCCTCGTCCAACCGGTCAGGCCGGGTGTCCCGAACGATTCCGTCCAGGCTCTCGCGGAGCAGTGCTTTTTCGTCGTTGTCCACGGTTTTCAGCCCCTCGGGAGGCCGAGCACGCGCTCGGCGATGATGTTGCGCTGGATCTCGGCAGCACCGCCGTAGATGGATGACGCGCGCGAGTACAGGTAGTCACTGCGCCAATCGCGGGCCGGTCCGTCCTCGTCCAACAGCAGAGTCACCGGCGCGCTGTGCAGCGCGGAGTCAAAGAGGAACTTCTCCGCCGTTGACATCATGAGTTTGTCGAAGGAGGGCAACACACCCACTTGCTCGCCGGCGGACAATGAACGAACGGTGCGTCGTGACAGCAGACGCAGGCAATGGGCCAGCACGAATGCCTCACCGGCTGTCGTGTCCGAGATGTCCGGCGCGTCGGTGACCAGTGTTCCGAGTCGCCAGCGCATCCAGGCCTGACGTTGCCAGGCCGCCGCGCCGCGTTCGCAACTGAGGACGAACATCGCGACAGCCCAGCCACCATCCACTTCCCCGAGTGTGCGGGATTTAGGAACGAGAACGTCGTTGAAGTAAAGACTGCAGAACTCGTCGTCACCGTTCATGCTCCGCAACGGCCGGACTTCGATACCGGGCGAGTCCATGTCCAAAAAGAGCGCGGTGATGCCTTTGTGTGCAGATTCGGGCGGTCCGGTCCGTGCGAGCAGTAAGCAGCGATCGGCGAACTGTGCCCAGCTCGTCCAGATCTTCTCTCCGGTCACCCGCCACGCGTCGCCCTCATCCACCGCGCGCAGCCGAAGGGAGCCGAGGTCGCTGCCTGCTCCTGGTTCGGAGAACCCTTGACACCAGGTCTCGTCACCGCGCAGTAGTCGGGGCAGCACTTCGGCTGCCAGTTCCGGCGATGCGAAGCGAGCCACGGCAGGCCCTAGTACCTCTTGTGTGCCGAAGGAGAACGGAGGCGGATATCCCGCTGCGGCGAGCTCCTCGCTGATCACCGCGCGCAGGGCCAGGGGGCCACCCAAACCGCCGACCTCCTGCGGCCATCCCAGGCGGATCCAGCCTGCGGAATACAAGAGCCGTTGGAGCTGGGATAACGCCGCGAAGATCTCCTCCACCTCGGTGCTCAGGTACCGAAACGGCGCCAGTTCGTCCGCGTTGTCGGTAAGCCAGTCCTGAAAGGCGACGCGTACCTCGTCCACCTCGGCGTTCGCGAGTGCCGCGATGCTTTCGTCAGCAACAGCCGTCATGCGACTGCACCTTTCTCGTTCAGCTCCGACACCTCGGCATGCGTGAAGCCCCATTCCGCGAGTGTTGCAGCGGTAGAGCTGGTCTCGGTCGACTCGGTCACGGCGCCCGGCGTGCGGGAGAATCGAGGAGCCGGTGCGGGCTGCGGAAGACCGTCGACTTCGACGAAGCTGTTCCGGGCTCGCATGTGGGGGTGACGAACGGCCTCTTCCGGGGAAAGAACCGGTGTCACGCAGGCGTCCGTACCGGCGAAGATCGCTTCCCATTCTTCCCGCGTGCGTTTCCGGAACGCCGCAGCGATCTTGGCACGCAGCTCCGGCCAGCCGGACCGGTCGTACTGGGCGGGTAATTGTTCGGGGTCCAGGCCGAGGCCGTCTAACAGTTGTGCGTAGAAGCGGCGTTCGAGGGCACCGACACTGACGTACTTGCCGTCGGCGGTCTCATAGGTGCCATAGAACGGTGCTCCGCCGTCAAGGAGGTTCGTACCCCGTTCGGCGGTCCAGTCGCCGGCCGCTCGCTGTCCGTGCATCCATGCCGTCAGCAACGCGGCCCCGTCGACCATCGCCGCGTCGACGACCTGACCACGGCCCGAACGATGTCGCTCGTACAGGGCGGTGACGATGCCCAGGGCGAGCAGCAAGCCACCACCCCCGAAGTCTCCGACAAGGTTCAGTGGGGGGACCGGCGGCTTGTCCGCCGGGCCGATGGGCTCGAGCGCTCCGGCGAGGGAAATGTAGTTGATGTCGTGTCCGGCTCGGTCGGCGAGCGGCCCGGTTTGGCCCCAGCCGGTCATCCGTCCATAGATCAGCCTCGGATTGATCGCAAGGCAATCATCCGGTCCTATCCCCAGACTTTCCGCCACACCGGGTCGGAAACCTTCGACCAGTACGTCGGCACGCTCGACCAACCGCTTGACCACCGACGGGCCTGCCGGCGTCTTCAGGTCGACGGCGATGGAGCGACGTCCTCTGGCCAATGGATCGGTCGCGCGGGCACGACGCCGCGAGAGCCGGTCGACGCGGAGCACCTCGGCGCCGAGGTCCGCGAGGACCATGCAGGCGAACGGGGCGGGTGCCGCGCTGGCGATCTCGACAACGCGGACACCTTCCAATGGTCCCACTCAGGACACCCCCGCGGGCCTGGCTTCGAGGATGTGCACGGCGCAGGCCGAGGCCAGGCCGATGACGTGCGTCAGACCGACTCGAGCCCCCTCGATCTGGCGGTCACCCGCTTCTCCACGGAGATGAGTCGTCACCTCGTAAAGGTTGGCGATGCCGGTTGCCCCGATCGGGTGGCCCTTGGACAGGAGGCCCCCGGACACGTTCACCGGAATCTTGCCATCCCGCCACGGAGCTCCGGACTCGATGAACTCCCCGGCACCACCTGGCTCGCACAGTCGGAGGTTGTCGTAGTGAATCAGCTCCGCGGTGGCGAAGCAGTCGTGCAGTTCGACCAGGTCGAGGTCGTCGGGGCCGATCCCGGCTTTGTCGTAGGCCGTATCGGCCGCGTTACGGGTCAGCGTGTTGACATCGGGTTGCACCTGCCCGCCTTCGACCCATGGGTCCGAGGTCATGACCGAGGCTGACACCTTGACGGCACGTTTGCGGACATCAGGGTCCAGCGTCTTGAGTTTCGCGTCCGAGACCAGCACTACCGCGGCCGCTCCGTCGCCGGTCGGACAGCACATCGGCAGGGTGTTCGGGTACGCGATCATCTCGGCGTTGAGGATTTCCTCGAGCGAGAACTCCTTACGGTATTGAGCAAGCGGGTTGAGCACGGAGTGGGCGTGGTTCTTTTGCGCCACCTTGGCGAACTGGGTCGCTGTCACGCCATGCTTGAGCGCGTATTCCATGCCGGCCTGTGCGAACACGCCCGGCATGAGTCCGGTGCCGATCACCCCCTCGGTCTTGAGTACGGAACCGTAGCGGCCCTTGGGCTCGAACTGCTTCTTGGCGTCCCGGTTTTTAGCGGAGCTCCCGAGCAGGCCCATCTTCCCCATCTTCTCGACACCGATGGCCAGCGCGGTGTCGGCCTCTCCGGAAGCGATCGACATCATGGCGACTCGAACGGCCGTCGCGCCCGTGGCACACGCGTTGACCACGTTGTAGACCGGGATACCGGTCTGTCCGATCTGCTTCTGCAGACGCTGTCCATTGTGGGAGTTCGCCTCATAGACGTTACCGAGTGCGAGCACGCCGATGTTGCTGATCCCCATGTCGGCGTCACGCAATGCCCCCAACGACGCTTCGGCAGCAAGGTCGATCAGATCCTTGTCCGCGAAGCGACCGAACTTGGTCATCGCCGTTCCGATGATCCACACGTCACCCGAGCTCATGAGATGTCCTTCCGCACGCGATACCCGAAACCGATTGCCTCGACGCCGTCGTCGTCGACACCTGCGACGAAGGTGTCCAGGGACACCCGAAGCTGTGGTGTGATCTCCTTCGGGTCGGTCACGTCGAGGAGGTTGGCCTTGACCACACCGCCACTGTCCAGGTCGACGACAACCGAGGTGTACGGCGCTGGTACGGAGGGGGCGGCCCGATGGACGATCGTGAAGGCACGCACTCGGCCTTCGTTGGAGAGGGCTCGACGCCCGAACTCGGTGCCACCGCATTTCGCGCAGGCGTTTCGACGATCGAAGTAGAGCGAGGAACACGAGCTGCACTCGTGTGCTTCAAGGTGCGGTGGGTCG
>k87-510936_pt1 | contig 24393 bp, 20 predicted proteins | sample MGYA00084031_6733416 | MGnify analysis MGYA00084031
CCAAAATCTTCGAAAGGCAACATCATGGCCACTTTAAGCATTGGCCAATCCTTTTTGAGTGCTAGGACGACTTCAATAGTCCATTGCTCAACACCGAGTTGCCCGCCAGTTAGTACCCATTCCAACCCATTTTCAAGTTGCTGACGTACCAATTGTTCTATAGCGTATTTCATAACCAATATTTTAGGATCTTTATCGCCAAAAGTGCCCATCTCATAGCTGCGATATCCTGTTATCCAGAGTCTTGACATCCCACCACCTCGAATAAAAAGCCTTGCATGTGCAAGACTTCCAAACATAAAATTAATGACTATTATTATTACCAACTTCAGCTGGCGTTGCACCTGATTGTGGTATTGAGTTAACAGATGGTAAGCCACCATTACTCCACTTAGCACCCTTAACTTCATATTCTACAATGTTGCCACGTACCTTAGATGTCACTGTATCAGGCATCGTCCAATCTGTGTTTGGCTTATTTTGCATAGCATATGACATCACACGTTGGTAGAATTGCGCCGGTAAATCTTGATAAGACCACGGAATGTAATTCTCCCGCGGCACATCATATCCTGTCCAGACTGACAACGCATATGACTTAGTATATCCGGTAAACCACGCATCCTTAATAGCTTGGTTAGGCATGCCTTCATCATCACCATAACCAACCAAGCCAGATTTACCTGCCTGATGTAATCCAGGAATAATAGCATCACTGGCTGTCGCATTAGGCTTAATAACACCTTTCATCATATCAGTTAACATGAAAGCAGTACTTGTCTTCATAGCACGTTGACCATTGACACTATAATTATGGGTAGAGCCATCCGCTGTCACAATTTTTGTGATATAAGTTGGCTTATAATATGTGCCACCATTTGCTATAGCGCCAAAGGCTCCAGCTTCTTGTTCAGTAGAGGCTGTAATACCAATCGCATCAGCACCACCAGGCGTATGATCAATTGGCACGCCAATACCATTAATAAACTTACCAGCATCAGTCCCACCAACATCTTCCAATGTACGTGCTGCTGGTGTGTTACGTGACTGCGTCAGCGCTGTTCGCATCGTGATATTACCCATGAATTTGCCATCCCAGTTTGACAGATTTTTATCTGTGCCGGCATACTTATATTCTTTATCTTCAACTGTTCGATAAGTTGGCCAATTCAAGTATTCAATAGCAGGACCATAATCTAATAGTGGCTTGATTGATGAGCCTGACGAACGTGTCTTCAGTCGGGCGTGGTTAGTGCCTTGTAATGTTTTAAGATTACGACCACCAATTTGCGCAACAACGTTACCGTTGCTTGGATCAGTCATTGTTGCCCCAATTTGCGTATCTGCTGATGGGAAAGTCACAGCGGTTCCATTGGCATTATCATACATGGATTGTTGTAAATTAGAATCCATATTCGTATAAATTTTCAGACCTGACTTATTCGTATCATAACCGAGTGAAGCGGCTTCTGCGAGTGTTGATTGTACATAAGCATCGACAACTTTACGATTTGTATTAGCTAACGCTGTTTTTGATGTCAAATCTTGCAAGCCGTCATTAATCGGTACCTTGATGGCATCATCTGCTTCTTTTTTGGTAATTGCCCCATACTTAACCATTGCCAACAAGACTGTATTACGACGTTCTTTAGCAGCTGAATTATCTTTAAGATACGGGTCATAATTTGTTGGTGATTGTGGCATACCTGCTAGTAAAGCTAGTTGAGGTAATGACAATTCTGTCAATGGTTTGCCGTAGAAATACTCCGCAGCTGTTTTCATACCAGAAACACCATGCCCCATATAAACTTTGTTCATATAGAACGTTAAAATTTCATCTTTACTGAAATTTTTCTCAACGCGCAAAGCGAGCCATGCCTCTTGTGCCTTTCGTTTCAATGTTTGGTCAGCGGTTGACGTACTAAATACAGACAATTTAACCAGTTGCTGTGTTAAAGTTGATCCGCCTTGCATACCCAATGATGAGCCACGTAAGTTGGCTAATGCAGCACCAGCAATACGAACTGGATCGACGCCGTTATGTTTATAAAAACGACGATCCTCGATTGAGACAACTGCTTGTTTTAAGGACTTAGGAATTTCATTAGAATTAGCGTAATCTCTCTCAACAGCAGATAACTTCCAAATTGGATTACCTTGACTATCGTATATCGCGCTAGATGGTTCTGAAGCTAGATTAGAAGCTGTAATGTTAGGTGCATCATTCGCATAAGTCACAAAAACAGCTGCGCCTGCTAACACCCCAATGAAGCCAATAACTAAGAGCCATAAAATAGTGGCTAAAATCCAACGTCGCTTTTTCTTTTTTGGTTTTTGGGGGCCACCCGTGCTATTACCATTGCCATTATTGGGTGGCATAGTAGGCGGTTCAGTCGCCGGATGGTTATCGTACATATTTTGGTTACGGTTGACACGCGACCACTGATTCTTATTTGCCATAATTGACGACATACTCCTAAATAATTAGTTAAGGTTCTCAAAATATTGATCGACAGCTTTTAGATAATCTAAACTTGGATTCAGACTTTCTGGCACACGATAGCCTTCAGCAATGATATCTTGGTAAGCGATTGACTGTTTACCACGTAACTTCTCCCATTGCCTAATCAGTGCTTGTGCTGGGTAAATATAGGATTCATCTAAACTGGTAAATTTGATAATCACAAAGCCAACCCCATTTTGAGACAATACATTGGCTAAATGCACAATTTGATGTTCGTGGAAATTTTTGAGTGGGAAAGAAGTTTTATTTTTTGTTTCTTTTGCGTCAAAGTCAATATATCTACCTTGATAGACACCATTGTAATCCGTTGTTGACGCTTGCTTAAAGTAAGCTTCAGTAATTTTTGCTGCTGAGCGCGCTGGATAATCAACTTTAACAATCGTAATGGGTGTCGGTTTCTTATGTATCACCGCTAGATGATTGGCGAGATAATAATCATTAGCTAGATTAATCTCGTCTTCTAGACCCATACCTCGTTTGCCAAATGTTAACGCTTTTTTAGTTGTTTTGCCCGTACGCATTGTATTTTTTGCTTGCGCAGTTCGTCGTCGTGTGCCGGCCGGATAATTAATTGCCATTAATCCCCTCAACGTTAAATTAAACTATATATTTTCTATTTTACCATAAAAGGGAAAATGACAAACTAGTTTTTTCGACGCTTTATTATGCGACGCAATAACAGCCTGTGACTTTCCAGCCGGCGCAACTATGCTAAAATAATCATTGATAACTACGTGCTGGTCATCTTGAAAACATCATTTGAACAGCACAATAGATTGGAGTATGAACCATGCAAAAAGTTTATATTATTGAAGATGATGAAGGCATCACCCAACAAATGAGGCAAGCACTTGAAAAATGGCATTTTGCCGTGTCTAGTGTAGCCGATTTTGAGGCAATTGATACTGAAGTTAAACAGTGCCAGCCAAACATTATCGTCATGGATATTACCCTACCTTACTTTGATGGCTTCTTCTGGACGCAAAAAATTCGTACCTTTTCACAGGTACCTATTATTTTTGTTTCGGCAGCTAGCTTAGATCCTAATGCTATCAGGGCAATAGCCATTGGTGCCGACGATTACTTAACTAAACCTTTTTCAACAGCGGTTTTTATTTCTAAAATTCAAGCAATTTTACGACGCATAGGTCAATATGATGACTTCACTGATACAATTACATGTGGCAACTATAGTTTAAGTATTGTGACAAATATCCTGCAAACCCCAACAAATTTTATCAAACTGACTGCAACAGAAAGTATCATTTTGAGATTATTAATGCTTAATCCAAACCAGACTATTTCCAAAGAAAAGATCATCAAACGTATTTGGCAAAATGGTGATTTTACAGATGAAAACATTCTAAATGTTAATATCAGTCGGCTTCGTGATAAACTAACGCAAGTTGGGCTAAAAAATAGGCTTACCACTGAATACGGGAAAGGTTATAAATTTATCTCATGAGCACTGTCAAGCTTTATGCCAAAATCAGCATATCTGAATGGCCTATCATCTTAGCCTATAGCCTATTGATGCTACTGTTAAGCTTTTTAGGCTATCTTTACAAAATTGATTTAGTTATCATAATCGACCTTATACGTTATTCTATCATTCCTCTTTTGATTATCGTTAGCACACGAATCTATCAAAAAATCATTGATACAAAGCAGGTTCAAAAAGCAATCATTGAACAGAAAGCCACAAATATCAAAATGCACGGGTTCTATGGTCACTTATACGCCAAGACCCTAACAACTTTTATGAACAAAGCACAAGCTGATAACCGACAACTCATAGAAGCGTTCAAAGAACGTCAAGATTACTTGACTTTATGGAGTCACGAAATGAAGACCCCTTTAACTACCTTAACCTTAGCAGCTGAAAATAATACCGTTGTACCAAGTGATTTGGTTAGCGAAAAAGCCGACCTACTGACATATCATATTGAGCAACTCTTAACGATTGATCGTTTGGCTGATTTTAACAAAGACCTTTATTTCGAGTACATATCTCTGTCTACTTGTGTTACCGATGTTGTTAAACAAAATACCTCTTATTTTTTATCCCACAAAGTAGTACCTATAATTACCCTACCAGAAGTTATGGTGTTATCTGACCAAAAATGGTTGTGTGTCATGCTAACACAACTGATTAGTAATGCAATTAAATATTCACCTCAAAATAGTCGAATTGCGTTAACTTTTGACGACCACACTTTATGGATTAAAGATTTTGGCGTTGGCATCTCGCAAAGCGACCTACCTCGTATTTTTGACCAAGGTTTTACCGGGACAAATGGCCGTCTTAATAATGAAGCCACAGGTATGGGACTTTATATCGTGCAAAGAATTGCTGCTATATTAGATATTCAAGTCACTATCCAATCATATCAACAAAAGGGAACCAGTGTTGCGGTTCAATTCAATCCTAAAAAATTAAAATATAACAAACTGTAAGTATTCTCTCGCTTTTGTAACTACAACCAATCGCAAATCTTCTTTATACTCAGGGTATCAATAAAAGGAGTTTTGATTATGAGTTTATTAAATTTAAAACATATTAAAAAGGTTTTTACCGAGGGAAATACTAATCAGATTGTTGCCCTCAGAGATATTGATCTTTCAGTTGAGAAAGGTGAGTTTGTAGCTATCATGGGTGAGTCTGGCGCCGGTAAGTCAACGCTACTCAATATTATTGCTACACTTGATCAGCCTACTAGTGGCACAATAACGCTTAATCAAACTGACCTTAGTCATCTATCAGAAAAAGACTCGTCCCAGTTTCGCAGAGAACATTTGGGTTTCGTCTTTCAAAGCTTTAATTTACTGGATACATTTAATAATCGTGATAATATTTTTTTGCCTCTGGTTTTATCAAAAGCCAAACATGAATTCATGATAGAACGTATCAAACCATTATCCAAAGCTTTAGGTATTGATAACCTATTAGATCGTCAGCCATCTGAAATTTCCGGTGGACAAAAACAGCGTATTGCGATTGCCCGAGCATTAATTACACAGCCGGATTTATTATTAGCCGATGAACCGACAGGCGCTTTGGATTCCGGTAATAGCGAAAAAATCTTGCAATTATTTAATCACATTAATCACAGTGGACAAACAATTCTAATGGTGACACACAGTGCTGAGGCGGCAAGCTATGCTCAACGCACATTATTTATTAAAGATGGCATCATTTACAATGAACTCTATCGTGGTGATCAAAACCGCAGTCACTACCTCGAACAAATCATCAACAGTCTAGCTGCTTTACAAAGTAGAGAGGTGACTAGCCAATGATTCAATTTAAGCTCGCCTATCATCATCTTGTTAAGAATAAAAATCAAAGCCTACCCTTTATTTTCTCCAATACCATTTGGGTAGCTGTTGTTTATATCTTTTTAGCAATGTTATATGATACTAACCTGAAAAATATTTCTTTTGGTGCGATAGCTGTTGCGCTTATGCAACTTGGCCTTGGCTTTGTCATATTAGTTTCAGGTTTAGCCATTATTTATGCTGAACAAACCTTGAGTAAACAACGTACTAAAGAACTTGGGTTGTACAGTATGCTTGGTTTAAACAAGCACAACTTACGGCAAGTCATCGGCATTGAAAATTTACTTTTTTATGCCATCAGTACAGGTCTTGGACTAATTATTGGTATTACCTTTTCCAAACTTTCTGTAATGAGTTTACGTGTGCTGCTTAATTTTGAACATCTTCATCAAACACTCACCATAAAACCTATTGCTATCGCTGCTATCATTTTTGCCATTATTTTCTTATTACTGACGCTATACGATTTTTGGGGGCTACGCCACATTAATCCTATTACACTATGGCATAAATCTTCTAAAGCGGAAACAGTACCGAAAGGACATACATTTTTAGCAATCACTGGCTTAATCGTGCTCATCATGGGTTATTATATTTCTATTTCATCCCGAGCATCACTCTCGGCATTTTTGCAGATGATGGTCGCTATTATACTTGTCGTGGTTGGTACCTATCTGATTTTTATCATTGGAAGTATTGTGTTTCTAAAGCTATTAAAGCAGAATGAAAATTACTATTATAAACCTAAAAATTTTATTGCTGTCGCCAACATGCTTTTTCGAATGAAGCAAAACGGTGCTGGCCTAGCAACAATCAGTCTTTTGTGTACCGCCACCTTAGTATCAATTATTGCCTCTGTCTCACTTGTCGCAGGCCAAAATAATCTACTCAATTTGTGGAGTCAAAGAGATATTCAAATTGTTTCTACGTCACCAATTAACCTTGTCCAGAATGAACAAATAACACAATTTGCTAGCAAAACAAATATAAGCCTTCAATCGCGGCGCCAAATGACTGTGACGATGCCAACAAACGGTGAACTGAAAAATAACTATTTTAAAGCCAATAATTCTTTAAAAACTGAAGTGGCGATATCGTCGCTGGACTTACAACAATATAATCACATAGAAGGCACACATTATCATCTGGCTGATGACGAAATTCTCTTGTACAGTCCAGACAACACTTATCAAGGCAAGGAGATTATAATTCATGGTCACAAATACAAAGTTAAACCAGTGACATCATTTAACACTTCTTTTGTATACAACCATAGCACCTATAAACCAATTTTTATTATCGCTAAATCACAAGCGATCGCACAAAAAATTAATCCCACACCTGTACTTTACGTCACCAGTTTTAATACTGTTGGAACTAAATCGGCTTGTAAACAATTTGGTGAAAAACTTCCTAATCTGCTCAACGCCGACCCTGCCAGCATCACGTCACGCTTTGTCATTAAAGATTTGTTTGGTTCACTGTTTGGTGGTTTCTTATTTATTGGTGTGCTCATTAGTTTAGTGATGATTTGCGCGACCGCTATGATTATTTACTACAAACAAGTTTCTGAGGGTTATTCAGACAAGGCAAACTATGCGATTATGCGGCAATTGGGTCTTAGTCAACAGGAAACAAGAAAAGCAATTAATAGCCAAGTACTTACTGTTTTTCTCTTACCAATTGTTGGTGCTGTCATCAATTTAGCTTTTGCACTACCTGTACTCAAAAATGTTTTATCGGTTTTTTCAATGTATAATATTAATATTTTGATAAGTGTTAGTTTCGTCTGCATTGCCCTGCTCATCACCATTTATATGTTAATATATTGGGCTACAACAGCAGTCTATAAACAAATTATTGTTTCATAACAAAAAAACATCGTGTTAACAAGTATGCGTTAGCACGATGCTTTTTATAACATTAAATGGACTATGACACTTATATCCCGAAACGCATGCCAGATTATTTACTTGGTTTGCGCCACAGCTTGATCAGACTTATTCTTTAAATTTTGCGCATCTTGCAGTGCCTGCAAGAGATTATCTTCTGAATGTTTTTTATCATCTAATTGTTTATTTAAATCACTAATTTTGCTATTCAATTGATCTACCTCTTGTTGCTTTGCAGCGACTTTTTGATTGCCTTCGTCAATTTTTTGCTGAATCTCCTTTTTCAGGGCTTCTTCTTCATTGTTTTTCTGGTTGACTAAGTCCTGATATTGCTGTTGTTGTCTCTTTAACTGATTTTTCAAATCAGCCAGTTCTTGTTGATTTTGAGAAGCCTCCCCTTTTAAGCTATTAATACGATTAACTAATTTATCAATATTATCAGCAGTGGCTTGCATGTTTTGATGGCCAACTGTCCAATCAATTGCTGCTTTAACACCAATGACTGAGCTAAAAAACGCAATCACTACTATTGATGCAACAATTATTTTTTTGAAACGCATTATTCTTCTCCATACTACTTATCTTACTGTTAATGACAACGACAACTAATATTTTCTATTTACGACATAATAACCACCTACCTTTTTGATATATGCCCACAGCCATGGCTTTATCGTCAGGGTCGCGATAGTAACAGGTCTAGACGCAACTTTTGATTTTTTAAATAAATTCATCAAACATTACGTCTGTTATTATATTAACGTCAATTAATATATTTTCGATTAAAATAGTATTTTTTAAATAAAAAACATGTACTTAAATGCCATATTTAATAATCCGTCAGTAGTTTGGCCTCAGTCATTAGCATCAGCGCCCACTTTATTCTGGTTTCAATATACGATACAATGGGAATGTTACTAATAATAATAAAAGCAGTCGTATGTTTAATTTTTTGTTAAACGTTAAACAGCACAAAAAACTTTTTAAGGAAAATAACAATGAAAAAAATTATATTAGTTGTCGTCGTTATAGTAGCAATTATCACTGTTCTAATCATGACATCTAAAACAGATACCTCTTCTAGTACCCAGTCTTTTGCAAGTCAAAAATTACAAACCACAACTGAAGCACAGGACGATAAAGTGATACTAAATAAAGTTTCCGTTGATCTCAAACAAACTTCTGATACAATGTTAAATGATTTCAATGCGTCGTTAAAAAACGCTCCTCAAGATATTGAAGGGCGAAAAAAAATGACAGAAACGCATGTTCAAAAATTACAAGATATGGCCAAGAATGGCTTAAGTCAGTTAGATAAAGTACGGTCTGAAAAAGGTAAAAATAATCAGAATTATAATGATTACGCTACCCAGATTAAGAATTTATATTCCGAAAAAAGCAAAACATTAATTGATGCTTATAACAATTCAATTAAAACACAATAACCATAAAAGCAAGCTTATCTGGGCTTGCTTTTTTATATGCCTATCCCACTGTTTTCAGATATATTATGGCCAAAGCTGGCTAGTTGATTGTTCTTTTTCGATAATTAAGTGTATATTTAATTCATAAGTGTTATAAAACTTAATTAATAGTTAGGACACTGGGGAGAAACATGACATTCTATACGGAACAACTATAAAAACAATTAGTCAGCATTTGATGTCTTACACTACGTTGAACGTGCCAAGCAAACACGATAAAAGGTTTGGGAGAAGATTATGTTTAAAATACTCAGAAAAGCACTGTTAGTACTGGCCATATCGAGTCTCGCTGGCCTAGCATCTGCTGATACAATTTCAGCAGATAACAGTTACAGAGACACTAGTTTAACGAATCCAGATCAACATCCCCTTAACTTTAATCACTCAAAACAACTGGTACTAAAAGACAAAGACAACCATCAACGTGCTACTGATGCGCATATTCAACTATCTTATTCAGAAAAGCCATCGGCAAAACGCGCAGCACGTCTCGAGTACAATCCTGTTGGTTGGCATAACTATCGTTTTAAGTACGAAAAAAGTAACGGTAAAATTAGTAAAGCTTGGTTATTTAATCGCGGTCACCTTGTTGGTTATCAATTTAGTGGTTTAAACGATGAGGCGCGTAACCTAGTTCCTGAAACTGCTTATTTAAATGCTGGTGCGCTGAAAAGTACTAATGCTTCTAATAAGAAAAGCATGCTTTACTATGAGAACCATCTAGCTACTTGGCTTAAGGCAAACAAGGGTTATCGCCTGGATTATCAGGTTACACCATTGTATAGAAATGACGAACTTTTACCACGTCAAATTCGCTTAGCCTATGTTGGTTACAAAGAAAGTGGTAAAAAAGTAACGATTAACCTGCATTCTTATCGTGAAGAAAAAGGCAATGATGAAACAACAGTTGTTTATCTTGATAATGACAGTCCAAATGCCATTATTGATTATTCAACAGGCACCGCACGTAATACACTAAACAAAGAAAAAACGCTTAAAGAAGAAAAAGAAGCCGCTGATAAAGCTAGTTCAGAAGCAGTCGCCTCTGCCGAAAAGGTTTCACATGAAGCAAGTAAGTCATTATCACGTGAATTAGCTCATTCAGAGTCCCGTGCAAAAGAAGCAGCCGATACAGCAGCACAACAACAAGCACAAACTTATGTTACGCCTGATCCATCACCGTCCTCAGCCGCAGATGGCAACATTAATAATACCGGTGCCTACAAGTGGGCCATTCAAGATGGCTTTAACTGGCAAACAAGAAAAGGACATTCAACGCGAATTGCACCTGGTGGTGCACTGCCTGCTGGCTACCACTGGCAAGTTCAGTAACTTTAAACATACACTATTACAATAAATATTAAACAATACTTATTTTTAAAATAGAAAGTATCTCTTAAATTTTTGAAATTAACATTTTGCTAGGCAAAATAAAAAGAGCAAGCACAAAGTAGGCTTGCTCTTTTTATTTATCGGCTGAAAAAACTATAACTGATATAATGCACTAATGATCATTATACCCTTAGCATTGCTTATTCCCACTCAACAGTTGCTGGTGGCTTAGCCGTAATGTCGTAGACGACACGATTAATGTGTCCAACTTCATTGACAATACGTGCTGAAATCTTTTGCAGCAATGGCCAAGGTAATTGGGCAAAATCAGCTGTCATACCGTCAACAGAAGTGATGGCACGAATGGCAATTGTATAATCATACGTACGATAATCGCCCATTACACCAACAGAGCGAACACCTGTCAAGACAGTAAAATACTGCCAAACATCGCCTTCAAGACCTGCTTTTGCAATTTCATCACGCAAAATCCAATCAGAATCACGGACGATTTCTAGCTTATCTTCGGTAATATCACCTAAAATTCGAATACCTAAGCCAGGACCTGGGAATGGCTGACGCCAAACCATTTCGTGTGGCATATTCAATGCTTCACCCAACTCACGAACTTCATCTTTAAAGAGTGTGTTCAATGGTTCAATCAACTTAAACTGCATATCTTCTGGCAACCCACCAACATTATGATGAGACTTAATTGTTTGTGCCGTATCCGTACCAGACTCGATAACATCGGTATAAAGTGTTCCTTGTGCTAAGAAATCGATATCTTTTAACTTAGTTGCTTCATCGTTGAAGACTTCAATAAATTCATTACCAATGATTTTACGTTTTTGTTCAGGATCTGTGACACCAGCTAATTTTGAAAGGAAACGATCTTGTGCATCTACTTTAATGATATTCAAACCAAATTGGTCGCCCATCATTGTCATGACTTGTTCTGCCTCGTTTTTGCGCAGCAGACCATGATCTACAAAGATGGAAGTTAATTGATTACCAATGGCTTTATGTAATAGTACACCAACAACTGATGAATCAACACCACCTGATAAGCCCAACAAAACTTTTTTATCACCCACAGTTTCGCGAATTCGGGCAATTTGTTCATCAATGAATCCACTCATATCCCAATTTGCTTCTGCTTGTGCAATATCTAATACAAAGTTTTGGAGAATTTGCTTACCGTGTTCAGATAGTGTCGTTTCAGCGTGAAACTGGACACCATATAAGCGTCGCTCATCATTAGCAATTGCCGCGATTGGTGTTTTGTCTGATCCACCAGCAACAACAAACCCTTCTGGTAAGGAAACAACATTGTCTGAATGACTCATCAACACAGTTTGTGATTCGGGCGTATGCGCAAATAAACGACCAGCTGACTCTGTTTTCTTTAGAACGGTTTGGCCAAATTCACCATTACCAGGATTAGCTTCGACCTGACCACCAAGGTTTTGAGCCATCAATTGCATGCCGTAGCAAACACCCAGTACAGGAATACCTAATTCAAAGATACCATTATCAATCGCAAAAGCATCGGCTTCATACACTGACTTTGGCCCACCAGATAAGACAATTGCTTTAGGATTATATGCTTTAACTTCCTCAGCAGTCATATGACGCGACTTCAATTCTGAAAAAACACCCATCTCACGAATGCGGCGGGTAATTAATTGGTTATATTGGCTACCGTAGTCTAAAACTAGGACCTTATCGGCATTTACTTCAGCCATTTGGTTACTCTCCCTTTTTGATCTAATGTTATCATCACTTAGCGTAGTTTGGTGCAATTTTTGTAATTTCGACATCGTGTGGATGTGATTCTCTCAAACCATTATCTGTGATTTGCACGAATTGTGCGCCCAGCTTTAAATCCAAAATAGTAGATGATCCTGTGTACCCCATACCAGCACGTAAGCCACCATCTGCTTGGAAGATTGCATCATCAATTGACATGTCACCACCAACAAATGTGCCATCAGCTTCAAGGACTTCACCCTTGAGTAAATCAGTAACCAAAATAGCATCAGCACCAGCAGAAATCGCTTTAACTACATCTCCTGAATAATGGACACCACCTGAGGCAATAACCGTCTTATCAAACTCTGAGGCTACTTCTGCAATTGCCATTGTTGTTGTTAAGAATGGGTACAATGCATTATTTGGCAATGGTGAGTTCACTGAACGCCCAGCAATCACTGCATCAACACCATCTTGATACAAAGCACCAGCAATACCCTGGTCTTCCACCGCACCAACTGCTAAGAAAGTTTTTGGAAAGGCTTTACGAACAGCTTTGACAATAGCATTTGTTTCTTGATTTAAGTCATCTTGCAAATAGAAGAAAATAGCATCAGCACCAGCGGCCACAAGTTTATCCACACGTGCCTGTGCACCTGTAGTCAACCAAACTTCGGCTGCTACACGGACACGACCTTTATCGTCAACAAACGCATTAGGATATTTCTCATTGTCTACTTCTGTTGCTTTAGCAGCAGAGATCACAGCCATTTGTGCTGGAATATCTTCTTGTTCGGCTACCACACCTAAGCCACCATTTAAAGCAGTTGCCACAACACGATTATCTGTTGCTGTACCGTTGGCTTCTGAAACTAATGGCATGTTCAAAACAAAGCCATCTGCCAATCGTGTTGCCAAAGATACTGTGTGAGGGAGCACATTCGAAGCTCCTGGAACTAATAATACTTGGTCATAACCCAAGCCTTTGTTTTCATTATTTTCAGACATATTTTTTCTCCGTGATACAAACATTAAAATGTTGGCATTGTATAAGACTTTTTGACATGTGCTACTTCCGCTTCATAGTCAATCACACTGATATCACGTGTCATACGACCATTTTTTGATAAGTCAGCAACTGAGCTTTCGTCCATCTTAGCCATTTCTTCACGGATAGCGGTCATCATCTTGGCTAATACATCTGCCAAAGCCCCCTTGTAAGCGACGCGGGCTTCGATACCTTCTGGTACCATTTTTTTAGCTTCATTGACTTCCCCTTGGAAGTAACGGTCTTTAGAACCAGCTTCCATTGCAGCAATTGACCCCATGCCACGGTATGTTTTGTATCGCTTACCATTGTCTTCAAAAACGTCGCCTGGTGTTTCTTCTGTACCAGAGAACATTGAACCGAGCATAACCGCATTTCCCCCAGCAGCTAATGCCTTTGTAATGTCTTTTGCAGTTTTAGCACCACCATCAGCGATAATAGCTTTACCACGGCGTACCCCTTCTTCAGCTGCATCACGCACAGCAGAAAGTTGTGGCACACCAATCCCTGCAACAACACGTGTTGTGCAAATTGAACCAGGTCCAATACCAATTTTAACCACATCTGCACCGGCATCATACAAAGCAGCAGCGCCTGAAGTTGTCGCAATATTACCAGCAATAATGTTCAAAGTTGGGAACGCGTCACGCACCTCGGAAACTTTACGCAATACACCTTCTGAATGACCATGAGCAGAGTCAAGTACAATCGCATCAACACCGACAGCAGCCATGGCTTCGACACGTTTTACCGTATCAGAAGTCACGCCTACCGCACCGGCAACTAAAAGACGTCCTTGATTATCTGTTGCAGCATTAGGATAAATATCTGAGTCAAAAGTAGCTGTTTTCACACGCTTCACTTCATCAGCCTGCTCGGCAATAGTCATGTTCTTATGAATAACACCAAGACCACCCAATTTAGCCAATTCTGTCGCAAAACGTGCTTCTGTGACAGTGTCCATGGCTGCTGAAATTAATGGTAAATTCAACTTCAATGTCGGTGTCAAAACAGTGCTAACATCTATGTCAGCTGACTTAACTGTTGCGTTTTGATCATAAACTAACTTCATATCATCAAACGTCAAGCCCATCTTAGCAAACTTATTGCGTGAGCTGAACTTAGGCTTTTCATCGTCTAAGAAAAATTTTTGCATGAGATCCTCCAGATTTAAATGTCATCAGTAAATTGTGCAATGATTTACTGATTCTGACTTATCATGTTAGGCCTTTTTGTTAACACAATTGTTAACGGATCCGCCGAGTATATTTTAGAATGAAACTAAACACATTTTATTGACAGTAAAAAAGCATTCGGGACACGACAGATCCACAAATGCTTCAACGACAAAAATATATCGGTTCACATTTGCGGATAGTCACGACTTTTGGGGCGTGGTAGAAACTGCTGGCCATTTCCCAGCGATATATCTGCAAACAAAAGATTTAGTTGTTGATATCACTTTACAGGTTTTTATGAGAAAAATCAACCCTAGAAAAAAGCAATTAATTGCTTCACAAATAAAAAACACCTAGTCATTAACTAGATGTTCTTACATTTTTTCTAACCTTGCAATTCGTTCTTCAATCGGTGGGTGTGTATCAAATAAGCGCGCCTTTTTCTTTAGTGGGTCGCTAATATATAATGCTGCCGATGATTCATCTACATGTGACATTGGTGGTGCAGAATTCAATTTACGTAAAGCAGCAATTAATTCTTGTGGATTACGTGTCAACGCTACACTACCAGCATCAGCTAAATATTCACGATTCCGTGAGATAGCCATTTGAATAACAGCCGCTACTAAAGGTGCAAAAATCATGACTACTAACGATAATATAAAAACCAATAGTTGCCCACCACCGCCACTATCGCGATTATCACGATCACGGCTACCCGAACCAAAAAGCCACCAATTACTGCCTAAATTAATCAAAAACGATATGGCAGCTGTTAGTGCCAAGGCAATTGTCGATATGCGGATATCATAGTTCCGGACATGACTGATTTCATGACCAATAACGCCTTCTAATTCATTTCGGTTCATTAAGGCGATTAATCCTGTTGTTGCAGCAACAGCAGCATTCTTGGGATTATTACCAGTTGCAAACGCGTTTGGACTCTCATCTTCAATAATAAAAACCCGCGGCATAGGTACTTGCGCAACCATTGCCATATCCTCAACTGTGTGCCAGAGCTCTGGTGCTTGATCAGCTGAAGTGACTTCTGTGCCATGGTTCATTGCCATAACAACATCTGTTGCGTTACTAATCATAATGACTGCATAAATTACACCAACAAGTAGAGCACCAATAATACCAGTCACTAAAGATTTTAGAAGTAAATAACCGACCGCAGCCCCTACAATACCAACCAGCGCCAAAAAACCAATTAATAAGAAAACCGTTCGACGTTTATTAGATTGTATCTGCTCGTATAACATTAAAACTTAACCGTAGGTACTTCTTTTTCTGTTTCAGGTACAGCAATAAACTCACTTGGTTCAAAGTGATGAATGCCCGCAATAACGTTACTTGGAAAGGTCTGAAGCTTGGCATTATAGCTAGCTGTTGTTGTATTAAACAACTGACGAGAATAGGCAATCTTATTTTCGGTGTTAGTCAACTCTTCTTGCAATTTGGTAAAGTTGTTGCTAGCTTTTAGTTCTGGATAAGCTTCTGCCACAGCAAACAAGTGCGTCAAGGCACCAGATAACTGATCAGACGCTACCATAGTATCAGCTGGTCCTTGCGCATTGTTAACTTTTGTACGCGCATCTGTGACAGCTTGCAATGTTGACTTCTCAAAGTCTGCATAACCCTTCACGGTATTTACTAAGTTTGGAATCAAATCATTTCGACGTTTGAGTTGTACATCTATTTGACTCCAAGACTCTTTTGTGTGCATCCGTGACTTAACCAAGCCGTTATATACACTAATCCAAATAATTGCAACAATGGCAATTACTGCAATGATAATCAGAAATGTCATGAGCGTTCCCCTTTTAAATTAGCATTTGCTAATATTTTTTTGTTAATACTATAACATAATAATCATCTCATATATTGGCTTATTCCACAAATACTTCGCGCTTATCTTTCAAACCAACTTGGTCAATATGCGCGATGTACCATTGGTAAAAGAAAGGTAGTTGCTGTAGTAGTGTAAAAATTGTGACCTGTTGATTATCATCAACAATGGCATAAACCCATTGTTGATGCCCTGAGTCATTGAATACTTGTGTTAATCTGATAGCAATTTCTCCAACAGCAATTTCCACCCCAATTTGTTGGCCTTGCGCTCGCTTTAACACAAATTGCTGCTTGGCTGCTGTGACAAATAAACTATCTAAAACAACCGACGGCAATTCTCTTTCAACCATCACCAAATCTCGTTGATGCTGGGCAGCAAGTCCTGGTAAATCAATGCTAAACTGTTCTGACGCTAGCTGCTCAGCAATAGCTATGAGGCGTTTTTGAAAAATCGCTAATGCTTGGACCCCGGCTAACTGTACAGCTTCTGTTTGCACTAACTTAGCAAACTGTTGTGTGTCTAAATAAAAACGCTTATGTACAATATCCCAATATAATACCCGCAATTCTTGTGCTGTTTCTTCCAAATAAAAACCACCTGACGCTAAAGGCGCCGGTACGAATTTGAAAGCCGCATTTGGCCATTCATCAAAATGTAACTCAGCCGATTTTTGTCCCCTTGGCAAAACAGTTTCAGTATTTGATAGTGAGGCAGTTTCGGCCAGACGTGCAAAGGCTACCGTCACCCAATGCGTACTTGGAAACCAATAATCATTTGCAATTCGTAACATCGTTGATTCATGGATATCAAAAGCCAATATTTTCTCAACAACTTCTAATAAATCTGCCGTCTCATCAACATCGCCCAAAGTAGCAATTAAAATTTGCCAACGATTAAAGAGCGTCAAATCTTGTTTTAGTCTTTCACTGTAAACCTGTGTATCAAAATCTGCCATATCATTACCCTTTTTTGAGGTTATCTAAGTAAACATCATGTAATTGTGATATCGCTGCCACAAATGCTGCCACGTTTGAATATTGCGACAAAATTGCCTGCAACTCTAACTGTCTCAAGGCGTCATCTTTTTCGTAAGCTAATAATTCATTTTCTTGATCAACTAATTTACGTTCAACTTCTGGTATGCGCTTCTGAGTCGCCTCTAATAATTCGCGCTTTTTTTCTAAAGCTTCACGTGTATTTTTGTCATTACGATTAAATAAGCCTGACTTGTTGGCTGACAATTCTGTAAGCTGATCTTTGACAACTTGTAACTCTAACGTTCGTTTTGTATTATCTGCTAAGAACGCTTTTAGTCCTTTAATATTTTCGTTGATTTCTTGAACTTTACTTTCATTAATACTTTGGCCCTCTGACAACTTTTCGGTTGCCTGAAGTTCGGTTATCATTTGCTTTTCCAAAGACAGTGTTATCGACAAAATGTTTAACGTGCCTAATTGCCGATGGTGCCACCAATCACCTAAAAAAACGTCATAAGTATCGCTAATCGTGCTTGAAGGCGTAAGCGATAAAAAGGGTAACTTTTCAGCAAAAAAGTGCATTAATTCTGGTGCTAGAAAATCAGTTAGCTCGGCTGTTAAATCAGACACAATTAAAGGTAACTGTTGTCCAGATGACAGCGAATCATTATTTGTTGCTAATAGTTCATAAACTTCAGCAACATGTTGCTTTGTAATGGCCAATTGTAATTGCCCTAAGTATAAGATTTTATTATCAATACGGTTAAGCAAATCTGGTTGTAAGGTTGTTTGTGTTTCTTGATTTGTCATCACGATACCTCCATTCGGTACAAAACTTAATCTTAGCATACACCAAGTAGATGGTTAAAAATAGCCTGTTAATATTTTTTTATGACTTCGTCGAGAGAAAATAAAAAACGATAATTATCACAATTATCGTTTTGGACGTAAGATTGCTGGGATACGATTAATGCGCGAACCTAATAGTTCATCGCCAAACCCCATACGTAAGTATAGTAAACAAACAACGGCACCACCAACACCTGCACTAATTAATGCTGTTAGGGTTACTGATAATTTGCTGTCTAATGGGAATATGAACTGACTCATCACAACAACAATGAGATAAGCGATAACTGCCATCACAACCGCACCAATAAATAGCTGCCAAAGTTCATCCGCAATATCACTTAGAGACACTTGATAGGCTGTTTTCAAATAACTAAGCATAAACGCAATAGCAATTACCATGCCAATGACGCTTGACATCAAAGCGCCCATCCCTTCAAAATAACGAATAAACGGCACTTGCAAAGCAACTTTAACTAATAATCCAAAAACAAACGCTTTTATTACAATAGACACTTCGGACAGTGCTTGCAAAATAAAGGAAAGTAACATAAACAGGCTAAAGACAACGGCCAAAACTGTCGAATATTGTAAAAGATATATGCCTTCTTGATTAGACACGTCAATAGGATAAAACATTTTATATAGTGGGCCAGCGATAGCAAACATACCTAATGCACTGGGAAGCATCACCAATGCAAATAATTTAATCACCTGTCGTAATTGTATTTGAATATCTTCACGCGTAAGTGTGGCTTTACTACCAGATAACATTGGTAATGCTGTGGCTGCAATGCTAGTAGAAAACGGCACAATAATCATAATTAGCTTATTCGGATTGGCACTAAACAATGCAAACTCCACCTGTAGCTGTTCATTAGTATAAGCAAAAAAATGATTCATAATATCAAAGTACGTATACTGATCAACAAGTTGAAATAAAGTAATTGCTGAACCGATAATAATAAAAGGCCATGATTCTTTCAAAATACTAAAAATTAACCCCCATGTCGAAGCCGCTTCATGCGGTTGGGTTGTATCGAGTGGCTGAGATAAAATACGATGATATCTCAACCATCCCCATATCAAGACCATCATACTGAAAATAGCCCCGATAAACGCGGCAAATGTTGATTGCACAACCACACCACTCCAGTTTCCTGGGTTAATTTTTAAAATTGCTACAGCCGTAACCAGCATGTAAATCACACGAGCAATTTGCTCAACAACTTGTGATAGTGCTGAAATACTCATCAACTGATACCCTTGAAAAATACCTCGAATCATTGACATTAATGGAAAAATAGCGACAGCAGGAGCTAGAGAACGTAGTACTGGCACAAAGTTGCTATTACCCTTAGATAACCAGGGACTCAAAATATAAATGGCTCCGCCAAATACAATTCCTAGTATCACGCCAAGCAATAATGATTGTCGTGTGAGTTGACGTGATTGGTAAACATCATGTCTTGCGTTATATTCTGCAACTAACTTAGATATTGCTGCTGGAACACCAAACGTTGCGATTGCCAAAAACATCGCATAAATATTATAACCTTGCCCAAATAAGGCATTAGCACGATTGGAATTAGATCCTAATAAGGCCATCCAAGGTACGATATATACTGCCCCCAAAATACGTGATAACATATTGCCTGCTGATAACCAAGCAGAACCTTTAACGAGCGTAGCCTGACTTGCATCTTGGCTACTTTCTTCTCTTTTTGGTGTTTGATTGGCAGCAATTGTCTCAATTTCAGCAGCAAATGGATCTGGCGTTTGAATTTTATTCAAGTTTGGTTTTTTAGCTATAATCCGTTGCCGAGATTGTTGATTTTGGGCTTGAATAGCTGCAATCTCAGACACCGATTGCCTTGGTATGTCACGCGCTTGTATACGTTGTGATTGAGGTTGAACTTGCTTTTGTTGTGCCCGTTGACGTGCACGTGCCAGTATTTCGTCAGCACTTAATATTTGACCATCCACATTAATTTTATCAACATGTTGACCGCGTATATTCTGATCTTCGGGACGTTGTTCATCCGTCATTTGTTTACTCCTCTTAAACTATTATGTACGCTGACTATACTTAGTCAGCCTATTTTTATCACACAATAACTTTATTAACTAACAACAATATTGACAAACTTACCAGGAATAGCAATAACCTTACGAACGGTCTTACCCGTAATGAAGTTTTGTACATTATCATCAGCTTTAGCTGCAGTAATCATGTCATCTTGATTAATATCACGCGCGACGGTCGCTTTACCACGGACTTTACCATTAACCTGAAAAATAATTTCAACTGTATCATCAACCAACTTTGTGTCATCGTACGTTGGCCAAGAGACGTATGAAATTGATTCACGATTGCCTAAGCGAACCCAAAGTTCTTCTGCTAAGTGAGGGGCAAATGGTGCCAATAATTGGATAAAGCCATTCATATAAGTCACAGGTAAGGCATCAGACTTATACGCGTCATTAACAAAAACCATCATTTGTGAAATTGCTGTATTAAAGCGCATATTTTCTAAATCATCTGTCACTTTTTTAACTGTCTGATGATAAATTTTATCCAAATCACCAGGATTAACAGTTGTCACATGATCGCGTAACTGCCCTTCATCGTCAATTAACAATCGCCAAACACGATCTAACCAGCGACGAGAACCGGTAATGCCTTCTTCAGACCAAGGCTTACTTTGTGTCAAAGGTCCCATGAACATCTCGTAAACACGTAGCGTGTCAGCACCATATTCACGGACAATATCATCTGGATTGACAACATTTCCCTTTGATTTTGACATTTTTTCGTGGTTAGCACCCAAAATCATTCCTTGGTTCACTAACTTTTGGAATGGTTCTTTAGTTGGTACAACGCCCAAATCATATAAGAATTTATGCCAGAAGCGAGCGTACAATAAGTGTAACACAGCATGTTCAGCACCACCAACGTATAAGTCAACATTCATCCAATACTTCAATTTTTCAGGGTCTGCTAGTTGGTGATCATTATGTGGATCAATATAACGTAAGAAGTACCAGGATGAGCCTGCCCACTGAGGCATTGTATTTGTTTCACGACGACCTTTAACGCCATCGTCACGTGTCACTTCTAACCAATCGGTTAAGTTAGCTAGTGGTGACTCCCCACTACCTGATGGTCGTAATTCTGTGGCATGTGGCAACAAAAGTGGTAACTCATTTTCTGGTACTAAGCTTGTTGTCCCATCTTCCCAATGAATGACAGGAATCGGTTCGCCCCAGTAACGCTGACGAGAAAAAATCCAATCACGTAGTCTAAAGTTGGTTTGTGCATGTCCAGCTTGATGTGCTTCTAACCAGTCAATCGCTTGATCGATAGCGGTTGCTTTGTCCAAGCCGTCTAGGAAATCAGAATTGATGTGTACCCCATCGCCAGTATATGCAACATCATCATTCTCGCCACCAGCAATCACAGGCTTAATCGCCAAATCAAACTTTTTTGCAAACTCAAAATCGCGGTCATCATGCGCTGGAACGGCCATGATTGCACCTGTGCCATACGAAGCTAAAACATAATCGGCAATCCAAATTGGCAATTTTTCACCATTGATTGGATTGATACCATAAGCACCTGTAAAGACACCTGTTTTATCCTTGTTCAAATCTGTACGTTCAAGATCTGATTTAGCAGCAATCGCTGCACGATAATCTGCAACAGCTTGTTTTTGCTCTGCTGTGACAATACTGTCAACTAGTTCATGTTCAGGAGCCAAAACCATATACGTAGCGCCAAATAAGGTATCTGGTCTCGTTGTGTAAACTTCAATTTTAGCATCTGCGTGATCAACATTAAAGAACACTGCAGCACCCTTGGAACGGCCAATCCAATTACGTTGCTGTTCCTTAATCGCTTCTGGCCAATCCAAATCATCTAAGTCATCAACTAATCGGTCAGCATAGGCTGTGATTTTCAGTACCCATTGTCGCAAGGCTTTTCGCTCAACCTTATTTCCAGAACGTTCTGACTTACCATCAATCACTTCTTCATTAGCCAAGACAACACGGTCAATTGGATCCCAATTGACCATCATGTTAGACTCGTATGCTAGACCTTTTTCGTATAATTTTTCAAAAATCCACTGAGTCCACTTATAATAAGATGGATCTGTCGTATTTATCTCACGATTCCAATCGTATGAGAGGCCCAATGATTTTATTTGCTCACGAAAATGATCAATATTTTGACTCGTAAAGTCAGCTGGATTATGCCCTGTTTTCATTGCATACTGTTCTGCTGGCAAGCCAAAAGCATCCCATCCCATAGGGTGTAAGACATTAAATCCCTTAGCTCGCTTAAAACGGCTCATAATGTCTGTTGCTGTATAACCTTCTGGATGGCCAACATGTAAGCCCTGTCCTGACGGATAAGGAAACATGTCAACAGCATAATACTTTGGCTTATCAGTTGTATCAGAGGTAGCAAAAGTTTGATTATCATCCCAAAACTTTTGCCACTTTTGTTCAATTTGTTGATGTTCGTATGGCATATTTTTTCATACAGCAATTTACTAGAATCGCTGCATATCCTCCTTAAAATAATTAAAGTAAAAACGAAAAATCACCCTATATCACACTAAAAAGCATGACATAGGGCGAATTAATCGCGGTACCACCTATGTTTACGTATTGCTACGCCTCAAAACGTCTTAACGCGACGATACGTTGAAAGTTACTAAAGTTTCGCTTTCAAGGTGATTTAACCGAGTTCAACATGTTGTTCGGTAAACTTTCACCACCGCTTACTCTCTAACACACCACGCCATGTCTACTACTGTTAAATATAATGCTCTAATTATATCACGTTTAATCAAAATCAGGTATACTGTATGTTATGATTATAAAGCAAAAAACACAGATTATATTGGCGCTAATTACTTTTAGCATTTTTCTCTGTCTAACGATTGGCTTGGTATCACAAGCTTTGTGGTTCGAACAGCTCAATAGTATCGGTCAACATTTAATACAACAGCGATCACCATTAGCAGATATGATTCTAATCAATATTACGCAACTTGGTAGTGTCACATTTATTGGATTAAGCACGTTAATCTTGATTATTTTCTTAAGTTATAAGAAGGCTTACCCTGCATTGCAGTTTTTACTGGTCAATATTTTTTTATATGCAGGGTTAACGACACAAATAACCAAACGTATTATTCGCAACCCACGTCCAATGCCACAATTAATTCCAGAGCACGGCTTTAGTTTTCCTTCTGGACACACGATGGTTGCTATTTTATTCTATGGTACATTAATCGTGCTAACCAAGCGTTATGTGTCAAAAAGTTGGTTGCAACTAACAGCAATTACTATTTTCACCTTGCTACTCTTTGTCATCCCAATCAGTCGTATCTATGTTAATGTACATTACCCGACTGACATTATTGCTGCACTGTCGTTAGGCTATAGTTTACTCACTCTTTCAAAATATCTATTTTTAACAGGAGATTCCTATGATACCATCAATTGAGACACTCGCACACCAACTCATTGAACAAACTGTAAAAGTTGGCGATATTGTGATTGACGGGACGACTGCCAATGGCATTAATACGCGTTTTCTAGCGACAAGGGTCGGCAAGTCTGGCAAAGTATTAAGTTACACGGCGACAAAAGATAATGCAAATGCAACAGCTGCCTCACTATTTATGAGTGGCTTGTCTGAACGCGTCACTTTGCTCGGTAAAACGCTAGATCGTTATTTTTTACAAGAAATTGGCTCACAGAGTCAAGCAAGTATTGGTATTTTTGACTACTCAGATGATGCACAAAATAAGAATCAATATCCTAATGACTACACTGATCAAATCAATCGTGTGTTGCCACGACTCAAACATGGTGGCCTTATGCTCATTAAATTTCAAGACATACCTACCGACTGGCTAGCCTATCTTGATACACTAATCAAAGCTGACTATGCGCAAGCAACCTACCGAACTAAAAAAGAGACCCTATTTATTATTGAACGTATTTAATCATTAGGAGGCAACATGAATAAAGAAAAACAATATGTGACGATTGCTGCAATGGTCACGATACTTGTGGGACTAATCATCGCTATTTTCCTGCTAACATCTCAAAAAAATAGTGGTTCATCCAACGATACGGCTAA
>k87-366249_pt1 | contig 24346 bp, 18 predicted proteins | sample MGYA00084031_6733416 | MGnify analysis MGYA00084031
GCCTAGGACGGCTATCGCCATCGCAGCGTAATCAAGCCATTTGTTTCGGTTCAGCGCTGCGATGATTCCAAAGGTGATCCCGAAAAATATTGCAATGACAATCGCTTGCGCCCCCAAGGTAGCGGAAGCGGAAAATCCGTCGGCGATCATATCGTTTACGCCGCGCGTGTCTGACTTGATCGATGGACCGAGGTCAAGCATGACGAGGTTTTTCAAATAGAGCACATACTGTACGGGCAACGGCTCATCGAGGTTGTATTTGGCGCGCAGGTTGGCCAAAATTTGTTCCGGGAGCTGATCCGATTCGGAAGCAAACGGATCACCAGGGATGGCATGCATCAAAGAAAACGTCAGCGTCACGATGATCCACAGTGTGAGCAGCATCATCAGAACGCGTTTTACGAGGTAATGGGACATGGCTCAACCTCCATGATGTTATTTCGCCAGTTCGTACATGGCTTCCGCGTAGATAGCCATCGCCCTGAGCAAGTCGTCAATCTCTGCGTACTCATCGGTGAGATGAGCCATCGATTTCTTTCCGGGGAAGAGAGGGCCGAATGCGACTCCTGCTTTCAGCGATTTGGCATAGGTTGCACCGCCGGACGAAAGCAGTGTCGCTTCCTCTCCCGTATGATTGGTGTAGACGCGGGAGAGTGTTTGGATGACCGGATGATCCTTCGGTACGTAATGGGAGCGCGACGTCCTCAGGCTGGCTATCGTGACGTCCAGCTGCGGGGCCCGTTCCTTCAGTTTTTCAACGTACTCTTCCGGATTAATCGTCGCAGGGTAGCGAATATTCAGTCTGACAGAGCCGCCTTCGTTGCGGTCATAGGTCAGGATGCCGGCATTGACGGTCAAGCGCCCTGTAGCTTCGTCGGCGCAGGCAAGACCGAGCTTTTCTCCGTAGTAGTCCTCATGCAAAACATCGGACAACAGATTCAGGAAAGTTCGATCAGATCCGGCGAACGGCAGGCGATTGAGGAAGCTTGCCATAATTGTCCCCGCATTTTTTCCCTTGAACGGCTCCATGCCGTGGGCAGGCAAGCCTTTGGCAAAAAAGCGAAGTGAACCGTCGCCGCCCGGAATCACCTCTCCTGTGGCTCCATGTGCGAAAAGATGCTTTTGAAAGCTCTCTTGCAGATCCCGAATGGCTTGTTCGTTATCCGCGGCGGCCGGCAGAGAAACGATGGCAACCGCTTTTTCCGGTACGCTGTTCCCCTGGTCGCCAGAAGCAAACGAGAGCAAATTCCAAGACGACGAGTCATTAGACGCAATGCGCGGCGCAATCGCCAGCGTCGGATTGATCTGTCCCTTTTCCGCGTGAATCATAGGGAAGGATGCATCCGGGGAAAAGCCTACCTCCGGCAGCTTTTCTACCTTGGTGTAATGCTGCATGCAGAGCCAGCCACTCTCTTCATCCGTGCCGATAATGAGGCGAATCCGTTTGGATATCGGGAGCCCGGAGTCCTTCAACAGCTTCAGGGCAAAATACGCAGCCAATGCGGGCCCTTTGTCATCAATTGCCCCCCGGGCGTAAATTTTGCCGTCCCGAATGTCGGGCTCAAACGGCGGCGTCGTCCATCCTTCGCCAACCGTTACAACGTCGACGTGCACGAGAACGCCGATTTCCTCTTCGCCCTCGCCGTACTCCACATATCCGGCGTAGCCATCCAGATTTTTTGTGGCAAAACCGTCCGCTTCGCCCAGCTTGAGCAAGTATTCAAGCGCCTGAGCGACACCCTCGCCGAACGGCTTGCCCTCAGATGCGGTCGTCAAATCCTCAATGCTGTTGATTGACAAAAACGGAATCAGCTTGTCCAGATAACTCTCTTTCTGCGCTACAGCCGCTTCTTTCCAGTTTCCGCTCATCTCGATTCCTCCCTATCCGGTAGCTTTACTTGCAAAAGGCGAGAAACGCTTCTCCCTTTGATGAGATACTGCTGCCCTGCCGGCCCTTGCCGACACGGATCAATTCATCCTGCTGAAGCATTTTCAGACGGTAGCGCAGCTGCTGCGTGGTCAAGTCGATTCCTCGCTCGCGCAGCTGCTCCTGAAGTGCGTATCTCCCGCCTCCTGCCGTGGACAGCTCTTGAAGAATGGCGGTCATTTCGAGCAGAAACCCGCGCTTTTCGTACGCCTGATAGACTTCTTCACATTCATGCTGCAAGCCATCTGCTTCCAACGGGACAACGGCTGCAGTCTGCAAAAAGGGCAGATGATACGCGTAAACCTCTTCCTCCACCACGTGTGCCAAATACTCCACGACATTTTCCAGCTCGCGGATATTTCCCGGCCAGTCGTACGCCTGCATGGCGTTCAAAGCTTCGCGCGACAGGGTAAAAGGAGGGCGTCTCAAATCTACACAATAACGACGGATAAATGCGTCTACCAACCACGGAATATCTTCCGCCCGTTTTCGCAGCGGCGGCAAATGAATCGGCAAAATATTGAGCCGGTAATACAAGTCGGCCCGAAACCTTCCCTCTTTGACCATTTGCTGCAAATCCTGATTTGTGGCGGCGATGACCCGGATGTCGATCGGGATTACCTTGTTGCCCCCTACGCGCATGATCTGCCGCTCTTGCAGCACCCGCAGCAGCCGATTTTGGATCGCTCCGCTTGCGTCCCCGATTTCATCGAGAAAAATCGTCCCTTTGTGCGCCAATTCAAACCAGCCGATGTGTCCGCCCTTTCTCGCCCCGGTAAAAGCTCCCTCCTCGTAGCCGAAGAGCTCGCTTTCCAGAAGCGATTCGGAAATCGCGGCAAAGTTTACGCCGACGAACGGCTCCCGTTTTCGCGGGGAGGCATTGTGAATGGCTTGTGCCAGCAATTCCTTGCCCGTTCCCGTTTCGCCGAGCAGCAGCACGGTGGAATTGCTTCTGGCAATTTTTTTGGCGATCTGGATGACCTGTTGAAAGGACTGGCTTTTGCCGTAAATTTCGTCAAAGCTGTACTTGGCGATCAAGCCTTTGCTGTACAAGCGCAACCGGTAGTCGTGCTCCATCTTTTCGATCTCCGCTGCCTTCCGAAACAACAGCAGACTCCCCAGATAGCGTCCTTCCATGACGATGTGCATTTTTCGGAAAAAGTAAGTCCGGCCTGCCCAGTCCACGAGCACTTCTTCATTTTCGTCGCAGTCGCGAACCGTCTCCATAAAGTCTTCCGGCAGACAAACGGCCGCTTTCTCCCCTTGGACACCCGGTCCGTGCAAATGAAGCGTATCGATGGCTTTCTGATTGATAAACCGGATGACTTCTTGCTCGTCCAAAGCGATGACTGCGTCTTCAATCCGGTTGACAATACCCTCCAGATACATTTGCAGCAGGCGGGCATGAAGAATTTCATTGTTCAACTGCTTCGTGATGTAAATGAGCGACTGCATGGTGCGGGCTGTTACCTTTTGGAAATTCCCGTTGTCAAAATGGGCGTAAATCTCCAACCACGTAGACAAGTCGATGACCCGAAAGCCGATGTCGACGACCTTGCGAATCGTCGGAGGAACATGCTCGGCCTCGCCCGGCGTTACGGCGATGTCAATGTCCAGCGGATAATCAGATCCGGGGTAATACGGATACAGCTCAAAGTCCATCCCCGATGCGATCAAAAGCCTCATCGTTTCGTCCACCGTCTCGGCCGTATCGCTGACGAGCAGTACCTTCACACCTCTTGGTATCTCCAGCATTTCCCGCAGGTTGTGATAGGGCAGCATCCGCTTTGCCACGATCGCCCTGGAGTCTTGCGGCAAATACGGCTCCACCTGTTCGTAGATGCTTTTCGTGGAGAGTACAACCAGTGAACCTTCGGCAATCGGCCGGTAAGGCAGCTGGTCGACCCGCCGACCTTCGATATGAAAGTCTTGCGAGATGCCCAATTCATGGCATTGACTAACCACGGATTGTAAAAATTCGTCCATCTTCGCAACAAAGGTTACAGTCTTTTTTTCCATGAGTACCCGCTCCAAGATGTATAGTGAGGACAAGGGCGGGATTGCAAGCCCTTGTCCTCACTATCGTACTATTTTTTCGAAATTTCGGCCCACTTGAAGTCAAGCGTTCCAACAGGGTGACGGATAATGCCTTTTACATTCGGCTGATCCATGAACACTTTGGTACCAAAGTAGATCGGCACAAGCGGCATATCGTCCATGAACATCTTCTCGGCATCGTGCATCAGCTGGAAGCGTTCTTTTTCGTCAGCCGTATTGCGGATTTTTTCTACCAGCGCATCGTACTCTTTGTTGCTGTAGTTGATGCGGTTGCCAGGATGATCGGTCACGAACAGCTCCAGGTAGTTGAGCGGATCGCCGTAATCAGCCGGGATGGTGGAACGGGAGATTTGCAATTGACGGGCGCGCTGGTCGGCCAGGAACACTTTCCATTCCTTGTTCTCCAGCTTTACATCAACACCCAGGTTTTTCTTGTACATTTCTTGCAGTACTTGCGCGATCTGCTTGTGGGCGTCGCTTGTGTTGTACGTCAAAGTAACCGGCGGAAGAGTCGTGTAGCCTTCTTCTTCCATCCCTTTTTTCAACAGCGCTTTTGCCTGTTCTACATCGTTGTCCTTGATGAAATCGCCGCCGACTTCACGGAAATCGCGGCCGTCCGGTTCAGGGAAGCCGACCGGGATATGCGCCAGTGCCGGAAGCTGTTTTCCTTGTGCCACGTTGTCGATCAGAGCCTGACGGTCGATCGCCAGTGCAAATGCCTTGCGGATGTTTGCGTTTTGGAACGGCTCCATTTTGACGTTCATCCGGTAGTAGTAGATGGATGCTTCCGGTTCCACTTTCGCTTCGCCAGAATCGATCAGTTGCTTTTTCATATCGTTTGGCACGGTTTGGATCATGTCCAATTGGCCTGTTTTGTACATTTGGTATTGGGTGTTTTCGTCGTTTACCATGACCCAATCGATGCCCGCGTATTTCACGGAATCCTTATCCCAGTAGCCTTCGTTCTTTTCTACTTTGACGGATTGATCATGTACCCATTCGGTGATTTTGAACGGTCCGTTGCTCACGAGAGTAGATGCTTCCGCAGCAAAGTTCGGATTGCTTTCTACCACTTTTTTGTTAACCGGGAAGAAGGTTGGCTGAGTCAGGATGTGCAGGAAAAATCCCGCAGGAGACTTCAGCTTTACTTCCAGTGTCTTCTCATCGATTGCTTTGACTTTTACGCCGTCGGCTGTGCCTTCGCCCTTGTTGAACTCCTCGGCTCCCTCGATGTAGTAAGCCAGGAATGCGGACGGGAATGCGTTCTTCGGATCGACGATGCGCTTGAACGCGTATTCAAAGTCTTGCGCCGTTACCGGATCGCCATTGGACCATTTGCTGTCGCGAAGCGTAAAGGTGTATGTTTTTCCGTCTTCGCTCACTTCCCACTTCTCGGCCATCGCCGGCTGCGGCTTGTGATCCTTGTCCAGGCGGGCAAGGCCCTCCATCGTTGCGTTCAGCACTTCGTTGGAGGTGCTGTCAAACCCTTTCGGCGGATCGAGAGAAGGCGGCTCCGTCTTCAGGTTCAACCGAAGCTTGGCCGAAGCGTCTGCTTGTCCTCCCGTTTCCCCCGCTTGCTGCTTGCCTGGATCTGCCGGTGCTGCTGACTGGCTGCAGCCTGTCAGCACCAGCGAGAGCAGCAAAGCGGAAGTGCTCAGTACTTTCCATCCTTTGCGCAAATTCATCGCAGGATTTCCCCCTTTTTTATGCTTGTTGTATATATGCGTAAACGGCTGTCAGGAAGCAACGAGCCTTTACACGCCCAGTGGAGTGTTGCTTGCGTGCAGGGTAAAGGCAGTTTCAATACGGCCTACTGCCTTTCCGCTCATGTTCTTTACGATCGGGTTGGTGTACTCTGCGAGCTTCTCAAGCGGACCGTCCGTGCCGATGCCGAGCTGGCGAAGCACTTCATTGACCACCGCGTATATAGCGCGCGGTCCACCGTCCTCGATCTTCACAGCGATGCCGATGCCTGTTTGACGGTCGCCCAGGCAGTATACGGACTCTGCACCTGCCTTGCCAAACACTCGTCCGGCAAAGGCCGTCATCAAATCGGTACAGTAGCGGTTATTGCCGCCGACCATTTCCGGATGCGCAATCATCGCATCGGTGATCCGGGCAACCGCCTGACGGCGAGTCGGATTTTCGATCACGTCGGGCCTTGCCATTTTGGCGTACGCCCAGGCGTAGTGGGCCAGTGGCAGGCGGTGAACAGGAACGCCGCAACCATCCGTTCCCAGAACGATTTTGTCTTTTGGATAGGAAGTCAGATCGACAACTGCATCCAAAATGCGCTGCTGCACGGGGTGCTCAGGCAGATGGTACGTGGCTACTTCTTCTCCCATGTGTACAGCTGTAGCGATCATCCCTGCATGCTTGCCGGAACAGTTGCTGTAGATCGGGGTCAATGGCTTGCCCGCACGGATCAGTTCCTTATAGCTTTCCTCGTCGCGAGGCACATGGGTTCCACATTGGAGCATTTCTTCCGGCTGTCCGGCGCGTATCAGCATTTCCATCGCCCGCGAGCGGTGACGCGGCTCGCCGCTGTGTGAAGCGCAGCAGAGAGACAGATCGGCTGGTTCCAGTCCAAACTTGTCCGCTGTTCCCGTCTCAATGACCGGAATCGCCTGGATCGGCTTCATGCTGGAACGCGCGAAGGTTTGGCGATGAGGATCACCGTAGGAATAAAGCAAGTTTCCGTTTGCATCGACGACAGCTACATGACCGAGGTGTGTGCTTTCTACCGCATCCCCCCGGTATACGTTGGCTACCAGGTTCATGACTAATCTCCTTTGGTGTTGAAATATGGAGTTGCTATGCAAACTGGTTATTGCAAGAGGCGTGCCAACTATTCAAACAAGACAAAGGACGTTGAATTTTCGCTTAATTCCTACGCTTCAGTCTGTTCTATCGATTGCGACCAATTAGTATTAGGTTACCCTATTTTTCTTAATAGGTGAACAACTTGTTTAAAATAGGTTAAAAAAATTCTAACAAAAATGAAAAGCACCCCTTTTCCCCCAGCACCGGGGAAAAAGGGGCACCCATTGGCCCAGTTATTCGGTTGCTCCTTCTTTGCGCAGGCATTCGGCCTTCTCCAAGCTGACGAATGTATCCTCCCACATGACCAGATACTGCTCTCCCTTTATGTCCAGGATGATTCCCCTCGCCCCGTCACCCGCGTACGTCACGACTTCGCCCACTTTAAACATCATCCATCGCCTGTTACCCCAATCTGAAGATGATGCCGTGTCCGCCTTTGGGGTATACCCATTTGATGTTTTCATGTGGACAACCGATCCGGCAGCTTCCGCATTCGTGACACCCTTCGTATCCCACATGCATTCGCACCTCTTCCCACTTGTACACTTCTGCCGGACAAAAAATCGTACACAGCTTGTCGGGACATTTTGTGGCACATACATCCGTATCCAATACGTGCAGGTGCGACTCCGTATCCGCCTTGAAGCGGACCAGGTACTGCTTTTCCTCGATCGATTGACCTTTGGGCAGTTCCTTCATCACTTCATCACCCTCCAAGCCTGCATCAGATCGCGGGCCATTTTCCACTTTTCTTTGGCGGAGCCAAGCTCCGTCCAGATTTTCTTTTGCTTCTCCCACTTGGAGCTGCCATCGACGGTGAACATCTGGCTGGCGGCCCTGTTCATGAGCGGAATGTACTTCTCGAAGTAATGCGGGTACTTTTCAAAGTGGTGCGTGGCATCCTTGTATTTTTTCATGTCCTGTCCAACGAAGCTGTCCATCAGCCTCTGCCGGTAAGAGTCGAGCATGGAAGCCGAAAAGTCTCCCGCAGCTTTAGCTTCGAGGATGGCCTCTGCCGCCAGCACCCCTGAAGTCATCGCCATATTGGAGCCTTCCCGGTGAATCGCGTTGACCAGTTGAGCCGCGTCCCCCACTACAATCACGCCATCGCCTACGACCTTCGGGATCGAGCGGTAGCCTCCCTCCGGAATCAGATGCGCCAGGTATTCCTGCTGCTCCGTTCCCTGAATGTACGGCCGGATGATCGGGTGCTTCTTGACGTAATCCAGTAGCTGATGCGGCTTGATCTTGTTCTTGATCAGGCCGGACAGCATCGCGCCGACGCCGATATTGAGGCTGTCCTTGTTGGTGTAGAGCCAGGCTGTTCCGAGAATTCCTTTGGTCGCGTCGCCGAAGATTTCAAACGTGCAGCCCTGGTCCTGCTCCAGGCTGAAGCGGTCTTCGATGATTTTCCGGTCGAGCTTGAGCACTTCCATGACCGCCAGCGCCACCTCGTCCGGGCGAAACTCCTTGTGAAAGCCGAGCGATTTGGCCAAAAGGGAGTTTACCCCGTCAGCCAGCACGACCACATCGGCAAACAGATCGCCGTCCGGGCGGTCTGTCCTCACCCCGATGACCTTCCCGTTTTCAACCAGACACTCAGTCACAACCGTTTCATTGACGAGCAGGGCTCCCTGCTGAACCGCCTTTTCTGCAAACCACTGGTCAAACTTCGCCCGAAGGACGGTGAAGTTGTTGTACGGCTCCTCTCCCCACTCCAGGCCCTTGTAGCTAAAGGTGACGGCGGATTTTTCATCGAGCAGCATGAACCGCTGCTCCACGATCGGCCGTTCGACTGGCGCTTCCTTGTAGAAGCCGGGGATAATATCCTCCATCATTTTGCGGTACAAGACGCCGCCCATCACGTTTTTGGAGCCCGGATACTCGCCCCGCTCGAGGAGCAGGACGTTGACACCCGCCTTTGCCAGCGTATACGCGCAGGACGTACCGGCCGGCCCCGCTCCCACGACAATGACATCAAATTTTTCCGCCATACTGTACCTCCTTGCCAGCCGTCACCTGGAACGCGTCGATCAGCATCGGAACGATCTCGAATGCATCCCCGGCAATGCCGTAATGACAGGATTGGAAAATGGGTGCCTGCGGGTCTTTGTTGATGGCAATGATCAGGCCGGAGTTCTGCATGCCGACCAGATGCTGGATCGCTCCGGAAATGCCAATGGCAACATACAGCTTGGGCGTGACTGTCACCCCGGTTTGGCCTACCTGGTGGGCGTGATCGATCCATCCCGCCTCGACGGCATCCCGGCTCGCCCCTACAGTGCCTCCGATCGCCTCGGCCAGGCGATGGATGAGCTGAAAGCCTTCCTTGCTGCCGAGCCCCTTGCCCCCTGCGACGATAATGTCAGCCTCGTCCAGGCGGATTTTTGTCTGCGTTTCCCGGACGATCTTCAGCACCTTGGTCCGAATGTCTTCCTCCCGCAACGGGATGGATTCCTCGATGAGCTCTCCTTTGCGGCTGGTGTCGATCGGGAGCGCTTTCATGACCTTCGGCCGCACCGTGGCCATTTGCGGCCGGTGCTTTTTGCAGAGAATCGTGGCCATGATGTTGCCGCCGAATGCGGGCCGGCTCGCTTCCAAAAGCCCTGTCGCCTCATCCACATCGAGCATCGTCGTATCCGCAGTCAGCCCTGTCTCCAGATCGGTGGCAACCGCGCTGGCGAGGTCCTTGCCCGTCGAGGTCGCACCGTACAGGATCGTTTCCGGCTTGTGCTTTTCTACGCAAGCAATGACTGCACGCATGTACGATTCGGTCCGGTAATCCCGGAAAACGGGATCATCGTAGAGATAGACCGTATCGGCACCGTAGTGAAACGCGGTCGCGGCCAACTGCCGAACTCCCTCTCCAATCAGTATGCCGGCCAGGGGTACTCCCCGCTTGTCTGCCAGCTTTCGCCCCGCTCCCAAAAGCTCCAGGGAGACAGGCACGATTTTCCCGTCCTGGTGTTCGAGGAATACCCACACGCCTTTGTACTCGTCCAGATTCATGCCCGTGCCTCCTTCCCTGCAAAGAGCTCTTGTTTCTGCTGCAAAATTTCCATCAATCGCTCAACCTGCTGCTGTGCCGATCCCTCCAGCATTTCGCCGCCTTTTGGCTTTTCCGGAGGCCAGACCTTGGCCACAATCGTCGGGGAGCCTTTGAGACCCAGCAGCGTCCTGTCGACGTCCTCCAGATCGCTGACCGCCCAGATTACGGGCTGGTAGCGTGCGGCGCGAAGCATGTTGGGCAGCGGCGAATAGGGTACCTCGTTGATTTCCTTTTCCACCGAAAACAGGCAGGGCAAAGCGGACTGAATCACTTCATAGCCGTCCTCCAGCTTGCGGTGGACGATGGCATAGCCTTGCTGCTTGTTTACCTCGACCACCTTTTTCACGCTGGTCAAAGGCGGGATGTCGAGCCGTCTGGCAATGCCCGGTCCTACCTGGCCCGTATCCCCGTCGATCGTCATCTTTCCGCAGATGATCAGGTCGATCGGCTTTTCCTTGGCGATTTTTTCGAGGGCTTTCGTCAGCGCATAGCTGGTGGCCAGCGTATCTGCCCCGGCAAAGGCCCGGTCGGTAATCATGTACCCCTCATCCGCACCGATCTCGATGCATTTCCGGATCGCTTTGACAGCGGGCGGAGGCCCCATGGTCAGGACGGAAACTGTTCCCCCGTACCTTTTTTTCAAGCGGACAGCTTCCTCCACGGCATGCGCATCGTACGGATTCAAAATGGCAGGCGCGCTGGAACGGTCCATCGTATTTGTCTTCGGGTTCATCTTGATGATCTTCGTGTCCGGCACCTGTTTGATACAGGCGACGATATGCAGCATGAAAAACTCCCCCCTTGCAGCCCGGCGGGGCATCGTTTCGATGGCAGCTCTTGCACAGGTTGTCTCTTTTTGACACGACGCTTCGGGCGGCATGTTCATCATTGATATAACGTATTGCTCAGCGCTGTCGAATAGACCAAGAACTGCCAGAAGCGGGGGATCGATCAATTTTTTTCAATCCATTGACAAGCTCGCTTCGCTCCTTATAATTGATTTATAAATCACATATCGTTCGGATGAACCATTCAGGAGAAGACAGATGTCTACCGACGGGGCAAGGGAACCTTCCCGAAACTCTCAGGTCTAGGAAACTAGTAAAACTGCATGGGGACGAGCCTCTGGAGAGACTCCCTCTTTTTTCAAAAAGAGGATTGGGCACCGAAGGAGCAAATTCGCCGCGGCGAATAATCTCTCAGGTAAAAGGACAGAGTGGACGCTTGGACTTATACAAAAACGGTTAGTAATTTGTCGATAAAAAGCTTTGCTGTCAGTTCTCTCGAAGATATTCGTTCTTCGTATGACGAAGTTTTTTATGTGTTGCAGAAGATTGAACATTTTACATGTTGCTAAACTTTTCTGCGCCCATCAACAAATGCGGTTTGCCGCCGGTTTTTTGTATTCTTATTTACGTAATTTTGTACGTCCTGCGACCGTCTCCAGAGAACATTTCATTTTCGGGTGAAATGTTTTTTCTTTTTCTCTTCAAAAACAGCAAGGGGGAAACCGAGATGGACATGCTTATGCAATGGTTGGAAATGGTGAATGGATTTGTGTGGGGACTGCCTACGCTGATACTGCTCGTCGGCACTGGGGTAATGCTGACGATCCGCCTTCGAGGGCTGCAGTTCAGAAAGCTGTGGTATGCGCTGCGCCTCGCTTTTGGGAAGCAGCAGGAGCAAACAGCGGCTGGGGACATCAACCACTTTCAGGCGCTGATGACCGCGCTTGCGGCAACGATCGGGATGGGAAATATCGCCGGGGTGGCCACGGCTGTCGCGGTCGGCGGACCGGGTGCTCTGTTCTGGATGTGGATCACAGCTCTGTTCGGGATGGCGACGAAATACGCCGAAGCGATTCTCGCTGTCAAGTACCGCATCCGGCAGGCTGACGGCACTTTTTCCGGCGGACCGATGTACTATTTGGAGAAAGGGTTGAAGCAAAAATGGCTCGCTGTTTTGTTCGCCTTGTTTGGAACAATGGCTTCCTTCGGGATCGGAAACATGGTCCAGTCCCATTCCGTCGCTGAAGCGGTACAGTTGAACTTCTCGATCCCTCCGGTCGCAACGGGGATTGTGCTGGCTGCCTTTACCGCCTTTGTCATCCTCGGCGGCGTAAAAAAGATCGGACAGGTCACCGGCGTCATGGTGCCGTTTATGGCCCTTTTCTATATCGTTGCCGGAATCATTGTCGTGCTCTTTCATGCGGGGCAAGTACCGCAGGCATTGGCAGACATTGTACACGGAGCGTTTAACGGCACTTCGGCTGCAGGCGGCTTTTTGGGAGCGACCGTAGCCATGGCGATCCAAAAAGGGGTTGCCCGGGGTGTCTTCTCCAACGAGGCCGGTCTGGGCAGCGCACCGATCGCAGCCGCGGCGGCAAAAACAGACGAACCGGCCAAGCAGGCGCTCGTTTCCATGACAGGGACGTTTATTGATACGATTCTCGTCTGTACGATCACAGGGCTTGCTTTGGTCACTACGGGAGCCTGGTCCACCGGTATGTCTGGCGTGGAAGCGACTACCTACGCCTTCCAAAGCGTCTTCGGTCAAGCCGGCAGCTACGTGCTGGCCGTTGCGATCATCCTGTTTGCCTACTCCACCATCCTCGGGTGGGCGTATTACGGCGAGAAATGCTTTGAATATTTGTTCGGCAAAGGCTCTGCCAAATACTACCGATTCGTCTGGGTAGTCATGGTCGCTGTCGGAGCAACGATGAAGCTCGATCTGGTCTGGACGCTCTCCGACATCATGAACGGCTTGATGGCAGTGCCCAACCTGATCGGCCTGATCGGACTCTCCGGTGTGGTCGTTGCCGAGACGAAGCGCTTTTTGAATGGGCCTCTGGAGTCGAAGCTGTCACAGTAAATATGCTCGCACCCCAAAATTTTCCCCCTCATAATGAGGGGGTTTTCCTATTTCTGCGGGATTCGTTTTGCGGGACGAGCGCACTTGCGGAGCGGATGCTCCCCCCTCCTCGTGACATTACCGGACTTGCGGAAAAAAGTGTGTATAATAGAAGGCATATCTTCTATGCACGGATCAAACCGGTTGGAGGGCATTGTCATGTTGGAAACATTCGGATTTTCCCATTACGAAAGCAAAGTATATGAGACGCTCGCGGCAAGCGAGTCTCCCATGGATGCCACAATGATCGTCAAGCATTCCGGCGTTCCCAAAGCGAAAATTTACGAAGTGCTGACCCGTCTGGTAGACAAGGGCCTGGTCCTCGATTCTGTGTCGGATAAAAAGAAATGGTATACCGCTCTGCCGCTAAACAGCCTGATCGACAAGCTGACCAGTCAATTTCAGCACGACGTGGAGCGGCTCAAAACCTCTTTGGCCAGCAAGCAGGTACGGGATGACCGGATTTGGAACCTCAAGGTCGACTCCTCCATACGCGCTGAAAGCAAGCACTTGATTCAGCGAGCCGTCAAGTCCATCCGCATCTCCGCCTGGAATGACGATTTTGCCGGATTTATCCCTCTCCTCGAGGAAAAGGAACGGGAAGGCGTAGAAGTGGAAGCGCTGGTGGTCGGAGAGATACAGACAAACCTCAAACGGGTCCACGTCTTAATCCCTTCGGAGGAGCACGAGGGATTGGAACGCTTCCAGCTCATCGTAGCGGATCAGGAGGAGATCATGTTTGCCGGAGAAGAAGACGGCAACTGGCAAGCTATTCAGACGAGAGCACAGCCGTTTGTCAAATTCTTCGCCGACTTCTTTTTCCATGACGTAGCATTGGCCCGCATTACGCAAAAGCATTACGACCTGCTTTTTGGAGACGAAGAGATACGGCGCATGCTCATCCGGCTCCGTTACTAACATCATCCATGATTTTTTTCTTGAATGCGCAGACCAAAAAGGTTACCATCATGGTGGTAACCTTTTTCAGGTGCAGAAAGGAGCTCTTCTGTGTGAATCCTCGCGTTTTTATTCTTGCTATTGCAACCTTTGTGGTCGGGACGGTGGAGCTGATCATCGGCGGGACGATGAATCTGATCACCGCAGACCTGAATATTCCGCTTAGCGCCGCCGGGCAATTGATTACAGTGTTTTCCCTGTCGTTTGCCGTTTCAGCGCCAATCCTAATGCACGTCACTCGAAAAATTGCCCGCAAGCGCCTTTATTTGCTGGCCCTGTTCGGCTTTTTTCTGAGCAATGTGCTAGCCGCGCTCAGTCCGGTGTACTCGGTCCTGCTCATCGCCCGGATTCTTTCCGCCTCCTGCGGGGCCCTGCTGACCGTCTTGTCCATTTCAATCGCCACGCAAATCGTCGAGCCTGCCTACCGGGGCCGGGCATTGGGCATCATCTTCATGGGGATCAGCGGCTCTTTGGTGCTCGGTGTCCCGATGGGAATGACACTCGGCAACGCATTTGGCTGGCGTGCTCCGTTTTGGCTCATCGCCGGACTTAGCCTTGTGGCGATGCTCTGCCTCAGCATTATGCTGCCCAATGTTCAAACGCCTCCGGCGATACCGCTGCGGCAACAGCTCGCTTCATTGAAAAGCGAGAAGATCGTCAGCGCCCAGTTGATTACGATGCTGATGCTGACCGGCCATTTGACGCTGTATGCGTACTTTACTCCCTTTTTGCAGGAAACGATGCAGTTGGAAGGAGCCTGGCTCAGTTTTGTCTATCTGCTGTTCGGCGTCGCTGCAGTCATGGGCGGGGGCGTAGGCGGATGGATTTCCGATAAATGGGGGCCGCCCAAATCAATCCTCGTCATCGTTTCGGCCTTCGGGCTGGTGATGGCATCCCTGCCCTTTACCACCGGATCGCTCTACGTATTTTTGATCGTGATGGTGGTGTGGAGCGCACTGAGCTGGGCCATTTCACCCGCCCAGCAGAACTACTTGATCCAGACCTCTCCCCGGACAGCCGACATTCTGCTTGGGTTGAACACCTCTGTCCTGCACGTCGGGATCGCGCTTGGATCGGCTGTCGGAGGCATCGTGATCGAGAAAGCCTCGGTTCAGTACAACGCGTGGGTCGGCGCCTGCTTCGTCCTGGTTTCGCTGGGGTGTGCGGTCTTTTCCATTACCCGTCCCGGTTCCGAAAAGACGACTGCAGACGCTGCTTCAACTATCGACGCCTGAATCGCCAATCAACAAATCAGATCGTCCACAGCCGGCCCGTCCGGCTGCCCAGAAAAAGGCTTTGCGAGCGATGGCCCCGCTCCCGAAGCCTTTTTCTCGTTTCCAGCCGAATCTGGACGGTTCGGCTGGCCCCCTATTGGCATCTTTTCTGCCGAGAAAGCTTCCTGCGCCGGACAGACCGACCTCTTATTCCAGACCATTACAAAAAACGTAACTTTCCATCCTGTCATTCGTATCGAATTATGGCAGATTAAAAAATTGCCAAATATGGTGAATATCATTAAAAAGGGAGCAAGTTTGCCATGCAGCAAAAAAGGACTATAACCGTCTTTTGACGGTCAATAAGCTTTTGCGACCGTCGAACAATGGATGCCAGGGAAGGAAGGGGATTGCCTTGATCCAGGCCTGATCCGGCAAGCGGGGGAATGGCTGGGAGCCATGCATCGCCTCTCCGCAGAAAACGCCATTCCGTTTACTTCTTTCAGCCCGTGGAGCATGTTCGGCCCAACTGACGATCTCGCTGAAGACGTCTGCACCCCCCAAAAGCAGTGCAAGCCAGCGAAGCGAATCAAAGCTTGTGGCAGGAGATTTACGCGTTATACGAGAAAAAACGGACGTTTCTGGAGATATTGTGGCCAGATTTCCCCGCAGAAGCGGTATAAGGGGATTTTTCTCTGAATAACCTGCTCGTGGATGATGACGGCAGCCTGTGCAGCATCATTGACTTTCACCTTGCAGCAAACGATGGTATTCTCTGTCACTTCGCCGGTGAAGCAGCGTTCTTGGCCTACGAAGCGGACCGGAAGGATGATGACTCCGAAGAGACGGGAGATCTGTACTTTGGCGCATTTGCCGCAGGATATTTCAAAAACCGGCAGCTCCATGATCTGGAACGGGACTGCTTGCAGGATGTGCTCAGGATAAAAAGAGCGTTTGCCTGTCATCAAGTGGACGATGTGCTGGACAAGTTCAACGCCGGAGAAATCGGCCAGGTTGACATGGCACTGGAAAAGATCCGATTTTGTTTAACGAAAACACTTCCTGTCTGATTGCTCATTTGTGAAGGGAGACGAATGGAAAATGACTATCCGTATCGAACAAGCATCACATGATCATTTTACCGACATCATCAAGCTGTGGAATGAAAATTGCAAAGAAGTAGCAGAAAGCGAACTGTCTGCCGAAGAACAGGAGAGTATCCATGACCAGCTCGTGCAATACACCCAATCCCGTTTCGGCGTGGTGTATGTAGCGCTCGACAGCGCTTCCAGACTGATCGGCTATGCTCTTGCCTCTCTGAAAAAAGATTTGATCGAAGACATCTTCCTCGGCCAAATCGACGAAGTATACGTTGTGCCGGAATATCGCAGACAGCACACGGCAAAAGCGCTTGTGGCAGAAATGAATGACTGGTTTCAGCGCCAGGAGGTCTCAGCCGTTTCCGTACTTGTCGATGTGGAGAACACTTCAGCGCAAAAATTCTGGGAGAAGATCGGCTACGGCAAGGAGTTTTTCGTTATGTCCAGCGATGAGTGATTGGGACGAAAGAAGCTGCCCTTAAAAAGGGGCAGCTTCTTAGAAATATTCATCTCTTCTTCACAGGCAAACGAACCTGAAACCTCGTGACTCCGTTCGCCGATTCGACGTCAATTTCTCCTGCGTACTTCCTTATGACCTCCCGGACGATCGAAAGACCGATGCCTCTGGGCGGCTCGCCATCGCGCCGTTTCGTGCTGACCCCCTCCTGGAAGATCGCCGTCAGTTGACGGGGCGGGATTTCGGGGCCGGTATTTTCCACCGTAAACCGGTACGCCGAATCATCCTCCTGGCAGCACAGCCGGATTCGCTTTTCTCCTTCCGCCTCCTCGGCCGCCTCAATTGCATTGTCCAGCAAATTGGACAAAATCTTGATCAGATCAACGGAAGGAATCTGGTCAAATGGGTGCTGGCTGACCTCCAATTGCATCAAAATTTGACGTGTCCGTGCCTTTTCCCATTTGGTATGCAGCAAGACCATCAACGCCGGATTTTGTATCCGTACGGACAGATCGAGTACTTTGGCCTCCCGAATCAGGGTCCTGATGTACTCATGCGCCTTGTCGTAATACCTGCATTCGATCAAGCCGTACAGAACCTGCATGTGATTGACAAAGTCGTGGCGGATCGAACGCATCGAGGCAATCACGGAACGGATCTCGTCCTGATACGTTCTCTCCGTATCCCCGACGGCCGCTTTCAGCTCGCGACGGTACCATTTTTGCAGCAAGAGGAAAATTGCCGCCAGCAGCGCGACAAACAATGCATGAAAGACAAAAGTGTATGTGCTGCTGCGCAACACTTCCCGGCCGATGCTGTACATATTGTCCGCGCTGACATCCACACCGAGAATGCCGATCACATGTCCGGCTTCGTCGTAGATGGGTGCCCCTGCCGACACGTACTCCCCATAAATCGGGTCTTTGATGACATCGGAATAGTAGCTGTAGCCCTGTTTCACCTGCCCGATTTGCTGTTCCGTCACGTTGCAAATTTGTCCAGGCGGAAACGAAAGCGGCGAATCGGGCGGGTGGGCGGTTACAACGGTTTTGGCAATTTTTTGGCGATCATCGATTTGCATCGTATAGACGTACAAAGCACCTGCCATCTCACGAGCGGCTTGCAGCTGCTCCTGAATTCTGGCAAAGGCGGCTTGATTGCTTGCAGGCGCTCGCAACAGCGTCCTGTAGGCCGATACGTCCAGTTTCCCGGCAATATATGCTGCTTCCTGCATGCTTTTGGATGCGAGGGAGATGTGCACGGATTTCATCGTGTTTCGATAGGAAACGGCCACATTAACGGCTGTCAGCACGAGCAGTATAATCGCGGCTATCCATAACACCAGCATGACACGGGGTTTTTTATATATGGTTACAAACATGTTCTCTACCCCATTGCGGACCCTATGGCATCCCCTTATCTTACAGCCATTTGTCTCCAGTCTCGGTCACGTTCATTCTAGTACACCTGCAGGGACGTGTCTATATTTACTTCGTTTCCGATCAGCTTGCGGATGACCAGATCGGTTAGCTGCGGAACGATTTCAGTCGAGAACGCGATTTCCATCCGCTCGTATTTTTTGTGCGCGTCATACCCATAAGGGCCGATATTAATGGCAGGAACATTGAGGTCGCGGATGTCTTCGTAATTCACATAGTGCTTGGTCCCCCAACCCGGGTTGTTGTCGCTTACGGCGCGAATCCCTGCTTCGTCATCACGCAAGCAAACCATGCTCATGTCGCAAATATAAGGAAAGAAATTTTTTGCTACGATCGGATGGGCATAGTTCGGTTGAACGGCTTCGACTGCCTCCTCCAATGCACGCAGCAGCTGCCTCTCCCGTTCGTCTTTGCCGCTCAAATCGATCGGCGGTGAATACAGCGAGGAATAAAACAGGATGATCGCCGGGCTTTTGTCCCTCATCCAGCTCCACTCTTCTTCTACCACTCTCGCGGCAAACATTCTCGTATCCAATGTCTTGTCTTGCATAAGCTCCTCTTTGAAGGCTTTCATATGAAGGGCGAAGCTTTCCCCATGCTCCTCCAGCAGCTGCCGGTGCATCTCCTCGTAGATCATGACCCGGGGCTTCCACGGCAGCGGCTGATACGCTTCATTGCAGCGCTCGCGGTAACGGCGGTAGCGGTCTTCCAAAACACAGAGCGCATTGGCAAAGGCAATCTCCGCCTGCTCCTTCAACTTGTCCAGCACTTCCTTCGGCGACCAGGAAACGGTGAAAAAGTTGTAGTACACATAGGCTGACAGCGCGGTTTGAACCGTATAGGTCGGCTTCAAATCCATTTGCTTCAACGAAACCGGCGGTACCGGGATCTCACCCAACGCCTCGTCGCACAGCTCCGGATTGTAGCTGATCTGCCGCGTCAGCTCGGCGGCGAGAAAATTCGGGTCCAGGCCTTCAAAGCAGGAGCCTACATGCGTCTCCGCTCCCGTGATGAAAAAGGAAGGCAGGAGTTTGCCAATCGTCCCCTTGTAAACATAACGGTTTTCGTCTCCCTCATAAAGCGGCGCCACAAAATCCGAATTGATCAGCGCAATATATTCGAAGCCATGCTCTTCCTTCCAGCGTTTCAAGTCTTTGATGCCGGACAGTACTCCATGCGAACTGTCTTCTTCATCGCATTCAGCCAGCAGCACCAGGTTGCCCGCCAGCTCGTCGGGGTGCTCGGCGTAATATTTCAGCAAATATACATGGCTGGCCACCCCGCTTTTCATATCCAGCACACCGCGCCCGAAATGCCACTCGCCCGACTCCAACTGTTCTTTTACCAGAGGTGGCAGCGATTCCTGTCGAAGCGCTTTCATAAGTTCCTGCGGATGGCAAGCCTTGTCTTTCAAATGGCCAAAATCTTCGATGCCGACCGTATCGGTGTGTCCCATCAAAATGACGGTTCGACTGTCAGCAGCCTTGGTTCCCTTTACGAAGGCAAGCACATTGTACCGCTCTACCTCATCGTCTACGGTACGTGAAAGGAGCAGTCTGTCCGGATGTTCCTGAAAATAGGGCAACGAGGATAACAGCTCATACAAGGCTCGGGCGACATCGATCTCTCCCGGCGTGTTGACCACACTCTCTACCTTCACCAATTGATCTGTCAATTGCAACACCACTTCACGAGAGGACAACATCTGAACACTCCTTTTCGCAAATCGCGGATCTGGAATAGAAACGGCCCGTCATGCTTTACCCAGGTCCATCTCCCTACATAACCCATTCGTCAGACGCATGGTTCATCCTGCCGATGGTCTTGATTTTTTCTGGCAGCTACCCTTTGCAATCATATGCTTTACAAGGTGATATTGCGAAAATTCGGTAAATTTATCTATACTAAAAGTGTTTCTTCATCTCTACATGCCCCGGCGTTCGTTGAAAACTATGGAATGGGAGTGAATTGCATGCGTGAACAATTATTTGCCCGGCTTCAAGAGCTGTACCCGGAAATGGTGAGCCTGCGGCGCGACCTGCACATGTACCCCGAGCTTTCTTATGAAGAAGTAAACACGGCAAAAAAAGTGGCAGATCGACTGGCGTCACTCGGCATCGAGGTACGTACCGGCGTTGGCGGCATGGGGGTCGTCGGGCTGCTCAGGGGCGGCAAACCGGGGAAAACGGTTGCTTTGCGGGCCGACTTTGACGCCCTTCCGATCCAGGATGAAAAAGAGGTTGCGTACAAATCCCGCGTCCCTGGCGTCATGCATGCCTGCGGCCACGACATTCACACCTCCGCCCTGCTCGGTGTCGCACAGGTATTGAGTGAAGTCCGTGATAAGCTGCCGGGCAATGTCGTATTCATTCACCAGTTCGCAGAGGAGCTGCCTCCCGGGGGAGCGCAGGCCATGGTGGCAGATGGCTGTCTCGATGGGGTGGACGTCGTATATGGCGCCCACGTCGCTTCCGACATTCCTTGCGGCGTCGTCGGGATCGGGAACGGTTTTGTCTCCGCCGCATCCGATCAGTTTGAGATTGTCGTCTCCGGCAAGGGCGGTCACGCTGCCCATCCCCATCAGGCCATCGACCCGATCGTAATCGGCAGCCAGATCGTGATGAATCTGCAGCTCATAGCCAGCCGACGAGTAGATCCGCTGGAGCAAATCGTCGTGTCCGTCTGTTCCTTCCAGGGCGGGGATGCTTTCAACGTCATTCCAGATTCCGTAAAACTGAAGGGAACTGTTCGTACATATAATGAAGAGGTTCGGGAAATGGCCGAAAAAGCGATCTTCCAAATCGCGGAGGCCGCTTGCCAGGCTTCGGGCGCAAGCTGCGAGGTCGTCTACCGGCGCGGCTACCCGGCCACCTGGAACCACCCCGAAGAGACACAAGCGCTATTTGATGTCGCCAAACAAATCTGGGGCGACAAAGAAGTCATGGAAGTCCCGCCGGGCATGGGAGGCGAAGACTTCGCCTACTACGTCAAGGAAAGACCCGGTACATTTTTCAACGTAGGCGGACAAAACCCGGACATTCAGGCGACCTATCCGCATCATCACCCCAAATTTGACGTCGACGAGCGCTCCATGGTCCGCATCGGGCAAGTATTCATCGCCGCTCTGCTCGACTATCAGGAACGGCATCAATAGCGGAAATACGTTCTCCAAACGCAAGTCAAGCTGATCGGAGGCCCTAGCGAAATATTGAATGCAGGGCCTCTTTTTTTGCAATGTTATACCTCATGCCCCACGATCCAATCGAGCCGCTTGCTTTGCAGGCGAGCCGGAATCATCCTCATGGCAAGATTGCGAACAGCGAGCGCCAACGGATTTTCCAGCTGGACAATCCTGCCCATCATGCGCGAGCCTCGTACAATCGCCTTGGTGCGCTTGAGCCTCAGCAGCTCGTATCGCTGGCATGCAGCCTCTATGCCTGAAGCAGTTACCGCGTTTTCAGCAGAATTAGCGGCGTTTTCCCGATACTTGGACAAAGACAAGCACCGGGCCAACACCAGCGCGTCTTCCATCCCTTGTCCAGCTCCCTGTCCCAAATTCGGCAGCATCGGATGAGCCGCGTCCCCGGCCAGTGTCACCCTCCCCGCGCTCCAGGACTTTAATGGCTTCCGGTCATAGATGTCGTTCCATAGCATGGCAGACACATCTGTGGCCGCGATCACTTCGCGTATTGGTTCGTACCAGCCTTCAAAGCGTTTCAGGAGGTCTTCCTTGTTTCCGGCAAAACGCTTTTCCGCGCCCTCCGGCGCATTGATCGCCGCAAACCAGTGAATCCGCCCGTGGCCAATGTGCGAAAAACCAAACCGAACCCCTTTTCCCCACGCCTCAAACCCGCCTCCCGTCTCCACGGGGTAGCGTTCATTCCTGTAGACAGCAATGCCCCGGACAGCCGTATACCCGGAATATCGCAGCAGCTCTTCGCCAAACAGCTGCTTTCGAACGTTCGAATGAATCCCGTCCGCCCCGATCAGCACATCGCCGCAAGCCGCCTCGCCGTTTTCAAAAAACGCCCGAACCCCGTTCTCTTCCGTCTCAAAACGGCTGAACGAATGCCCCAGGCAGATCGACTCCTTGCGTATGCACCCAAGCAAGGCCTGCTGGAGGTCAGCGCGGTGGATCATATAGCTGTCCGCCCCGCATCTCTGCGCTTGCTCCCTCACCGGCAGCCTGACGAGCAGCCTACCCGTCCAGTCGCGAATCTCCGCAGTCCGGACAGGGGCGCCCAATGCCCGGACTCGTTCTCCGGCTCCCAGCCTATCGAGCGCCTTCATCGCATTCGCGGCCAAAACAATACCGGCCCCGATCCCTTTCAATTCGCGTGCACGCTCATAGATGACTGCCTCCCAGCCGATCTGCTCCAGGGCAATCGCTGTACACAGGCCGCCGATCCCTGCACCGATGACGATCGCTTTTCCTTGTTTGCCAAAACGATTCTGCATCCCGGCTCCTCCACTTTCCGCTTCGTCTGTGCTTTCTTGCCCTTAGTCTACGGGCTTTCGGCATCGGCGTCCAGCTTCTTCCCTTGTGGGCAACTCTTTGCAAGTCTTACAGCTCATTAGCATCTCTCCCCTTCGCCCTTCTACTTAGGAACACAGAAAACCTCCTTTTGCCCATGGGGCATAAAGGAGGCCTGGATTTGTACGGAATGAAGTCAAGCGTTTATCTGCACCCGCGTTCTTTCCAGGAGCAGCGCCTTTACTTGCTCCTGACCCTCCAGCTTCAGGGCGGCTTCCGCGAGCTCCTTCATCTCTTCGAAGGACAGATGATTGATCAGCTCACGGGCAGCCAGCACAGACGATGCGCTCATGCTGAACCCGTCAAGACCCATGCCCAGAAGCAGCGGGATAGCCAGGGGATCGGAAGCCATCTCACCGCACATGCTTACACGGCGGCCGTATCGGTGAGCGGCATCGATCACCTGCCGGATCAGACGCAGAATGGCTGGATGAAACGGCTGATACAAGCCGGATACTTGTTCGTTCATCCGGTCGCAGGCGAGGGTATACTGGATCAGATCGTTGGTCCCGATCGACAAAAAGTCGGCGTCCCGGGCAAACAGCTCGCTGGCCAGGGCCGCTGCCGGCACTTCGATCATCAAGCCTACCTCAATGGCAGGGTCAAACGGAATCCCCGCTCGGGCAAGCGTTTCTTTTGCCTCCGCCAGCAACCGGTTCGCCGCCCGCCATTCTTCCAGCGTAGCGATCATCGGGTACATCAGCTTGACGGAGCCGTAGTGCGAAGCGCGGAGAATCGCCCGCAGCTGGGTAAGAAACAATTCCTCCCGATCGAGACACAACCGGATCGCGCGATAGCCGAGAAACGGGTTCAGCTCGCTTTGCAGGTTCATATACGGCAGCTCTTTGTCGCCGCCGATATCCAGCGTCCGGATGACGACCGGCTTTCCATTCATGTCTTGCGCGACCTGCCGATACGCCTGGAACTGCTCTTCTTCATCCGGCATACTTGCCCTGTTCATGAACAAAAACTCGGAGCGAAACAGTCCGATCCCCTCTCCGCCAACCTGCTGCACAGCCTGGCATTCATCCGGATGGCCGATGTTTGCTCCCACTTCGACACGATGCCCATCCTTGGTCACCGTGGGCAGCGCTGCCCAGCGTGCCTGCCTGTTTTTTTCCCGCAACCAGTCGGCGCGCTTTTGTTCGTAGAACGCAAGCTCCTCCTCGCCCGGTCGCAGACAGAGCAGTCCTGCTGTCCCATCCAGCACGATCAGGTCCCCATCCTCCACCTGCTCCAAAGCCTGTCCGAGGCCGACGACTGCCGGAATCCCGAGAGCACGGGCCATAATGGCGGAATGCGAGGTGCCGCCTCCGATTTGTGTGGCAAAACCCTTGATCAGGCCGGTATCAAGCTGGGCCGTATCGGATGGAGACAAGTCATGTGCGACAACGATGACCGCATCAAGCGTTCCTATCTCTTCCCGTGCGGCTCCTTGGCGACTGTCCCTGGCAACTTCTTGCAGACAGGACAGGAGACGCTGGCCCACATCCCGAATATCCGCCGCGCGCTCCCGCATGTACTCGTCTTCCAGTGATGCAAATAAACTCACGAGCTCGCCCGTCACTTTCTGCACTGCCGCTTCCGCGTTTATGTTTCCTGCTGCCAGCAGCACCTCGATTTGACCGATCAGCTCCGGGTCTTGCAGCAGCATCATATGAGCCTGAAAAATATCGGCTTCCTTCTGTCCCAGACGTTGCTTTGTTTGTTCATGCAATGTCGCCAGCCCGCTCAATGCCTGCTCGCTTGCTTTTTTGAAACGGGCCAGCTCCTGTTCAGGCGATTTTACTTCCTGACCGATTATTTGGTCCTGCTTTTTCCACACCTGTGCCCTGGCGATCGCGATTCCGGCGGATGCGCCTATCCCATGTACGCGTA
>k87-59203_pt1 | contig 24273 bp, 22 predicted proteins | sample MGYA00084031_6733416 | MGnify analysis MGYA00084031
CTGGAACACTAGTCGATCGGTATGTAAATTTTTATTTTCATTTGATCCGGGTACACGGACTGGCGGACATCGGTTATTTCAAAATCAGGTCCTTCTCTTCGCTCGTAGTTGGAATTCGGAAGCCAGGTGCCGTAAATATAGGTTCTTGTATTTTGGACAGAGTCGATCACCCTGAATTCGGCGTATTTCCCTGCCGGAAGCAGACAGTGGACAAAGCCATCCTCCAGCTCGCCATCCAGGTTTTTTACCTCTTCGCCGACGATGAACGTAAAGTCGCCGTTATCCTGGAAATCGCACGAAATGCCGTATGCCATGTCAGGGGCGGCTTTGTTGGGAATCCGCATATAGTGTCCATTCCTTCCGAAATCGGCATAGAAGCGGGGAATGTCCTCAAAGTAGCGTTTGTTGTTCAGATTTGTCTTGTAGGCGTACCCGACGATGGCAATGCTGTTTAATTGCACAATGTTTGGTTTGTTCATGCTTATTTCTCCCTTTGCTCGTTTTTGATCATCCAAAAAATCCAGCTTCTTTTGCAGGGAAATAGGTATGTTCGCCTTTCGGAACTTGGCCGGGGTGATGCCGAAAGTAGCTTCAAAAGCACGGGTAAACGCCTCCTGGGAGCCGTACTGGCAGGCGATAGCCAGATCAAGGATGCTTGTTTGCGTCTGTTTCAACAAAACGGCGGCCTCGCTCAGCCTTCTTTTTCGTATGTACTCGTGAACCGAAAAACCGGAGATCGCTTGAAACAGCCGTTGAAAATGAAAGGCGGAAAAACAGGCTTCCGCGGCAATATCCGCGATATTCACCTCCTCTTGAAGATGCTTTTCGATAAATTCGATTGCGCATTGAATCCGCTCGTAGTGATCCATACCTGCCTCCATTTCCCAGATGTGCTACTCCTATTGTACAGCCGGGAAGACGATGTTTTTTGATAATCTGTGCCGATTTGGCAAGTGATTGCTTGATTTCTTCAAAGTGCACCTGTTGGACAAGAAAAAAGAAGCCTGGATTCCAGGCCCCTTTTTCAAGCAGCTGCTTAGCAGTCGTTATTGCACCCTACGATGACCAGCAGGATAAACAGAACGAGCACTAGGGCGAAGCTGTCACCGAAGATATTGTTTCCGCAGTAGGATGTACTCATGTCGTTTTCCTCCTTTCCGATATGCTTTAGTCTATACACGGGAGTCATGAAGAGTGTGGGCGATTGACTATATGGGGCAAATATGGGCGCCGGACTTGCGTGGATACGGACAATTTCTTCATTGACGCGGGGGAGGGGGGGTGTTAAGATACTTTCAAACCTTGCAATTACTGGAACGAATCGAATAAAAAAGCGACATCTCTTATCCAGAGAGGCAGAGGGACTGGCCCGATGAAGCCTCGGCAACCGGAATTTTCAGGTGCCAATTCCAGCAAAGCCGTGTGCTTTGAAAGATGAGAGGATGCGTCAGGCGTATCGTATTCGCGGACAAATCCTCTTCTGCACACAGAAGAGGTTTTTTGTTTATCTGAGATGATCTGCTTTGAGAAAAGGAGTCTGCCATGAAACCGAATTTTCGCGAACAGCTTTACCGAAAAATTCTGATACTGGACGGCGCGATGGGAACAATGCTGCAGCAAGCCAACCTGACTGCCGAGGACTTCGGCGGAGAGGAATACGACGGCTGTAACGAGCTGTTGAACCTGACCCGGCCGGACGTCATCCGCTCGATCCATGAAAAGTACCTGGAGGCGGGTGCCGATATTATCGAGACGAATACATTTGGCGCTACGTCCATCGTCCTGGCCGAGTATGACGTGGCGGAAAAGGACCTGGAGATCAACATCGCCGCTGCCAAAATCGCTCGCGAGGCCGCAGATGCCTATTCCACGCCTGAGTGGCCTCGCTTTGTGGCAGGGGCGATGGGCCCGACGACCAAGACGCTTTCTTTGACAGGCGGGGTCACCTTTGACGAGCTGGTCGAGTCGTATTACCGCCAGGCAAAAGGGCTTTTGATCGGGGGAGCGGATGTGCTGCTTCTGGAAACCTCGCAGGATACGCTGAACGTAAAAGCGGGCGGCATCGGCATACGCAAGGCTTTTGATGAGCTGGGGACGGAAGTGCCGGTCATGCTTTCGGGGACGATTGAGCCGATGGGCACGACGCTGGCGGGACAAAACATCGAAGCGTTTTACGTCTCGCTTGAGCACCTCAAGCCTGTCAGCATCGGGCTGAACTGTGCGACCGGTCCCGAGTTCATGCGCGACCATATCCGCACGCTATCCGGTCTTGCAGACTGTGCCGTGAGCTGTTATCCCAATGCCGGTCTCCCGGATGAGAACGGCCACTATCACGAAACTCCGCAAGGGCTGGCGGCAAAAGTCAAGACATTTGCCGAGCAAGGATGGCTCAATGTGGCGGGCGGATGCTGCGGAACCACGCCCGACCACATCCGGGCGATGGCCGAAGCCTTGAAAGACTGCAAGCCGCGTGCCCGGCAAGAGCATGCAGTCAGCGCCGTGTCCGGGATCGATGTCGTCTACGTGGAACAGGACAACCGCCCGCTGCTGGTCGGGGAGCGCACGAACGTCATCGGGTCCAAGAAATTTCGCGATCTGATCGCAGCCGGACAATACGAGGAGGCTTCCGATATCGCAAGGGCACAGGTGAAGCGGGGGGCTCATGTCATCGATATTTGTCTGGCCGACCCGGACCGCGACGAGTACGGCGATATGGAAAAATTCCTTCAATATATTGTGAAAAAAGTAAAGGCGCCTCTCATGATCGATTCCACGGATGCGCGCGTTATGGAGCTGGGGTTGAAATATTCCCAAGGGAAAGCGATTCTCAACTCGATCAACCTCGAAGACGGGCTCGAACGGTTCGAGCAAGTCGTGCCCTTGATCCACAGATACGGGGCCGCAGTTGTCGTCGGAACTATCGACGAGACCGGCATGGCTGTCACCGCCGAGCGAAAGCTGGAAGTGGCAAAACGCTCCTATGACCTTTTGGTAAACCGGTTTGGCGTCAATCCGCGGGACATCATCTTCGACCCGCTCGTGTTTCCTGTCGGTACAGGAGACGAACAGTACATCGGCTCTGCCAAGGCGACAGTAGAAGGCATTCGCCTGATCAAAGAAGCGATGCCCGAGTGCAAGACCATTCTCGGCGTCAGCAACGTGTCGTTTGGTCTTCCGGCCGCAGGTCGGGAAGTGCTGAATGCCGTTTTCCTCTACCATACGACAGTCGCTGGTCTCGATTATGCCATCGTCAATACGGAGAAGCTGGAGCGCTATGCTTCCATCCCTGAAGAAGAGAGAAAGCTGGCTGAAGCTCTTTTGTTCGAGACAAAGGACGAAACGCTTGCCTCCTTTACCGATTTTTACCGGCAAAAGAAAAAGGAAGCCAAAGTCGAGGTGTCCTCGCTTCCACTGGAAGAGAGACTCGCGCGGTATGTCGTCGAAGGCTCCAAAGACGGACTGGTAGAAGATTTGAAGCTTGCTTTGGAAAAATACGCGCCGCTGGAAATTATCAACGGGCCGCTGATGACCGGGATGGAAGAAGTGGGCCGCCTGTTCAACAGCAACCAACTGATCGTGGCCGAAGTACTACAGAGCGCCGAAGTAATGAAAGCATCCGTTTCATTCCTGGAGCCGTTTATGGAAAAAACGGAGTCGGCGGCAAAAGGGAAGATTTTGCTGGCCACCGTAAAAGGCGACGTCCACGATATCGGAAAAAACCTGGTAGAGATCATCCTTTCCAACAACGGCTATGAAGTCGTCAATCTGGGGATCAAGGTTCCGCCGGAGCAGCTGATCGCCGCTTGCCGCGAAGAGAAGCCGGATGCGATCGGTCTGTCCGGTCTGTTGGTCAAATCGGCCCAGCAAATGGTCATTACCGCGCAGGATTTGCGCGAGGCTGGCATCGACGTGCCGCTGATGGTAGGCGGAGCGGCACTGACACGTAAATTTACGTCCAACCGGATTGCACCCGAATACAAAGGAATCGTTCTGTACGCCAAGGATGCAATGGAGGGGCTGGAGCTGTTTAATCGACTGCAGGACCCGGAAGCAAGAGAAAAGCTCCGGGCCGAGCAGCAGGAGGCAATCGAGGCTGCGGCTTCTGCCCAGGCCCCGCCCGAAGTTGAAAAACCGTCCAAACCGAAGCGTTCCGCCGTCAGCCGCACACAGCCGATCTACCTCCCGCCCGATTGTGAACGGCATGTGCTCCGCAACTATCCGCTGAGCCATCTCCGGCCGTATCTCAATTTGCGGATGCTGCTCGGAAAGCATCTCGGCGTTCGCGGAAATGTAGACAAATTGCTGGAGAGCGGAGACGAGAAGGTGACGGAGCTTCACGATCTGGTGCAGGAGCTGCTTGCGGAAGCAGTACAGGCAGGCTCGATAACAGCAAACGGGATCTATCAGTTCTTCCCCGCACAGGCGAATGGAGACGAGATCTTGATCTACGACGCCAAGGATCATTCGCGGGTCTTGGAACGCTTCCAGTTCCCGCGCCAGCCAGAGGAGCCGTACCTTTGTCTGTCGGACTTCCTGCGGCCCGTGGAAAGCGGCGAAATGGACTATGTCGGATTCCTGGCGGTCACGGCGGGCAGCGGCATTCGAGAACAATCGGAACGTTTGAAACAAAAGGGCGACTATCTCCGATCCCACGTCTTGCAGGCGCTGGCGCTGGAGCTGGCCGAGGCATTTGCCGAGCGGGTCCATCACGTGATGCGGGATAGCTGGGGCTTCCCGGACCCTGCGGAAATGACGATGCTGGAGAGATTCGGCGCGCGTTATCAGGGCATCCGCGTTTCTTTCGGATACCCGGCATGCCCCAACCTCGAAGATCAGGCCCAGTTATTCCGCCTGCTGCGGCCGGAGGACATCGGCATTCAGTTGACGGAAGGCTTCATGATGGAACCGGAGGCCTCTGTAACAGCGATGGTGTTTTCTCATCCGGAAGCGCGGTATTTCAATGCGGGCCCATCCGTTTTTGAATTGTAAGGTCGAGATGTTATGGAGAGAAGGGATGGATTTTGTCAGCGAATAAAAAAGATTTGCGCGCATATTTGCAAGACAATCTGCTGATCGGGGATGGGGCGATGGCGACGCAGTTGTACCGGACAGGTGTGCCGGTCGGCGTCAGCTTCGAAGAGCTGTGCCTCTCCAACCCCCAGCTCGTGCATGATGTGCACAAGGCGTATTACGACGCCGGTGCGCGGCTTTTGGAAACAAACACATTCGGTGCCAATCGGGATGCGTTGTCCCGTTATGGCCTGGAGCATAAAGTAACGCGGATCAACCGGGCTGCTGTGGCGATTGCCCGCGAAGCAGCGAAGGAAGATGCCTTTGTGGTCGGCAGCATTGGCTCGATTCTGGCGGGGCGGGTCCGACAGAAGGCGATGGATGAGTTCCGCGACCAGTTCGAAGAGCAAGCAATTGCCCTGATTCATGCAGGTGTCGACGGCCTGATTCTGGAGACGTTCCTCGATGTCGAGGAGCTGCTGCTGGCAATCGACGTCATCCGGCCGCTGACAGATCAGCCGCTGATCTGCCAACTGGCAACGCTGGAGGTGGGCCGTACACGCGATGGCTACACCCTGACAGAGGCGTTCTCGCTGCTTCAAAAGGCTGGAGCTGACATCGTCGGTTTGAACTGTCGCTTGGGTCCGGCCGAAATCCTGCGTTCATACGAGCGGGTCCAGGTGCCGGAGGGGGCGCTTCTTTCCGCGTTTCCCAATGCGGGACGGCTCGGCTTGACCGATGGAGAGTACGCGTATAAGTCTTCGCCGGAGTATTTTGCGGAAAGCGCAAAGCGGCTCAGAGAACAAGGCGTCCGTCTCTTGGGGGGCTGCTGCGGTACGACGCCGGAGCACGTCAAGGCGATGGCCGACGCTCTGCATGGACTCGCACCGCAGGTGAGGGTGAATCCTTCGGAGACGGAAAATGAACGGCCCTCCCTGTCGTCTTACAATGTCAGGGACAGACAAAAGCCCAGCATCGTCGAGCGAGTGAAAACAGGTACGACGATTATCGTCGAGTTCGACCCGCCGAAGGACCTCGATACCGAGGGCTTCCTGCAAGGGTGCTGTGAATTGCACAAGGCCGGGGCCGATTCGATAACGCTGGCCGACAACTCGCTGGCCAATGTGCGGATGAGCAATATGGCGCTCGGCGCGATCATGAAAAGCCAGTACGGGATGGATCCGCTGATTCACATCGCCTGTCGCGACCGCAACCTGATCGGGCAGCAATCGCATCTGATGGGCTTGCACGCTCTCGGCATTGACCAGGTTCTTGTCGTGACCGGGGACCCGTCCCGGTTCGGGGATTTGCCAGGGGCCAGCTCGGTGTTCGATGTCACGTCATTTGATCTGATCCGCATGGTGAAGCAGCTGAATGAAGGCATATCCTTCTCGGGACGTCCGCTGAAACAGAAGGCGCAGTTTATCGTGGGCGCAGCCTTCAACCCGAATGTTCGCCAGATCGACGCGGCGATCAAACGGTTGGAGAAAAAAGTGGAGGCCGGTGCCGATTTTATCATGACGCAGCCTGTCTACGATGCGGAAGCGATCCGGCTTGTCTACGAATCGACGAAGCACATCAACATCCCGGTCTTCATCGGCATCATGCCGCTGACCAGCCAGCGGAATGCCGAGTTCCTGCACAATGAAGTGCCGGGGATCAAGCTCTCGGACGAAGCGCTGGCGCGCATGCGCAAGGTGCAAGGCGAGGAGGCCAGACAAGAGGGGATCAAGATGGCAAAAGAATTGCTCGACGCAGCGATCCCGATCTTCAATGGCATCTATCTGATTACGCCGTTCAACTATTACGCAATGAGTGTAGAGCTGATCCAGTACGTACGGCAAAAGAGCAGCCTGCTGCAAGCTTCTGCCCAGGCCTGACAGGCAGCATGCAATGTAATAAGGAGCCCTTGTTTGGCGGACCGATCATTTCGGCATTCGAGAGCAAGGGTTCTGCTTTTGTCAGAGGGGAAAAAAGAACACAGACGGTTTATCGAGGCAGGTTTCTTGGAATCGCGTGCTGCCGGTAACAGGACGGGCGTAAAAGGTAAAGGAAAAAGCGACGCTTGCGGAGAAGATAGGTTAAAAAATAATGGCAAAAACGGTGGTCTCATGGCTAAAAAAGGTCCAACCAAAATCCATATTATCGGCTCTGTCGGAAGCGGAAAAACAACTTTGGCACGATTGCTTTCAGCCAAACTGGATGTTCCGTTTTACGAATTGGACAACGTTGTCTGGAAGCGGTTTAAAACGGGAGATGTAAGAAGAACGGACGAGGAAAGAGACGAGCTTCTGGGCGAGATCACAAGCGCGGACGTTTGGATTGTCGAAGGCGTACACCATAAATGGGTACACCCAAGCTTTGAGCGGGCCGATTTGATTATCTTTTTAGATACAAGCTATCGCACAAGGACTTTTCGGATCATCAAAAGGTTTGTCCGGCAAAAGCTTGGGGTGGAGCGGGCAAACTACAAGCCTACTTTCCGGATTTTTCGCAACATGTTTGTCTGGAATGCCCATTTTGAGAACGAGAGCAAGCCGGAAATTGAAAAAATGTTGGATCGATACAGCGAAAAATTGGTCGTTCTGAAGGATAACAGCGAGATGGAGAAATACTTTGGCACAAAGCAGTAATTACTGATGATCATGCAGGTGAGAGACGATGCGAACCAATATCATTTTCGCTAGACATGCCCATTCCGATTATACGCCGGAGGAGCGGACAAGACCGTTGTCGGAAAAAGGCTTGCGCGATGCCCAAACAGTGAGTGAGCTGTTAAAAAAAGAGAATATTCACCACGTGCTTTCAAGTCCATACCGGCGAGCCATTCAAACAGTTGAAGGGATTGCCGTAAGCCTTGAGAAGGAAATCGTGATCGAGGAAGACTTCAAGGAGAGAGTGTTGAGCGAGAAACCCGTGGAGGATTTTCATGCTGCGATCACGCGAGTTTGGGAAGACGAGGGGTTTTCCTGGGATGGAGGGGAGTCCAATAAAGCGGCGCAGGATCGCGGAGTAAAGGCCATTAAACGAGTTTTACGCAGGCTAAAAGGGAAAAATATCGTAATCGGCACCCATGGCAATCTCATGGTGTTGATTATGAATGGTTTTGACAGCCGCTACGGTTTTGATTTTTGGAAACAGCTCGATATGCCGGATATATACAAGCTGTCCTTTGACGGATCAGAGCTGAAAGAGGTCACCAGGCTGTGGAGACGCAAAGACAGTGTTGACATTTGGAATTCGTTGTAGCTATAATGATTACAACGGAAGGATGAAACAAAATGAAAATCAGCAGTCGATTCAGCATTGCTGTCCACATCCTGTCTTTGCTGGCAATCGCCAAGGATGCACATGGAACTTCCGAATGGATTGCAGGGAGTGTAAATACAAACCCTGTAACGATTCGCAGGATATTGGGACAGCTAAAAAAAGCGGGATTGGTCAATGTCCGCGCCGGAACTGGCGGAGCTTACTTGTTGAAAGGTCTGGATGAAATCAGTTTGCTGGATGTCTTTCGAGCGGTTGACGTAGTTGAGGAAGACCAGCTCTTTCACCTGCATGAGCAGCCAAACCCGGATTGTCCGGTCGGAGCGAACATACAAGCCGTCCTGCAGCTCATATTTACCCGCGCCCAAAATGTAATGGAGCAGTTCCTGGCAGATATAACGGTGGACGAGGTAGTGAATCAGCTCACGCAAAAGATAAAGAGCGGTGCTAAATGATTTTTTTTTAGACTGGTTGTAATGTTGTGGTTTACAACGTTACAACGATGCATTCATCCTTCCTTTCGTTTCGACCGGATGGTATTGCTGATGGCAAATCCTCATCCGCAACAATCATTTTTTTATGGTTACGCTAATAAAAAATGGTAGGAGGAAATCATAATGAAAATCGGAGTAATCGGTGCCACAGGGAAAGCGGGGAGCCTCATTGCGAAAGAAGCGATTGAAAGAGGCCATGAGGTTACGGCAATCGTGAGAAATGCATCCAAGCTGACAGCGCCAAAGACGGCCGTCTTGGAGAAAGATGTTTTTCAATTGACTGCAGAGGACCTGAAAGCTTTTGATGTGGTGGTAAATGCATTCGGTGCAGCGCCGGGCAGTGAGCATCTCCATGTTGAAGCAGGCAGAGTATTGATCGAAGCGTTGAAAGCTGCCCCATCTACAAGACTGATCGTTGTCGGCGGAGCAGGAAGCCTGTTCGTCGACGAGGCAAAGACAACACGTGTCATGGAAACGCCGGACTTTCCGAAGGAGTATCTGGCGACCGCGCAAAACCAAGGAAAGAACCTGGAGGACTTGCAGCAATCTACGGGCATCCAATGGACGTTTATCAGTCCATCCGCCTTTTTTGATCCGCAAGGGAAGAGAACCGGAGCTTACCAAAAAGGAAAAGATCATCTTTTGGTGAATGCGAAAGGGCAAAGCTATGTAAGCTATGCGGACTTTGCGATTGCAGTACTGGATGAAATCGAGAATCCGCAGCATCGAAACGAGCGTTTTACGGTTTCGTCCGAATCAGAGTGATTCGCAGCCGCGAAACCAAAGTCAACTAAATCGAAGAAAACCGCTTGGAGGTATCGCACATGAAAGTAGTTGCTCTCGTAGGAAGCATTCGCAAGGAATCCTTCAACCTGAAGCTCGCCAAATTTATGCAAAAACGCTACCACGGCCGTCTGGAGATCGAAATTTTGCCGATCCGGGATCTCCCGCATTACGACCAGGATATCGAGAATGATCCGCCTGAAGCCGTAAAGGAATTCAAAAGCAAGGTTGCCGCTGCCGATGCGGTACTATGGGTAACGCCGGAATACAATTACTCCATCCCGGGTGTACTTAAGAATGCCATTGACTGGCTGTCGCGCGTGGATAAGGTCATGATCGGGAAACCTTCCATGGTCGCAGGCTCATCGATGGGCATGCTTGGCTCAGTCCGCGCCCAGCAGCATTTGCGCGATATTTTGTTCTCTCCAGGCGTCTCATCTCCGATCATGCCTGGGAATGAAGTCTACATCGGCGCTGTCCATGAAAAATTTGATGAAGCCGGTCATTTGAACCACGAGCCGACCATCGCCTTTCTGGATCAAGTTGTCGACAACTTTATTGCGTGGTATAAACAATTGCCATCCAATAAATAAATCTGCCCAAGAGGTTGACTGTGCCGGATACAGAAGGAAAAAACGATAACAAATTTTGGTAAAAAAACGCCCGCTTCTCTGAACCGCATTCCCATTGTTGGTCTGATCCAAACCATTGGGGCAACGTTCAGAACCGGGCGTTTTTTTCAAACGCACGAAAAGCGCCTGACGCTCCGGGCGCTTTGCTGCATTCCGGTTTATCGGAACGGATGCCAGCCTTTTTCCTGCAAAAAGAGGCTCAGTTCGGAAAACATGGCCAGTCGTTCTTCGCGGCTAAATGATGCGTTGGCGCCGCTGGTAGAGGGAATGACGAACACCCAGCTTCCGGGCCAGTCCTCTGTGCCAAAATAACGGTCAGGTTGAAGTCCCAGGGGAACAGGCTCCTTCTTTTTGCCGGTGGCGTGCCGAAAGGCCGTAATTCCGTTGAAACAGACCACCCGGGGACGATAAACGCCAACCATGTGGACGAATTGCTCCGCCCCGGTGTTGAAATCCGCGTCCGTTAGATCGCTGGAGGAGCGGGTGGGCCGGGAAACGAGATCGGTGATGCCATAGCCGAAATCAAGCAGGCACGCGGTTTCCTCCGGCTTCAACTGCCGGGGAGTCAATCCTCCCTCGTAAAGTCCGCGCCAAAACAGGTTGGCGGGGTTGGCATAATGAAAGCCGGCCGTAGCAGAGACTCTGCCAGGATTGATTCCACAAAAAAGGACGGTCAAATCCCGCCGGATATAGGTGGGGAGCCATTTCTCCGTAAAGGGAAGCATGTGTGCCACTCCTTTGATACGATTTGCGTAATCGCGGTGACAGGTTGCTCCTCCATTATACGTGATACCTGCTGTTGCCTAAAAGCGGGGGTGCTGCTGGTTTCCTTCGGGAAGAGCAAAGAAAAAGCTGCCCGGAAGGCAGCACGGCTATGGCTATATTCAACACATTGATAAAATGATATGCATCTCTAATGCAGGCAGAAACTCCCTTTCATCAAGGTGAGTGTTGAACACCCCGATGCCGCTTCCGTCTTGGTTGGGTATTACAGCTGCGGATAAGGAAGCAGCTCCTCGTGATGAGCAGGCACGAATTGCTCCATCTCGTTCTTTACATATTGCTTCCGCTCGAACGGTGCCGTCTCTTCGTCGGCAACCATGCCCCACAGCCACTGTGAAAAGGTTGTTGTCATTGTGGACCCCTCGCTTACTCGAATGGTTTACACTTTCATCATAGACCAAATGTATGTGGAAATTGTTGGCGGATTGTGAAGGTGCGGTGAAGAATCCATGGCACAACTGTGAACGAAAAAGCGCCTCTCCCGAAGGAAAGGCGCTTTTTCTGCTTAGAGCTTGTAGATCTCAGAGTATTTCTTCTCCAGGTAGTTCATCAGGTAGGTGGCATTGGTGCCTTCGCCCGTAATTGCCTTGACGATTTCACCCGGGCTCTTCATCTTTCCGTATTGGTGAATATTTTCTTTCAGCCATTGACGGATCGGTTCGAATTGGCCGCTGGCGATCAAATCGTTGTAGCCGCTGATTTGTTCTTGCATAACATGGGCAAACTGGGCAGCATATACATTGCCCAGCGAGTAGGTTGGGAAATAGCCGAAGCTGCCGCCGGACCAGTGTACATCCTGCAGCACGCCGACTTTGTCCGATTCCGGAACAATGCCCAGATACTCTTTCATCTTTTCGTTCCAAATCGTTGGCAGGTCGCCTACTTCAATCGTTTGGTTGATCAGGCCTTTTTCGATTTCATAGCGGATCATCACATGCAGGTTGTAGGTAAGCTCATCTGCTTCGGTCCGGATGAAGGAAGGCGTCACCTGATTGATGGCGCGGTAAAATTGCTCGACGCTGACCCCTGCGAACTGGTTCGGGAACGCTTTTTGCAAGTCACCGTAAAAATGCTGCCAGAACGGCAGACTGCGCCCGACCATGTTCTCCCAATAGCGGGACTGGGATTCGTGGATGCCCATGGAAGTGCCGTCGCACAGCGTCGTGCCCAGCAGGCGCGGATCGATATTTTGCTCGTACATCGCGTGGCCCGCTTCATGGATACAGCTGAACAGAGCGGAACTGAAGTCATTTGGGTCAAAGCGGGTCGTAATCCGGACATCACCGGGATTGAACGATGTACAGAAGGGGTGAACACTGCGGTCCATCCGGCCTGCCTGGAAGTCATACCCGATCTTTTCCAGGATAAAGCGGCTGAAAGCCTCCTGTTCTGCCTCCGGAAAATGCTTGGTCAAAAACGAAGTGTCGGGCTTGTCCGGGGAGTCAGCGATCGCAGCCACCAGCTTCACTGTTTTTTCCCGCAGCGTAGCGAAGATCGGGTCGAGCTGATCTACAGTCATCCCCGGCTCAAACAGGTCGAGAAGCGTGTTGTATTTGTTCTTGCCGTCATGTCCCCAGTAGTCGATGAACTCCAGTTGGAAGTTGACGATTTTTTCCAGGTAAGGACGGAACATGGCAAAGTCGCTCTTGGCCCGCGCCTCTTCCCAGACGGTTTCGGCCTGAGAAGTGAGGACGACGTATTCCTCATAGCGGTCGGCAGGAATTTTTTTGTTCCGTTCAAAATCCTTTTTGCAATCGAGAACGGTCGCGCGGGTCACATCGTCCAGCGTCTCCAGCACTTGCGGGTCGCTCAGCGCTTCCAAATGCTCTTCCATTTCTTTGGAGGTGGCCAGCCGGAACTGCTCTCCTGCGAGCATGCCGATCACTTCTGAGCGCGCATCCATTCCTTTTTTCGGCGCCTGCGTGCTTTTGTCCCAATAGAGGACGGAGATAGCCTGATTGTAGCTCGCCATTTTCTTCACGTACGCGCGAAAGGCAGCCGAACGGTTTTCGTTTGTGGACATGGGTTACCTCCTAACCATATGTACATACAGTCAAAAAATTTTTACAACTAACATTATACCTGTTTGTAAAAAAAATACTAGGTGGATGACGGGTGCATTTGCCGTTATAATCGTAACAGTGAAAGATGACAGAGACGCAAGCGACAGGAGAATGAAAATGAGTCAAGTGAACCCCCAATGGGAACAAGAAATTGCAAAACGGCGTACCTTTGCGATTATCTCCCACCCGGACGCGGGTAAAACGACCATGACGGAAAAGCTGCTGTACTTCGGCGGAGCAATCCGCGAGGCAGGCATGGTAAAAGGGAGAAAAAACTCCAAGCACGCCACTTCCGACTGGATGGAGATCGAGAAGAAGCGGGGTATCTCCGTAACGTCCAGTGCGATGGACTTCGAATACAAGGGACATCATATCAACATTTTGGACACGCCGGGTCACCAGGACTTCAGTGAGGATACGTATCGTACGCTGACAGCAGCGGATGCGGCGGTGATGATCATCGACGTGGCCAAAGGGGTCGAGGCGCAAACCATCAAGCTTTTCAAGGTGTGCCGGATGCGCGGCATCCCGATCTTTACCTTTATCAACAAGCTGGACCGCCACGGGAAAGACCCGTTTGAGCTGCTGGAGGAAATCGAACGCGTACTGGGCATTCGCTCGTACCCGATGAACTGGCCGATCGGGATGGGGAATTACTTCAGCGGCGTGTACGACCGTGCGAAGTCCCGCGTTGAATTGTATCAAAGCGGCTCCGAGCACCAGGAGATCAGCTTTTTCGAAGTAAGCGGGGCGGACGACCCGATGATCGGAGAGCGCGTCGGTCAGGACCTGTGGCAGCAGCTTCAGGATGAAATCTCTCTGCTTGACGTAGCGGGAGACGATTTTGACATGGAATTGATCAACAAGGGCGAATTGACGCCTGTGTTTTTCGGAAGCGCGATCAACAATTTTGGCGTGCAGACATTCCTGGACAACTTCCTGCAAATGGCTCCGCCGCCTTCGCCGAAGAAGAGCAACATCGGCTTGATCGAGCCGAGCCAGCGTCCGTTCTCCGGCTTTATCTTCAAAATCCAGGCCAACATGAACCCGGCCCACCGCGACCGCGTCGCCTTTTTGCGCATCTGCTCGGGCCGTTTTGAGCGGGGCATGACGGTCAAGCACGTCCGTCTTGGCAAAGACATCAAGCTGGCTCAGCCGGTCCAGTTTATGGCCCAGGACAGGGAAATCGTCGAGGAGTCCTATGCAGGTGACGTCATCGGCCTGTTTGACCCGGGCATTTTCCAGATCGGCGATACGCTGTGTGTCGGCCAGCCGCTGGAGTACGAAGAAATGCCGCACTTCTCGCCTGAGTTTTTCTCCCGCGTGATGGTGAAAGACGCGATGAAGCACAAGCAATTCCAGAAAGGCATCATGCAGCTTACCGAAGAGGGAACGGTCCAGCTCTTCCGCACCTATCCGATGGAGGACCTGATTCTCGGGGTAGTAGGCGTGCTGCAGTTTGAAGTCCTGGAATACCGCCTGAAAGCCGAGTACGGGGTAGATATTATGCTCACACGGATGCCTTATCAGATCGCGCGCTGGCTGGAGGGTGAGAAGGCGGCATTGGATGCCCTCAAGAACAAGACGGTTACAGACCGCTACGGACGTCCGGTCATGCTGTTCGAAAGCGAATACCAGCTCCGCATGGCGATCGAAAAATACTCCAACATCAGGTTTCATGAAAGCTCGCTGGGATTAAAATCCCAGGCTTGAGCCAGCAAACGGCATGAAGCTCAAAGAGGGTCTCACAGCATCGGCTTGAGGCCCTCTTTTTTGTACGGATGCCGACGATTTCTCTGCAAAAAGTGACCTGGAGGGTGAGTGCTGCGTATATCAACGGGAGAACATCGCCTGCATGCGTTTCTTTTGCAAGAACGGGAAGGAGAGCTTTTTCATGTTTGGACGCAAGTGGCGCACCACACTCGCCGCCATCTTTTTATTTTTTCTGGCGTGGATCATGAACGCCCGGTTTCCCCATGAAGTTCAATTGGTGGATAATTTGTTTCAAATCTTCGGCGTCCCGGCGTGGTCAAACGGAACATCGGGTTTGCACTATGCCGCTTTTTTGCCACTGAGCATGATGGCTTTGGCATACGCCATGATGGTCTACGTAACCAAGCGGCCAGGGATCATGCTGCTTGTTTTGCTGCTTGCCGTTGGCCTGTTGCCGAAGCAGCAGGAGCTGGTGAGGTGGTACCAGCGGAACTTTGCGGACGGGATTTACATGCTGGAGTACAAGGAAGAGCGGTCTGGCTGCACAGCGAAAACGTCAGCCGAAGGGGTACGCAACGGAACGTGTGTGGTTGTGCTGCAAAATCACGGAGAACAGCCAGCCCGGTTTGAAATCAGCGTATACGGTCCTTCTGGGCGAAAAAGAGCGGCGGTTCTAACCGGGTACCCGGTTGAAGTGAAGAGCCGGGAAAACGTGCGGCTGGAGCTTCCCGTCGAGCCGGGCGGACAGGGGGATATCGTCTACGAAGAATGGGGCGCGCCGAGAATCACGATTTCGAGCGCCGGAAAACGCCGGGATCTGTAGAAGGACAAAGGTTTGGCCGCATTTGACAGCTTGGAGACTCACCTCTTTTGGAGAGTCTCTTTCTATTAGGACGACTCCTGACATATACATGGGACAAAAAGGCCGGAGGGAGTGGGCAGTCATTGCGGATGCTTTTGTTTGTGATCCTGTTTCTCGTCTCCTTTGACATGCATGCGCAGACGCCGCTATTGGCACCGTACATGCATGTTCTGGGAGCTTCAGCGGCGATGATCGGTTTTGTCCTCGGGGCCTATGGCATCAGCAATCTGACAGGCAATCTGATCGCCGGGCCGTTTTTGGACCGTTTTCCGAAAAAGTGGTTTATCGCTATTTCCCTGATCCTCTCCGGGTTTATTTTGACCGGACAAGGGATCGTGACCAAAACTGAGGCATTCCTTGTTCTGAGACTGTTGCTTGGTTTTCTCATGGCGTTTGTCTCGCCGGCCTGCTTTGCCATGCTCGGAGAAACCGGACGGACGCGGGCCGAGCAGGGCGAGCTGATGGCGAAGAACGGGATGGTGCTGACGGCGGCCGCAGTCGTTTCGCCGGCCGTCGGGAGCTTTCTGGGTGTGCAGTTTGGCTATGGGCCTTCTTTTGTCATCCTGGGTGCAATCATGTGGGTGGCGGGTATATTTGCCCTGCTCGTACTGCCGGGAGGGCGGAAAAAAGCGGGGGAAGAGGGGCAAATGATTCGCCCTGCCTCCCCCAAGCTGACTGCTGTTCTGGAGAACCGCGATTTGTATTTGGCCTTTCTCGGCGGCTTTGCCGTGATGTACGCCCAAGGTACGATCATTTATGAAATTCCGCTCTATATCCAAAGAGAAAATTTGTCTATTTCCGTCACGGGGATCTTATTTAGCCTGAAAGGTCTTGGCTCCATGGCTACCTTGAGCCAGTTCTGGCTGGCGCGAATAGCGCCGGAGGAGCGGACGCTCGTCGGGCTCGGCCTGCTTAGCGTGATGATGTACATTTTTGCAATCGGTTTAGACCTTTCCTTGCATATATCGATGTTTTTGCTCGGATCCTGCGTTGGCTTGCTGTTTCCGGCGCTGTCCACGATATTGACCGTGCATGCGCCGCGGGAGCTGTACGGCAGCGCGTTCAGCATCTATTCCGCCGTGCTTTCCGCAGGGGCGATCCTGGCTCCCATCGTGGCAGGGCTGATCGGCAACTGGAACCACTCGTTTTTCATCGTCTTTTTTGTGACGGGAGGTGCGCTAGTCCTGGGCGGCTTCCACCGAATCGTCATGAGAGGAGCGCCCAACTAGCCTTTCCTTGACGTGCTTCAGCTCGGCCACGATGATAAAGCTGACGATGACCAGCAAAAACCAGGAGCTGATTTTGCTCAGGTGCACCAGCTGCCAGCCCTCGTTTTGGTTGGGATAGCGCCACGCTCCGAAAAAGGTGGCGATATTTTCGGCAATCCAGATGAAAAAGCCGATCAGGATGTAGGCCAGAGGCACCGGCATCCACAGCCGTTCCCGGTCCACGCGAAAGTAGACACGGCTCTTCCAGAACAGAAGAAAAATGGCGGCCGTCAATACCCAGCGGATATCCCAAATGTAATGATGGGTAAAGAAGTTGAGGTAGATGGCTGCTCCTAAAGGCACGACAAAACGGTGGCGCGGCCAGCTCTCAAGCGAGACATCCAGTCTGCGCCACGCCTGGCAGAGGTAGCTCGCAACGCTGGCGTACATGAATCCGCTGTAGAGCGGGACGCCGAAGATCTTCGAGTAGGCCGCTTCCGGGTACGACCAGGAGCCCATATGCACCTTGAAAATTTCCAGGGCGAGACCGATCAGGTGAAAAACCGTAATCACCTTCAACTCGTCTTTCGTTTCCAAACCGCTTTTGATCATGAAGATTTGAAAAGCGAGACACAGCAGCAGCAGCAGGTCGTACCGCGGGATGCCGGGAACCTCGACCAGCTTGGACAATGCCAGAGAGCCGAAGATAAAGACGGGAAACAGGCAGGACATCGCCTCCTGGTATGTAAAGTGAAACAGCAAACGGAAGAAGCGGTTCACGAAGTATATTCCTCCTCGGGTGCAGCTCGATTTTTAGAAAGCAAGGGAAAATCCTATCATGGCAACCTGTATTACGCAGGAAGCGAATCTTTGGTTTCTCTGCGTCGAATTTTTTGCAGCTCTTCTCCTGAACAAAAGGGAGCCAGACAGGAAACCCGTTTCATTTCATGATATCTGTCAAAAAGTGCAGATGGCTATGGTAAACTAAATGGAAACATGGCAATCTGCAAGGAGATCGACAAAAATGAAGCTGGTATCCTGGAATGTAAACGGCCTGCGGGCTTGCATGAATAAAGGCTTTCTAGACTATTTCAAGGAAGCCGATGCGGATATATTTTGTATTCAGGAAACAAAATTGCAGGAGGGGCAAATTTGCCTGGAGCTGGACGAAGAGTACGCCCAGTATTGGAATTACGCTGAAAAGAAAGGGTACTCCGGCACGGCTGTCTTTACAAAAATCAAACCGCTTTCGGTCCGGTACGGCATCGAAGAGGATTGGGAACCGGAAGGACGGATCATCACGCTCGAGTTTGAAGGCTTCTATCTCGTGAATGTCTACACTCCCAATGCGCGGCGCGATTTGTCCAGGCTGGATTACCGTCTGGAGTGGGAGGATCGTTTTCGGAGCTACCTTCAGCAGTTGGACGCCATCAAGCCGGTGATTGTCTGCGGAGATATGAATGTCGCTCATCAGGAGATCGATTTGAAAAACGCGAAATCCAACCGGAACAACTCCGGCTTTACCCCGGAAGAAAGAGAAAAAATGACCCGGCTTTTGGATGCCGGGTTTATCGATACCTTCCGTCATTTTTATCCGGAGCAAACGGGCGCCTATACCTGGTGGTCGTACATGCCAAAGGTGAGAGAGCGGAATATCGGGTGGCGCATCGACTACTTCCTGGCATCCGCCCGGCTTGCGCCCTTTCTGCTTGATGCTGGCATCGATTCCGAGGTGATGGGCAGCGACCACTGTCCGGTCGTCTTGATGATGCAAGATGGAGCAGCGCTTACTTCGCTCGCCGGTTCCGCATAGCCGCCAGCACCTTGAGCGTTCCGTTTGCTCCTTGGGCATACTCCGCGTATTGCGGGGACTCCATCGGGATCAGCGCCATTTTTCCAGCTTCGTTGAAATGAATGCCCCATCCGAATTTTTTGGGAAGGGCAGAGGCTCTCATACACGCTTTTGGTTTGCTGAAGAATTCGGCTCGAATCTCGCCGCCCCGCTCAGCCAGTTCTGTTTGCGGGAAATTTTGGTGGCGGACGTACACCTCGAAGAGGAGCTCCTCCTGGGTATAGTGGTAGGGAGCCCCGGAAATCAGCTCGTATTCGATGCCGTGCTTGCTTTTGCCCGTTTTCTTTTCCGGCGGAATGATTCCCGTGATCACAGGGCAGTCAGGGGCGACGGTAATGAAGGTGTTGAAATAGTTCCAGTCCATGTGAGCCTCCTCCCTGAAAGACAGGTAATGTTATCCTTTATTATACATGTCTCTGTTGACAATCAGTGTTCGTTCATGCAAAAACTGTTGCTCAAAAAGGAGCACCCTGGACAAACGGCAAACCTCCAAGTCCCAAAAAACGGGTTTGGAGGTTTGCTTTCGTTGTCGGCTGTTTACAGCGTTGTTGAATGTGCAGGTTCTGGCCGGTTTCGCGGTGCGCGAGCCTTCACTTTTCCTTGAATGGACAGATAGGTGCAAATTCTCAGCAGCTTTTCGACCGGGCCGGAAGAAAAGCGTTGCAAATACCATTCGCTTGCAAACAACTGCAGCGCATAGAGAGCAAAGGCAAGAACGCAGCCTGCCGCTATTCCCATTTTCCCAAACCACCCAAGGCCATAGCCGTAAAAGATAGTCGTACAGACCACGGTTTGGACCAGGTAATTCGTCAGAGACAATTTGCCGACCGCCTGAAAACGCTGCATCCAGCTAGAGCTGCTTCGTTTGCTGTAGAGCCAAGCGAACGAGAACAGATAGCCGAGGGCAAGCAAATTGGCTCCAATCATTTCGCCCGCAGCAGCCCATCCTTGTTCGGGAAACAGGTGGGGAAGCACTTTCAGACAGAATCCGACAGGCAAGAAGAGCAGAGCGTTCCTCGCATACAGCCGCTGTTCTTCCTCAGGCTTCCGAAACAGGTCCTTTTTCGCTGCGTACATGCCAAACAGAAACATCGGCGCGGTCAGAAAAGGCGCCAGTAGCAGGAGAAAGACAAGATAGAGGGAGTCCTCCTCTGATATCGGCGAAGCAGTGCTCCTGTGGTGCCTAATCTCCGAATAGGTGCCTGTTCCATAGACGACAATGGTTTCTTTGATATACTCCTGAGAGATCTCCATACTGCCTGGTTGCCTGGAGGGGGAGTTGGATTCTCCCGGCACAAGCCCCAGCAAGCCAAACACGAGCAGAAGAGACGTTCCCCAGATCAGCAGGGTTTTTGGTTTTCGGTTCATGAACATGAGCAGAAAGAAACCGACGAGTCCGTAGAATGCCAAAATATCGGACTCCGTCATAAATTCGGAATGGAGAACCCCGATTCCAAACAAGAGCAAAAAGCGTCTGCACAACGTCCATCCCGGTTTTCTGCCAGAAGCTGCAAGGCTCTCTTTCATTTTGATCATCCCGTAGCCAAACAGGAAGGTGAAAATCGGCATGAAGCTTTTTTCCACCACGATGCCGAGTATCGTTCGGACAGAAGCATCAAAACCCGACAATGAGTAAAACTGCATGTCATCCTTGCCCCATATTCCATATTGAAAAATGAGCATATTCGCCAGCAAGATCCCCAGCAGGCAGAGTCCACGGGCTGCGTCGACGAGACCTGCCCTTTTTCGTTGTTCCATTTTTATCACCTCGCAAGCAAGTGTAACTGGGCGGCTTAAAGGCTCGCTAAAGCGGAGCTTATTTTTTCCTTAACGATTCTTGTAGTTGTTTAGCTGGAATTAAGCTTGCTTTGGTACAATCTTGTTCGGAGGGATTGTCATGCAACAAGCGCGGATACTCATCGTCGACGACGAGAAATCGATTACGCAGATGATCGAAATGGTTCTAAAGAAAGAAGGATTTCGGCATATTTACAAGGCTTATTCGGCCAGGGAAGCCCTTGAGCTTCTGAACAGACAAGAAATGGATATCATCCTGCTCGATGTGATGCTTCCGGATCAGTCGGGGTTTGAGCTTTGTCCCAAAGTCAGGGATATTTCGCGAGCCCATATCATCTTTTTGACAGCGAGAACGTCGGATTTGGACGTTTTGACAGGTTTTGCAATCGGTGGAGACGACTATGTCACCAAGCCGTTTAATCCGCTCGAAATTGCCGCAAGAATCAAGGCCAGAGTACGGCGGGACTCGATTCTGGCAAGCTCCCAGGGAAAACAGGAGGAGCGCAGGCGGCATGACTTTGGACGCTTTGTGCTGGACGAGTCTGCGGGAGAGCTGTGGGTACAGGGAAAAATGGTTCCCTGTCCCGCCCAGGTGTACCAGTTGCTGCTGTTTTTATGCAAAAATCCGAATGTGGTGTACTCCAAATCGCAGCTGTATGAAGCGGTCTGGGGAATCGATGGCGTCGGTGACGACAATACGGTGATGGTCCACATCCGAAAGATCAGGGAACGGATCGAGGCGGACCCGGGCCATCCGCAGCTGCTGCTTACAGTCCGCGGTCTCGGGTATAAGCTCGTCAGGGGGATCGCGCCATGAGCAGCTTGCGTCGAAGGCTGGCCGCTCATTTTGCGACACAGTTCTTTTTTATCTGGCTGTTTGTTCTGGTGACGATGACCGCCCTGTTATTGCTGCTGCTGCAATACCTTGTCAATCAGGACTTGAAAAAAACCTTTCCGAACGGCGCTTTGGAGAATATCGTGACGGAAGCGAAGGCGGAACCGGGACAGGGCCAGATCGAGATACCGGTATGGTGGCGAAATCAGCTCGCCGAGTCCGGGTATTTTTTGCAGATTGTAAATGAAAAAGGCAAGGTCATTTATGCCTTTGGTAGCGGACCGGCCAGGGAGTCTTACACGGTAACCGAATTGTTGGGGATGACGGAAACAGGGCGTTTCCAAACCTTTCGCGTAACAACCTCCCTGGATCAGTCGAGAGCGCTGCGGCCTGAACCGCTGCTCTTTATGCTGGGAACGGATGACAGCAATTCGGAACGTTTGAAAACGTGGGTTGAGAGCTACGCCGAGAAAGGCAAGATACGGCCGCAGGCGATCCCGGAGCTTGAACGTCAGCTGGACATGAGCCGCGAGTATGTGCAGGTCATAGATGCACGAGGCAAGATCATTCAGTCAATTGGCAGCGCCGATCAAAAAGAGTCTTACCAACCGCTTGAATTGATCGCAATCCGCTCTGAGCCGGGAAGCTATTCCACAGACGTCTACACGCACTATGATCAAGCATCCGGGAATCTTTGGATTTTGCATGCAGAAAAGAAAGGCACAGGCTATTCCGATCAGCCGATCATGTCGGACGTCATCCTGGTGCTTAGCGTAGCGGGAGGGGCTTTGCTGGTCATGGCGCTTGCTTTGGCCGCGTGGCATGGCGTCCGTTACAGTCAGCCGCTGCTGTTGTTTACGGACTGGTTTGAGCGAATGGGACAAGGTCGGTACGATGAAGCGTTGACTGAAAAAGAACGGAAAAAGGTATTTCGCAGAGACGGTTCCATCCGCATGCGCTATCGGCTGTACAAGGAAGTGATCGGCGGATTTTACGAGATGGCGGAGCGATTGGCTGCCACGGAGAAAGAGCGGAGCAGACTGGAAAAGACCCGGGAGGAATGGATGACAGGCATTTCGCACGATCTCAGGACGCCGCTGTCAACGATCCAGGGGTTTGGGCATCTTCTGGAAAGCGGGCAGTATACGTGGACAGACGAAGAGCTGCAAGGCATGGGGAAAATGATCCGGGAAAAGGGAGATTACATGCTCGCTTTGCTGCAGGACTTTTCGCTTGCCTTCCAATTGAAAAACCAGGCGCTCAGCTTTCCGGTTGGCAAGCTGGAGATCAACGAGTTTGTGCGGAGAACCGTGCTCAGGTATGTGAATGATGTGACGCTTGCCCACGTCTCTTTTGCCTTTGAGAGCAGTCCGGATGCTATCTTCATCAAATCCGACGCCAAGTGGCTGCAACGCGTTCTGGACAATCTGATTTGGAACGGGATCAAGCACAATCCCCCAGGGGTCGCCATCACCCTCAAGACGTGGCGGGATGAACGGGAAGCGTTCATCGCCGTAGAGGACAACGGCGTAGGGTTTGACGAGGAAACAAAGCACAACCTGTTTGAAAGATACTACCGGGGAACGGCGACCGAAGACGGGACAGACGGGACCGGCCTTGGCATGAACATCGCCAAAGCGATCGTGCTTGCGCATAAAGGGAAAATTGACGTGGAATCCCAGGTTGGGCAAGGGACGCGTATTGTGTTGCGATTCCCGCTGGAAGAAACGCCAATGCTGCCGGAAAAATAGAAGCGAGGCCGAAACTACCCTGAGAAAGGGCTTTCGGCCTCTTTTACCGGCTATTCATCTCCCGTAGCAACAGGATTGTTCTCATACGATACCCAATCGCTCCAGCTTCCGGCATACAGCTTCGCATCCGGCCGTCCCGCCGCGTGCAGCGCCAGCAGGTTGGTGCACGCTGTCACGCCGGAGCCGCAGTACACGATGATCTCTTTCCCTTCAAACACTTCAAACCGGCGTTTCAGCGCTTCTTCGGGGAGCATGCGGCCATCGGCTGACAAACTGTCTTTGTAAAAATAATGCAGAGCCCCCGGGATGTGACCCGCTTTCGGATCGAGCGTCTCCATTTCGCCGCGATAACGCTCTCCTGCTCGGGAGTCTAGGAGTGCCGTTTCCTTGCTGCGGGTTTCGACTCCCTTGCAGTCGACAAGCATGCTCGTCTGAATCCGCGGTACAAATGTCCGAGGCTTCGGTACGGGTATCTCGCTTGTGACGGGATATCCTGCGTTTTTCCAGGCAGCAAAGCCGCCGTCCAGTACAGCGACCTTGTCATGCCCGGCGTAGCGGAGGAGCCACCAGAGGCGCCCGGCCATAGACATTTCCTGGTCGTCGTAGGCGATCACCGTCACCTCCTGATCGATGCCGGAGCGAGAGAACAGGGAGGCGAGCTGTTCTTCGCCTGGGATAGGATGACGCCCGCCGTGCTGTTCTTTCGGTCCGGAGAGATCGCGGTTCAGATGAAAGTACAGGGCGCCGGGAATATGCTCCTCGCGGTATTGCTCTTCGCCCAGTTCAGGGTTGTTCAGAGCAAAACGGCAATCTGCTACCAGAATATTCGGATCGTTTGCATGATCGCGAAGCCATTGCGGAGTAACGAGTGCTTGCATATGTCTCCCTCTTTCTTTTTTCCTTCATCATAGCAGATGGGTCTTTTCTTCGGTACAATGTTTGTTGAACATATTGGACAGCTTTTTCAGGAGCAGGACACAGCCGTTTCGTACATGGCTGCGTCCTTTTTTTGTTTGCTAGCGCAAAGGGAGAATGATATTCCAAACAGAAAAACATTGACTTTTATAGACAATAAAATAAAATGTTTATCAAATAACAAACTTTAACTAAAAGTGTTTGTTTGTTAAAAGAACAACTTGGAGGGAGAAAAATGCAAATGCCAACGACTGCAGAACATAGGGCTGTTATCGTATCGGAAAACTATGATCGGATTGACGGCCGAC